>Ga0315906_10005458_pt1 | contig 15998 bp, 16 predicted proteins | sample LakEriMetagenome_4_FD_203526 | JGI IMG/M metagenome (GOLD analysis project Ga0315906, IMG submission 203526) | Freshwater fungal communities from buoy surface, Lake Erie, Ohio, United States - Buoy 2 MA122 | ecosystem: Environmental > Aquatic > Freshwater > Lake > Lake biofilm | place: USA...
CGCCGTGGCACAGCATGCACACCACAAACAACAAGGCATAGTGAGACCACCGCACATCATTGACACCGTAGTCCCATTCAAAACCCAGCCAGCGCGGAATGTCACTCATGCCCGCAGTGACCAACAACAACACCAAGGTGAGCGCGCCAAACAAGCGGGGGCGGTACCAACGCGGGTGGTCGAAGGTGAGAATGAAGGTGACCAAGTACAAACCAAGCGTTGAAATCCAAAGCCTAGGCTCGGGTGCTACGTCGTGGCTGATTTGATCGGTAGCTGCAATGAACACCAAAGAAGCCAACGCAGGCAGCGCAATCCACGACAAACGCTGCGCCATGGGCAGCTTGGTTTTGGGGCCAAGATCGACAGCCGCATTGGCAGTGTCTGGCTTGTTTTGCCAAGCGCCCAAAGCCACAGGCAAACACAGCAAAGCAAAGATCCAAAAACCGATGGTCCACAACTGGCCCATTTGCTGCTGTTCTAGCCACGGCTCAAGCACATAGGGAAATGACAGCAGCGCCAAAAACGAACCCACATTGGACAAAGCATACAAACGAAAAACCGATTGGGCGTGCGCCGTGTTGGTAAACCAATGCTGCACCAAGGGGCCTGTGGTGGCCAAACAAAAGTAAGGCAAACCCACACTGAGCCCCAAAATTTGCAAGACCTGAAGCACCGGTGAATCGGGCGATTCGGGCCGCAGATCGACCCCGGGCAACACTCTAGACGCCAACAGCGCCGCCAGGATCAAAACCACAACGTGAATGCGCGCCTGCGTTTTGCGAGACGACAAACTGGCCAAGGCGTGCGCGTAGAAATAGCCCAAACACAGCAAGGACTGGAAAAACAACATGGCCGTTGTCCAGACCGCAGGGCTGCCGCCAAACCAAGGCAATATTTGCTTGCTAATGAGCGGTTGAACTTGAAACAACAAAAATGCGCTGGTGAAGATGGTGAGCGCAAATGGGAGAAAACTCCAAGGATTGGTGGAATTGTTAGTAGATGAATGGTTCATTGTCCAAGCTCAAGGCCCTTAGAGGAATGGCAGGGATTCTATTAGTTTCTAAGAGCGATTGACCTGAAAGCAAAAGCAAACACCTTTAGAGCATGCGTGGATAGCATCGAATCTTGCCTCAAAAACTTGTCAGTCCCCTTGAAAGATCACAATGAAAGCCTTCAAAATTTCCGTCGCCTTTGCGTCGCTCACATTCTTGACAGCTTGTGCTGACAATTCAAATTCAATGCTTGACCAAGACAGCACAGTGGCTGGCACAGTCATAGGCCTCAACCTGGGCAACGAGCTTGTTTTGCAGAACAACCAAAGCAATACCACCCTCGTGTCGGTCAATGGCAACTTTAGCTTTGCCGCACCCGTTGCAAACAACGAAAGCTATTTAGTCACAGTTCTCACTCAGCCAACAAGCCAAATTTGCACCGTTCTCAATGGCAGTGGTACTGGTGCCATGGTCAATCTCAGCATCACTTGCGTCCCTGTGCCTTACATCATCAGTTGAGCCCAAGCACTGAATAAATGGGGTCAGATCAACATTAATTTGGTCAATCAGTGAGGGCTGAAGGCAAGGGGGGCTTCCTCATACTGGAGTACCAGAAATCGTTCAGCCCCCCTTGCCTTCAGCCCTCACTGATTGGAAATTAATGTTGATCTGACCCCATTTATTTGACCCCAATTATTCATAGGTCAAAAACTCAGCCCTTTAACTTAAAAAAATCATCTGCAAAAATCTAGCCATCAATGAGAAGAATACTATTTAATTGGGGTCAGCTCACAATTGTTTTTCCTAGGCTGAGTCGCTCTTCTCATTTACAAAAACGTCATTGCAGTGTTCATCAACAAATTAATTGCCACTTTTTTCCTGCTGATCAGTTGCGCCATCGAAGCAGGCACGCTTCAAGGCAAAGTGGTGGGCGTGGCCGATGGCGACAGCTTGACAGTTTTGGACAACAACAAAACTCAACACAAAATTCGCCTGCAAGGCATTGATGCGCCAGAAAAGGCCCAGGCATTTGGACAAAAGTCAAAACAGTCCTTGCATCAACTTGTTCACAATAAACAAGTCACTGTCGAGTTTCAGAAAAAAGACAAATATGGGAGAACGGTGGGCAAGGTGTTGATCAATGGCAATGACATTTGTCTAGAGCAAATCAAGCTTGGCATGGCTTGGCACTACATGCAGTATGCGACTGAGCAGCCAAAAGAAGACCGCATTGCTTACCAGCAAGCAGAACTTGCAGCAAGAGGCCAAGCTTTAGGTATCTGGAAGGATCAAAACGCCATACCGCCATGGGAGTTTAGGAAACAAACTAAAAATTAATGTTGATCTGACCCCAATTATTTTTGGCAATTATTCAAAAAACACTTGCTGCCGCAAATCTCTGCGCAGCACCTGTGTGAATTTAGAAAACTGTTTGTCGTCTGCTGCGCCGCAGATGCTTTGCTTTCTTTGCGAAACATACGTGCGCTTGATCTTGAGCACCTGCCCCGTCAGTTCATAGGTCGACTGGTATTTCAAGGCACCGCTTGCAAACGACACGCCCTTGGGTACTCGGGTCACTTTCATGTCTTTGGGAAAGGCCAACTCAATCCACTCCTGGTGCTGGGTAGAAGCGCAGTAGGTGGGAAATCTTCTTTCTTTGGGCAGCACCACATCGGCCAAATTCTTCATTCGACCTGGCGCCAGTCCAACCGGAATGGCCATGGCGCTGGGGCCAGGCACATTGACCACGGGGTCTAGCTCAAAGCTGGCATTGACCTGCCATGCTTTGTCAAAGTTGGTGGGCTCGGTGTTTTCAATTTCGCCCCAGCCGGTTTCTTGAAAGCGTGATAGCAAAACTGAGCACCCCTAGAAGCCACTTCAAACACGCCAAACATCTTGGCTTGGCTCTTGCCTTCAATGCTGCCATCGCGGGTGAGCTTCATTTGAATGCGCGCTTCGGTGCGGTCTTTGCTGGGGTGTGTCATGGGGGTGCGGCTTATGGCCCCTGTGGCAGTAATGACCACGGGCTTGTCGAGGTCACCATTGGGCAGCGTGCCCAGCGGCGCAAAACGGCTGGTGGAATCTAAGAACACATTGAGGCTGGGCACATAGGTAATGACGTGGTCAAAAATACCTGGTGTGGGCAGTTGAGGGAGCAAGAAGGCCGAGCCAGAATTGATCAGTGCCGGCGAACTGTCAATGCCGGCTGCGGCCAACAAGGCCTCCAACAGAACCACATGGTCTTTGCAATCGCCGTAGCGGTTGTCCAAAATACTTTGGGCATCGTGGGGCACATAGCCCCCTGCCCCCACATAAATGCCCAGGTAGCGAATGTTTTGAGCCACCCAGTGGTGCATCAGTTTGACTTTTTCTAAGGTGGTTTTGGCTTTGGCCTTTTGGATTAGCTCGTTGGCAAGCGTTTGAATGGCAGGCGTGACCTTGGCCTTCTCTTTGGCCCTGACTTGATAGGCTTGCCCTACTTCTGCATACGTTTTGAACGTACTGGCAGAAAAGTTGGGAGCGAAATCAATGATGTCGACACGCGATTCTTCGTTGGGGTAGGCCTTGTCTTGGCTAAAGGTAAATTTGTAAGACACCGAATTGGGCACAGGCGATACATCGAGCTTGCCTCCCTGCATGCCCTTGGTACTCACCCCCACCTCAATGCCGATATCGTGCGTGAGTTCTACATTGACACTTTCGTAGCGCGCATGAGGGCTGTAGTGCTCCCATAAAAAGAAGTGCCCAGGAAACTCTGGGGTGTGCTGCACCGCTTTGGCTCGGTAGTACACCTGGCTGCCTACTTCTAGCTTAGGGTAAATGATGACCTTCGATTTGCTATCGCTGTAAATAGCGCCATCGTCTTCCACTTCGTCTTGTGTGCGAATTTTGTCGAGTGGCACCACAATGCGTGTGCCATCGGGCTGAATGGTGTAGGCCTCTAAAACTTCGACATCTTCTAAGCTTGAGTTGTAGCTGATTTTTCTTTCGCCCAACAATCTGACGCCTTGCGGTGTGTCTACACGGCTTTGCTCTTCAAGGTATTGGGTGTAAGACGCATCGCGGTTGACTTGGTATTTGGAGTTGCTTTTCACCACCGTATACGACGGTTTGTATTGCGCAAATGCCATTGTGCTTATGCACAGCAAACCGGCCATAGCCCAATTTTTAAAATTCATTCAGTTGCGTCCTTGTGATCAGGCTTTTTATCATCATCTGTGGTGGTTTGGTCTTGGTCTGGCAATTCTTGAACCCCTTTTTTCAAGTTTTGCAGCCAGTTGGGTTGATGGGGATAATTTTCATTCACCCATTCCACCGCTTGCTCTTGGCCCAAAGCAGCGGCCTTGAACATCCAGTGCTTCACTTTCTCGGGGTTGGCGTCTACGCCATCGCCTTCAATGTGAAAGGTGGCCAACTCGTACATGGCTTCGGCATTGCCCAAGTCGGCCGCTTTTTGAAACCAGCTGGCACCCAAGCGGTAGTTGACTGCCACACCATCGCCCGACATAAGCGTGGCGCCCAACACAATCATGGCGTCGGTGTGGTCTGCGTTGGCGGCTTTTAACAGCCACTTGATGGCGGCAGGTTTGTTTTGGGGTACGCCATGGCCGCGCATGAGCGCCCTGCCAATGCGAAATTGTGCCCCTGGAAATTCAGCTTCACTGGCTTTCATGAAACATTCAAAGGCTTTGGCGTTGTCTTGCTTCACGCCGTCGCCAGCTTCGTAGGTAATGCCCAGCAAATAGGTGGCCCACAGGTCGCCTTGTAAGGAGGCAATTTGAAACAAGTCGTGCGCGCGTTCTTTGTCTTTGGGTACGCCTTCGCCGTACATGTAGTCAATGCCCAAGAAGCACTGGCACTCGGAGTTGCCCAAGGCCGCGCCTTGCTCTAACAAGGCATGGGCCTCAGTGGCATCCACCTCAACACCTTTGCCTTTGCGCAATGCGTCTGCCAAGTGGTACATGGCCGATGCATGGCCTTGCGCCACACTTCTTCTAAGCCAGGCGATGCCGCGGGCTTGTTCTTCAAACGACTTGCCGCGGCTGACCAACCAGCCGCCGTAGTAGCTCTGCGCTACTTTGTCGCCCAACATGCAGGCCGCCATGAGGTAGCCCTCTGCTTCTTCTTGAGTTTCGGGGGTGTGAAGGAATCGATTGCTAAACCACATGAGCGCCACCAGCTCTCCCGTGTCGCAACCCATGCGGCACCATTCTTTGGCGGTTTCGTTCTGGGGGTCGTTTTCGGAATCTTCGTTGTAGTGGTGCATGGCCATTTGAAAGGCCGCAAAGCCGTAGCCCTTTTTGGCGGCCTTTTCTATCCAATGCAAGTAGCTGTCTTTTTCTTCATCGGTTTGGGCGTTTCTAATGAGGTACTGGCCATAGGAATAATGCTCAAAGGCCTCGCCTGTTTGCAAGGCGTTTTTGCGATGTTCCAATTCGTTTTTGCGATCAAGATCGGCCAGGTGGCTGTAGCCTGTGAGTTCGCCCATTTCAATGGCCCTGTAAAAGTGCGCCTCAGCTTGCTTGGGGTTCGACTTGAAGCACAAACGGCCTAAGCCGTTGTGGCCTTTGCCATCGTTTAAATCGGCTGCTTTTTGGTACCACTTTTCTGCAATGTCTAAGTTAATGGCAACGCCACTGCCATGCCGGTACCACCTACCTAAGTGCACCATGGCCGCAGTGTTGCCACTTTCGGCAATGGCTGTGACTGTGGCCAGGGCCTTAGGGAAAAAAGCTTCTTTGTCTGTTGTACCCCAGTATTTACGGGCCAACTTTAAAGCTTCTTTTTGATGGCCTTTGTAGCCCATCATGGTGTTGACATAGCTCAAATAATCTTGCGAGTTTTCACTGCCCTGCAAGCAATTCCAAACCACGGTGTCGATGTCTTCAAATGTGTAGGTCTCGTTCATGTTTTTCTCCCTCAATACCTGCACTTTGCATTGGCACAGGCTCGCCAAATGAGCCATTAGAATTAATGTTGATCTGACCCCAATTAAAAACATGCCCACCTCCATTTACTTTTTGCCTGGCCACGGTGGACGCATTACAAATGGCTTGGGTCAGGCCTTTGCGCGGCGTGGATTTGATGTGATGGGCCGCGAAACTTTGGGTGATTTCAAAAAGCTAGACTTTGATACGCAAGTAGAAACTGTTGCGCAAGATTTAAAGGCTAACTTTTGGTCTGAAGATGCGCGTGTGGTTGCCAACTCTTACGGCGGCTATTTGCTCTTGCAAGCCCTTAGCTTGAGCGAGCCCTATCCAGGAAAGCTGTTGCTACTATCTCCCATCGTGGGCGAGTTCTCCAGCGAACAAATTCGCATGGGTTTTTTTCCACCATATGCCAAGCGACTTTATGAGCTGGCCAGCAAAGGCTTCTTTCCCATTCCTACGCATTGCGAAATTCATGTGGGCTCAGAAGACTGGCAAAGTATTCCAGACAACGTCACTGCGTTTGCCACTTTGATCAAAGCCCAGGTGACCGTAGTTGAAGGCGCGGGTCATGGGCTGCCGAAAGAATACGTTTCAGCCGTGCTAGACCGCTGGCTTTAAATAATTGGGGTCAAATAATTGGGGTCAGATCAACATTAATTTGGTCAATTCAAGGGGAGAACGCCTAAGGGGGCTGAACGATTTCTGGTACTCCAGTATGAGGAAGCCCCCTTAGGCGTTCTCCCCTTGAATTGGAAATTAATGTTGATCTGACCCCAATTATTTCTGCAAGCATATGTAAATTGCGGGAAGTGTGTATAGTGTGTATCTTGCTTTAATGAAAAGCAAAGAACTCATCGCACTGCTATTGCGAAATGGCTGGCAACTTCGTGGCGTCAAAGGATCACACCATGTGTATATCCATCCTCTGCGTTCGGGCCATATCAGCGTTCCACTTAGCAATAAAGATTTAGGCATTGGATTGCTTGAAAAATTACTGAAGCAATCTGGATTGAAGGGTCTGTAAATTATGAAATTTCCAATTGCCATAGAGACTGGAACAGCCAGTCAAACTTGGGGCGTTGTAGTGCCAGACCTGCCTGGCTGTTTTTCTGCTTCAGATAAAGGCATAGACGAAGCCATCGACAACGCCAAAGAATCCATCGAGTTGTGGATTGAAACCGCATTGGACATGGATCAAGTAATTCCCAAGCCAAGCCCCATTACTGAATTGCAAAAGCGCAAAGAATACAAAGGCTGGATCTGGGCAATGGTCGAGATCAACCCTGCGTTGATGTCTGATGATGTGGAACGAGTCAATATCACCCTGCCCAAAAGAGTCTTAGCTAGATTGGACTCAAAAGCAAAAAAATACGGTGAAACAAGATCTGGTCTCATTGCACATTTGGCTTTAACAGTTGAGTAAATTAATGTTGATCTGACCCCAATTAAATAACCTGCAATTTGATGCCAGTTAAGGGCGAGTCGTAACGGCTTTGCCATTGTTGGCCTTGCTCAAGGGGCCAGGCGTCGGTCCAGGTGCCGGTGGTGATAACGTCTCCTGCCTGCACATTTGGGGCGCCGGGGCAATTTCTGAGGGCTTTCATGAAGTGGAGTAGTGCCATGAGAGGGCTGTCTAAAACATTAGAGGCAGCGCCCTTTTCTATGCTTTTGCCTGATTGCAATAGTTCAAGCGACATGCCCGACAACAAACCGTGCAGTTCATCGCCGTTCTTGGCAACTTGTTTTAACTGAACAGGTTTGCCCACCACCAACTTGGCATGCAAACCGCTGTCTGTGATGGTGTCGGCCACCTTGAACTTCCAATTGTCTGCATGCGATTGAACCACTTCAAAACCACTGGCCATCCAGTCAATAGACTCATACAAGCTTTGCAGTGTGAGATTGACCGGCGGTGTGCAACGCATGCCAAACACCAACTCTGGTTCTAGCCTAGGTTGGCACACATTGGTGATGTCGACATTGCATTCGCTTGCTTCATTGGCAAAGGCAAGCGTTGTGTTCCAAACCGTACCCCAAATGGGCTCAAACACCTGATAACGCTCCCAAATACTGCGATTGGTAAAGCCAATCTTGAACCCCCGCGGCTGCTCACCCCTAGCCTCCCTTAGTTTTCTAACTTGCAAGGCAGTTTGATAAGCCTGTTGAGAATCGGCAGGAATGCTGTCCAGTGACTCTTCAGGCCAAAGCAGTCCTTGGTCAAGGTGGTGAAGCAGTATTTGGGGGGTCATTTGTCAATCCTTTATGGAGGGAGCATGCTCGTTTTGTTCTAGCTGAACTTGCTCAAGCGCAGACTGCAGGTTCTTCAAATCTTGCCTTTGAAGCATAGACCGATAGATTACCTGCCATTCAGGCTGTTTGGCAATGAGGTATTTTCTTGAGATGGAAAGATCAAAGTGCCCTTTAACAGCATCTATGGGGCGAATGGAGAGTCGCTCAATGATGAAGTCGTTGCTGTGCAAATTGACTTCCACCAATGGGGTCACAATTGGGTTCAGAGCACCATTAATTTTTGGCTCGGACAGTGAACTAGGTTTGGAGAAATTAATCATGATCTGACCCCAATTGTTCATCTTCGTCGTCTTGGTCTGGGGTGTTTAAGCCGCGCTCTTCTCGGCGTTGGTCTACCCACTGGTCTACTCTTTGTCTGACTAAATCTTCAAACTCAGCATAAAAGCTAGAGCTTGCATCCACGATAAAGCCCTGAACTTCTTCGCGATGGTAGCCGTGCTCGCCAAAGTTGGCTTCTAAGCAGCAGAATAAATCCCAGCCTTTGATGAAGAAGTTGAAGAGTTCTATGAGGGTGAGTGGTCTGATGGAGGTTCTGGTTCTCTCGTCGAGGGTCATGTCCTCGTATTCGTCTACCACTCGGTAATGGATGCGTGATGCACCACGTTTGGCGTACACGCAAGTGACATCTTGTGTGGTGGATGCAATGGTGATGCGTGCAATTTCTACTTCTTGTGCTTCACGATTGGGCAAATATTCGCCGCCCATCCAGGCTGGGTGAATGCCACTCTGCGCCTTTCTCTCCTCATGGGTCAGTTCGGGTACCGAAATGATGGCATTGGCAAGCTCAATGTCACCCGATTGAATGGCGCGTTCATACATTGCCTTTCGTTCGGCACCTTTGATGTCAGATGCAAGCTTGATGTTGTTGTCGTAAGCCCAAAAATAGGACTCGGGGCGATAGGCAAGATCGATTGCCAATGGGCGTAGCTGGGACATGGTCCACCTCCTTTTTAGCAGCTTTGACAAAATGTCGGGGGCCGCAATAGAGAACAAATCTCCCCAACCGCTTAGGGCGGTCAAGCCATAAAAAAACCCGCCTCAAGGAGCGGGTTTGACTTCGGATGTTTGCTACTAGAGCCTCATCTGCCTTTTAGGCAAACCACCTTGCCCGAAAGCAGGTTGGTACAGGTGTCAAACCCGTTCTTGATGTGTTGGGTGAAATGTAGCACAAAATTTAATTGGGGTCAGATCAACATTAATTTAATGTTGATCTGACCCCAATTAAACTAAGCCGTGTGCATGACGTGTCTTGCGGCCTCGACTAAAAAGCCACTTCTACTTTGGCCAGTTTTTTTAGCAAATTCATCAATCCTGGCCAGCATCACGCGGGGTACAGTAATATTGATTTTCTCTGCGGGACCAAGGTATTTTTCAATGGGTACTTGCACGACAGCCCAAACACCGTTCTTGAAATCCTTGTTTTTCTGATGCTGCTTCAAACTTTGCGTAAGTGGAATGGTCTGACCATCATCGATCAGAGTTTCAACATGCATGTCGATAGCTTCCTCAACATTTTGCAATGCTTGCTCTAGCGTTTCTCCGCCAGAAAAACAACCTGGAAGGTCGGGCACTGTGGCGCCATATCGCGCACCATCATCGGTGTGAAGAACTACAAAAAATTTCATATGTACCTTTTGACCTGCGCGAAATATTAGCCATCCTTTTGTCAACGCATGATGACCCGTTTGCTGTTCATGCAAATTGTAATGATTTGGTGGGTATAAGCAACACCAATTAAATTACCGGGCGTAATTGCGAGGCTTAAAGCTGGCCTTTTTCCAAGAGGACTCTTCAAGCTCAGCACACGTAAAGGGGCCTTCAGCCGGGCACCAATTGGGTTTACCAAATCGCTCCGCCCTTTCCATGCGAACTGCAAGGAAATGACGTTGTGCCAAAAATGCCAGCACGTAATCTGGGCACTGCTGAAGCAAGGTCTCAAAGGGCGCTAACCATTCCCGCGGGCAATCCTTTACCCGCTCATAAATCAACTCTTCGGGCAACATCACGCCTTCATCACAACTTTGCTCAAGCAAAACCCAAATGTGATTGTTGCCACCAAAGTCTTCCCACTCATCCAACAAGGACTCAAAGTCTTCATCCTCGTCAATCAGCTCTTGCAACTTCCAAAGCTCTTCAGGCAATTTATCCGCACAAGCAGCAGCCGAATAATGTTCAAACTCTGGAAAAGAACTCCAGCACTCAACGAACCAAGCCTTTTGCTTGGGCGACATCAAATCAAAATCATTCATAGACCTTGCTTGTAGCAACTACGCCAAACCGATGCAAGACTGTCATTTGGCACAGCGCGCTACGACATCCAACATTGAGCCTGTGAAATTAATTGTGATCTGACCCCAATTGAATACAAAAGCAACTGGGCTAGCTCATCTCACGAGCCCAGAGATGATTAAGCTTTGCTTGTAGGTTTAGCCCACCTAAGGGCTGGGGAACTTGTTCCATATGGCGAATCAAAACGCTAGAAAACGAAAAAAAGCGTTGAAAGAAGCAACGACTTACAAATTGAAAGAACCGATCATGCCAATGTCTAAACTCCCCAACGCCCTGGCCCTCGCAGTGCAAGCTCACGAAGGCCAAGTTCGCAAAAGCACCAACATTCCCTACATCTCCCACCCTATGGCAGTGTGTTCCATTGCCCTTGAGTTTGGCGCCACCGAGGACCAAGCCATCGCCGCCCTGCTTCACGATGCCATTGAAGACGGTGGCACCCAATATGCCAGCGACATCAAAACCCAATTTGGCGACCATGTGCACAATTTGGTTCAGGGCTGCACCGACGGCACCCCAGACCACACTGGCAAAAAAGCCCCTTGGCTAGAACGCAAAACAGCCTATTTGCAGCACTTAGAAGCGGCATCAGACGATATCCTTCTGGTCAGCTGCTCAGACAAACTCCACAACGCCAGAGCCATCGTTTCCGACCTCATCAACGAAGGCCCATCGGTGTTCAACAGGTTCAGCAGCACCACAGAACAAACTGTCTGGTACTACCGCCAACTGGCCATGATCTTCAACAACCGCAAAACCCCACCCGCCAAGACCCTAGAAGCCGCAGTCTCGCAAATGGAAGCCCTCTCCCAAAGCGCTTGGTAATTCCTCACTGGGAGAAATTTAATTGGGGTCAGATCAACATTAATTTCCAATGGATGGGATAAGTTGGGAAGGGGGGCTGATCGATTTCTGGTACTCCAGTATGAGGAAGCCCCCCTTCCCAACTTATCCCATTCATTGACCAAATTAATGTTGATCTGACCCCAATTAAATTTATTGTTACAGTTGATATTTACAGTTTTGGTGTTAATATAAATGCATGTCCAAAACTTTCACCCTTGACGACCTCTGCACCCTGACCGATTTGCCCAAGCGCACTGTGCGGTATTACATGCAAATGGGCCTGGTTGACCGGCCCATTGGCGAAACCAGAGCAGCGCATTACCTGGCCGCTCACCTAGACCAACTCTTAAAGGTCAAACAACTTTCAGACGCTGGCATTTCCTTAGAACGAATTGCAGAAATTCAAAACGGGGAAGAACTACCCCTTCCAAGAAAAGCCAGAAAGCCTGGCGACATTCAAGTCAAAAGCCACGTACACGTAGCCCCTGGCATTGAGCTGCAAATTAGCCCCGAAGAAGCCGACATGAGCCCAGACCAAATAAGGGCGCTCGTTAAAGCAGTTATGAAAACCATTCAAGAGATCAAGGCATAAGCATGAGCGAACAACAAGAAAACTGCACCCTCACCTGCGACGGCGAAGAGGTCGCCATGAAATCCGTGCACGTGCACGGCAAACTCGATGGCCTGCTTCTAAGAATGAAGGTCAGGCAAACCTATACCAATGACACAAACCAAGCTCTCGAAACTGTTTACACCTTTCCATTGGCCTGGGGCGCCACACTCTTAAACCTGGCGGTTGAACTCAATGGCAAAAGACTGAACGGCACCGTATTGGAAAAGAAACAAGCCGTTAGGCAATACGAAAAAGCCATTGACAACGGCGACTCCCCCATCATGGTGGAGCGCTCTGGCCGCGGCCTCTACACCGCCAACTTGGGCAACCTGCTACCCGGCGAAACAGCCGTCATTGAAATTGAATACGCCCAGCTTCTTAACTTTGAAACCGACCGCATCAGGCTCAGCATTCCCACCACTATTGCGCCGCGCTATGGCGACCAGCACACACAGGGCCAACTGCCGTCGCACCAAACCACGGCAGCCAGCGGCTTGGTGGAATATGACTTTTTCATGACCTTGGATATCAAGGGCACTGCGGCCAAAGGCATTGTGAGCAGCCCCACTCACCCCATCAAAACAAGCAAAAGTTTCGATGGTGTCAACGTACAACTGGGCAAGCAAGCCTTCCTAGACCGCGACTTTGTGTTGCTCATTGAAAACCTTGAAGGCGAATCGTTTTGCATTGCAGGACCTGACAGTGAAGGCAGCGCCACCACCGCCATCATTACCAGCTTCTGCCCCAAACTGCCCAAAGCAAAACCCAGCGCATTGAGGCTCAAAGTGCTCTTAGACTGCTCTGGCTCCATGGCTGGCGACAGCATCAAGCAAGCACGCGTGGCACTGAAGCATCTGTTCAAACAACTGCACGATAAAGACCACTTTGCCTACACACGCTTTGGCAGCAGCATAGACCGCGTCACCAAAAAGATGACGCAAGCCGACAGCGAGCGCCTTCAAACATTGCTCAACACCATCGACAAAACAGAAGCCGACTTGGGCGGCACCGAATTGGACACGGCCATGACCGATGTGTTTAACATGAACACCAATGGCAGAGCGCGCAATAACCCTGAAGTAACCGATTCAGCCGATGTGCTGCTCATTACCGATGGCGAAGTTTGGAACATTGAAAACATCTTGGCCTCGGCCCGCATCAGCGGCCACCGTGTTTACACCATTGGTGTGGGCAGCGCGCCTGCCGAAAGTTTGCTGCGCGAACTTGCCAAGGATACCGGTGGCGCGTGTGAATTTGTAACCCCTCGCGAAGACATGCGCAGCGCGGTAGACCGCATGCTCACCAGAATGCGAAGCGCACAAGAAGTCCGCTTTGCCATCAAGTGGAATGCCACTGAAGAGAAACACAAAAACCACGAATGGGCCAGCACCCTGCCCCCTCAGTTGATTGATGGCGAAACAGTTCACCTGTTTGCCAGGCTACCCGCCAAAACGGAAAAGCCTCCTGTCCTTATTTGCAAAACTTTGGTGACAGAAGTTGAGCAAGAAGTCAGCAGCGCCAAGCCCACCAGCATCACCTGGGACACCGAAGGCATTGTGGCCAGACTTTGCGCTGCAGCTCAAATTTCAGAACTCACAGAAAGCAAAGCAGACACCAAACTGGCCCAGTCCTTGGCCATGAAATACCAATTGGTCACCCAACATACCAACCTGTTCTTGCTGCACGAGCGCGCAGCAGAAAACAAGGCGGAAGGTTTGCCCCAGTTGCAACAAGTGGCACAAATGCAGGCGGCGGGTTATGGTGGGTTTGGCACTGTCGTCCAAAAAAGACGCAGCTTGGACATGATGGTACTCAGAAGCATGTCAATGTCGTTTGAAGAAGCACCATTAGGCGGCGACTACGGCCGCCTCAACACACCCAGCGTGTGGCGCACCAACCGCACACAAGTTGCAGCCAGAGTGGATGGCATGTCCTCCACTGGTATGGACGATATCGAAATTCCAGCGTTCTTGCGCAAGCAAGCAGACTCGACGGATCCGTCTTTGGTGAGCCAGATGGTTAGCAAAGTGAAGGATTGGGTTGCACCCAACACGCCACATCAATCGACTGTTCTAACCGATGCAGATCGAACGCCTAAACCTGCGCCGTCCGAAGCCTCGCGTGAGGACATTGCCATGGCTCTTAACAAGGCCTCACTTCAAGCTTCGTCGTTCCGCATTGCCTTACAGCAAACACTCAAACTCAACATGCCCAGCCACTACGCTGCCGTGATCATTGAACTCACCAAAGTGACCAAAGACAGCGCCACAAGTTGGGCTCTGCTGTTCACATGGTTGTTTGGCGACATTGAGCAATCGGGCTTGTTAGATAGACATGCAAAGCGCCTACTAAGAAGTCAACTGAAACTGGCCACAGAGGAAATGCACGAACGTGCGCAGATGCTGATCGAGGGCAGCCAGTTAGTGAGTTAACGCACAGGCAGCACCAAGCTATTGATGTCAGCGTTGCTGATCAGGTATCAGTCAGATACACTAGATTCGACGTACCGTGATGTCATGTCAGTTCTGATTTCTTTTTTCCTCCACTGGCCATTTGCTGGCCCGTTCGATGTAGTGGATTGATCAATCTGTCATAGGAGATCTTTATGAAAGCCATGGTGGTTCAAAAGTGGGGTGAAAAGTCGGTGCTGATGAATCGGCCCGATCCGAAGCCGGGCCCTAGGGAGGCCGTGATGCGTGTCCGGGCAGCAGGTGTTGGCCTGACACTGCTGAATATGCGCACTGGCAGTTTTGGGGGCGAGGCGCCCCGCATCATGGGCCACGAGTTGGGTGGTGACATCGTTGAAGTCGGCTCGGATGTGACCGAACTCAAGGTGGGTGACGCTTGTGCGGTGTATTTCTATCTCACCTGCCACCGTTGCCGCTGGTGCCGTGGTGGGCGTGAAACGCTTTGCGAGGCATTCAAGGGCTATGTGGGGGTGCATCGCGACGGCGGCTATGCCGAATACGTCAGTTTGCCGGTAGAAAACTTTTTACTCATTCCCAAGGGCTTGAGTTATGAGGCGGCGGCCATGGCCACCGATGCGGTCAATACCAACTGGCATTGCATGAAAGAGCGTGCCCGCGTGAACCCGCATGACAATGTCTTGCTCATTGGCGCTGGTGGCGGGGTGGGCATCCATGGCGTGCAAGTGGCTAAGGCCTTTGGCGCACGGGTGATCGCCATGGATGTGTCAGACGAAAAGCTGGAGCTAGCGCGCAAATGGGGTGCCGATGAGGTGGTTCATGCCAGGCGAGAAACCGACTTGGTGGGGGCTGTTAAAAAGCTAACCGATGGGCGTGGTGTGGACGCAGCCATCGACTATGTTGGTCATGCTCAAACTTTCCAGGTGGCCTATGACAGCTTGACCACCTCGGGCCGCGCAGTGGTCATTGGGGTTGGCAAGGGCGATGTTCAAATTCCGATCCGTCAGCTGATACTGACCGAAAAAATCGTCACCGGATCGCGCCATTCCACGCGTACCGAACTGATCGAAACGATGGAGGTCATGGCCCGCGGGGTGATCCAACCTGTGATTGGCATGCGCAAACATTTCACCGAAGTTGAAAGCATCTTCGACGCAATCGTGGAAGAAAAATTGCTGGGGCGCGGAGCTTTGACTTACGACTGATGCGTCCTGCTGACCTGCTCCCTGCCTGTTTTATTGCTCTCAGTACAAAACTTAAGCTTTAAACGAACGAAAACCTCACTCAGAAAACCTGAGTTTCAATACATCTTCAATATTTGGGGAGTTAAGTTAGTGACGGCTTTTGATTGAAGCCAATGAATGTTGGTAGGCGCGATTGGACTCGAACCAACGACCCCCACCATGTCAAGGTGGTGCTCTAACCAGCTGAGCTACGCGCCTACAAATTCAGCCCGCATTGTAGCATCAAAAAATAGGCCCATTTCTCTACAAAGTCGGCTTAATTGCGCTTGACCAAGCTCACCCCCGAGACCGATTTCACACTCTGCATGACTTTTTTCAAGAGGGATGCATCGGCCACCTCCACCGTGAAG
>Ga0315906_10005459_pt1 | contig 15996 bp, 27 predicted proteins | sample LakEriMetagenome_4_FD_203526 | JGI IMG/M metagenome (GOLD analysis project Ga0315906, IMG submission 203526) | Freshwater fungal communities from buoy surface, Lake Erie, Ohio, United States - Buoy 2 MA122 | ecosystem: Environmental > Aquatic > Freshwater > Lake > Lake biofilm | place: USA...
CCAAATATAGATGATATCAAAGATAGAAACTAACAATACATCTTCTCCCTCTGATAAAGGAATAACGAGAGTTTTGTCTCTCAATGCTGTAGGATCTACCAACACCTCACAACCAACAACAAGATCTGGTTCTGTGATGGCTGTTCCTACACTGTGTACTTTCAATCTACTCATTTTATTAAGTAGTTCTTTCTTTAAAGCGTCTTTTGTATTTTCATCTACAATAAGTTTGCTTTCTTCTTTCTTTGGGAGTTCTAAATAAACTCTGTTTCCTAATAGTTTTGCCATTTTATCCTTCGAATTCAGTTATTTTAATAAATCTTTCAGCGTCTTCTGCATTCAATACAATTTCTGATTGAACAGTTTCACGAACACTTTTGAACCCTTTCATCTTATTAGTTTTAATATCGATGTCTGGTTGTTGTGTAACTCTTTCATTGAAATCATCTAAGATCACAATAAGATGTCCATCAACATCAGTTAATGTTCTAATTACCTTGTTGATGTTTAAAGAAGCTACATACTCCTTTTCGCCAATTGTGGCTTTGTAGAAAAATTGGTTTTTCATTTTATTAATTTTAATTGTTATACTCAAAGTCTAAGATCTTACCAACTAGGTCTGATCTGTGATTCTCTTTTAATTTAACCCACTCTATACCATCAATCTTCTTAGCGATATCAATTGCATAGGAGAGCCCTGTGTAACTTTCTCTAGTGTCTTTCTGTACATTATCACCATTGATGATGATCTTACCTGTTTTACCAAGTCTTGTAAGAATAGCAAGCATTTCTCCTTTAGTTAGATTCTGTGCTTCTTCTACAACAAGAACGTCATCAATTGTTTTTCCTCTGATGAATTGTACAGGATAGGCAACAATCTTTTTGTTCTTAACGAGTTCTTCAATCTTCACTTTATCATAGCACTTCTCAAGGTTCTCCTGAAATGCTTCTAAGTAAGGATCAAACTTATCATCTAAACTCCCTGGTAAGAACCCTAATGAATTCCCCACCTCAATTGTGGCTCTTGTAACAAATATGTGATTACATTGCTTTGTCATAAGAAAATCTAAAGCTGTCTGTGCACATATTAAAGACTTACCACTTCCTGCTCTACCAGTTACAATTACAATCTGATTATCAATAATCAACTGCTTTGCAGCTTTCTGTTCTTCGTTGAGAGTAACATTGTATTTAATGTCACTTTTCCTAACTCTATTTGGTTCCTTCATCTTTTAGTTCTTTAGCATCATTTATTTCCAACAATAGAGCATCAAAGTCATCTTTAGATATAAGACCTGTGGTTCTGTGAACTTCGTGCCCATCTTTAAAGAATATAAGCGTTGGAACTTTTCTAACACCAAACTTCTGAAATGTAGCTTGATCTGTTTCTGCTTTAATTTCCTTCATTGGAACACCTCTTAGCATTGAAGAGAGAGTTTTACATGGACCACACGTGGCCATTGTAAATTTGTAAACGTCAATCATGATAAATTATATTTTTGTTTTAATTGTTCACGTCTTCTGTTGACTTCTTCATACTTATATATGTCACTCTCCACATTTGTATGTTCGTCCAGTGTCAAAAGTATGATATTTTCTTCATCCAAACTAGCTTCAGGGTACTTTTCCTTTGGGAGGATGTGATGGAAGTATGTGCTCATAGCTTCACTGCCAAGATATACACCACTTATTTCACTATAATGAGGCTTCTTCTTCCAGATAGATAGAAAGAACTCTTTCATCTGTTTTGACCTGTCAAGTTTTGCTTGACAACTTGTTTTGTCAAGTGAATTGCGTGGTTTACTTGACGTTTTTGATAGAGGTTTTCTGGGTTTATGGCGAAAGCAATATTCACTTTCGCCATTGTTCCCACATACTTTACACTTCATTAGTAGTGCTTCTATTCTTTGGATCAAACAAAGACTTCACATGAGGATTAATTCTGATTCCCTCTAAGATTTGTCTTTCGAAACTAAGGTCTCTGTTGATTGCACTATCTTCTGTGAACTTCTCTGGATAACGTGCTGCAAGTTTTGCAATGTTGGTTTCTAAGATGTCTCTTAAATCCCAACCATTCATGTTACACAAGTTTGCAACATACCACATCAGGTCTCCAACTTCTTCTTTGATGTTTACAAAGTCTAGTGGCTTCTTGTATGCAATACATTTCTTGTATACGTCAGCAATCTCTGCTGCTTCTGTTTGCATACCTAACACCATGTGAAGATCATCCATGATTGCTCCATCTATTTTAGCACATGTACGTGCTGCTTCTGCTTGATAAGTGTTAATTTCCATTATTATAAATTAAAATTTTCTTCTTCTTCAACTTCTATTTCTTCTACAGGAATGTCTGTCTGTTGTATTTTAGCAACGATCTTCTCTTTTAGTTCATCATAAAACTCTGGATTGTTAAGGATTAACTGTTTGAATTCATCAAGATCATATTTTACAAAATCAAGAGTGAATGTCTTACCATACTTACGTCCTATTTCAAACTCATTAAGAAGTTCCATCATCTCTGCAAGCTTGTCAATACCTTTACCATACACAATCTCAAACTGTGATAGTCTATATGGAGGAGACATCTTGTTCTTGATACCTCTAAGCTTAGTGATATTACCATAAGTTACATCACCATCTTTGGCCAAGGTTCTACTCACTTCTATCCTTGCATCGCTATAGAATTTCAATGCATGTCCACCCTGAGTTGTAGTAGGGTTACCAAACATAACACCAATCTTCTCTCTATACTGAGAGATAACAATAACGCATACATTGTGCTCTGATAAGGCAGACTTTAGTTTTGGATAGGCATTACTGTTTAGTAAAGCTTTCTTACCAATAGAGCTATCACCCACTTCACCATCTAACACCTTCTTAGGAATCAATGATGAATCTGAATCTATGATTACAAGATCAATGTCTCCAGTGTTAATCATTTCCATTGCAATGTTGAATCCCTCTTCGCCACATGATGGTTGAGCAATCAACATCTTAGTTGTATCCACTCCTAATGATTGGAAGTATTTCTTGTCAACAGCATGCTCACCATCTATATATAGAACAGTGCCACCTTTCTTCTGACATTCTGCAGTTACATGACCACAGATGGTAGATTTACCTGTACCCTCCCATCCCATGAGCTCGTACATCTTACCTTTTACAAATCCTCCCACACCTAAAGTGATCCAATCGAAACCAATACTACCTGTACTGATTACATCATAAGTTCCCTCAGACTTAGAGTCTAATGCTAATATAGTTCCTACACCATATTGCTTGTTTAATTTCTCAAGAGCTGCTTCTATGCCCCCTTTTTCTTCAGCTTTTTTCTTTGCCATTTTGATTGATTTTTGTTATACAAATTTAATAATAATTCTTGTTATTTCCTAGTAATAATGGGACTTGACGATGGGTTTAAGGAAGAAAAAGCCCCAGAATTTCTTCTGAGGCAGTCTCCAAAAACAAATCAAAAATCAAATCAAATCTTTTCTTTATTACCTTTTACAGACCTTGGTGAATAGGGACAGTGCTTGCAATCATTTCCACAGCAACTTCCTCTATCGAGGTTGTACTTCTCTGTGAAAACAACTCTACCATCTTCTATATAGTAGTCAACGTCCTTTACAAATTCTTTTTTCTCACTCATGACCTTTATTCATTTTACTCTCGACAGTTATATGCTTATCAAGAGTGTATTCTCGTATTGCTTTTAACACAACATCTCTGTGCAAGTTTAATCTTGCTGCAGTTTGTCTTCCACTCTTTAGCTCTAGATAGGTTTCAATGATTTCTATCTTACGTGCATCGTGCTCTTTACTATTTCTAGGTGCAGGCTTGTAAGAAACTATATCAAACTCCTGAGAGAATGTGAACACTTTTGTTTGTCCACCATATACTCCTTTGATTCCTAATGCCATTACACGCTTCATGAGTGTACTAACAGGTATGTTATGCTTTTTGCTTATTTGTTGATAGGTTGGCATACTTCATCTGTTTTATGATTTCACTCTCGTTTTCATACACATATTTGTATCTGTTATCCCTATACTCTTCTAATACAAAAGATTCTTTAGGTAGTCTTCTGAAACAATATGCACTAGAACTTGCTTCTACAGCTAAGATGAAGTGCTCGTCATTGTATCCACAGATTTTACCCTTGTATGTAGGATGAACAATTTCAAATTCTTTAAACTCATTAAACAGGATTTCCATTCGTTTCATCTTCAGAATTATTTAAACTTGCCAATCTTCTCTCAATTTCAAATTCCACTTTAAGAATGAAATTTATTTTCTCTTCTAACTCTTGATGCATAATTCTTCCTACAAAGGGTAGAAGTTCATCAAGGTTTGTATACACTCTGGCCATCCCATATTTGGTTTTGATTTGAGAATATTTAAAGCCATCTATCTTTATAAGATCTTGGAACACTTGATCCACATAGTGTAAAACTGCAGGAATGCTAATGTCCATTCCATAATTGTCTTCTTCTAAGAAGTCTTTATACTTCTCATTGAACTCGTTCGATGTTCTCATTTGTTGTTGATTTAAAATTTAAAAAGGGACAGTAAAGTTAATCTACTGTCCCCTAATAAACAAATTAATAATTAAAATTATTCCTCCAATTGTGGTGATTCAACTGGTGTTAATTTCTCTTCAAGAATTCTGAATGCATGTTGAATGATTGATTCTTCAGCATCTTTTCTATTAGTTGCTTCAGTCTCTGCATCATTGTCAGTGATTTGTGCATGAAATTTTCCAACAACGTGAAACACATTGATGATGATTCCATTTGCATCAAACACATCGAACAAACTTCTTGGTTGAGCATCTATCATTATAGATAGTTTTTCATTATCAATGCCTTGTTGTCTCATGAACTCTTTGAACTCATCAGGAACATCTTGTGCATTGTTTATAGATTCGATCATCTTCTCCATGAACCATGCTCTAAGCACTTCTGCTGTTTTAGGATTTGCATTTAACAATTCAATTGCTTTCATATTATTCTTCTTTAAGGGTTTTACTTGCTTCTAGCCACCAATCACGCTCATAATCAAACTCACAAAGACCATCAAGGTCTTTGCAAGCATTGTATTTTATGTCGTACATGACACTGACTATCTCTGCAAATTTAGCAATTTCTTCTTTACCAAATTGCTCTACTAATTTATCAACTAACTGTTGGTTGTACATGTTCTTTAATTTTATCTAAGTTTAACACTTCTTTTTCTTCATCCCAGCCATCCCAGACTTCCTGGTCTTCGTCAAAGGTTACATTTAGTTTGTCTTCCCAAAATTCTCTAAGATCTTCTGTCTTCTTGAAGATACGAAGTTGTAATGACAATTCATCTTTATGTAATCCATTCCTTATGATTTTGACAGCTTTTGGAAACACGTCTTGGAATGCTTTAGAAGTTTTTGAATATTTGCCTTCTTGAATCAGCTTAAAATCCTTTTTGAATTTAGGATTGAGCTTACATACAACAACAACAAATCCATCTTCATAATCATAATCTTCTATGATATGATTCTTTCTTTCATATTCCACATTCAGGAACTCTCTGAATTTATCAAGATCATTTGGTTGAAAGAGAATATACACAGCATCTTCATACTGTGTATCTTTTCTCTTATCTTTCATATAACCATTGATAAAACCATTTTCTTTCAAAGCATCTTTAGGAAACTTCAATGTTGGAATCATAAAAATACTTGTTATGGTTTTCTTCACATCCATATTACCCTTTTATATTAATTTTACCATTGTTAACATAATTCTCTCTACTCATATTCCACACATCATTTTCAATGGCCCAATGTAAATCTTTAATAAGAGAATTAACACCTGGATACTTGCGTCCTTTGTGTTCAAATCCATGATATGCATCTTGCATGTCATCTAAATCAAGAGTGTAAATAAGAGGATTGAAATAGTTTGTGGAATCACAAATAATAAACTGTGGATAGAGCACTGTATATCCATAGAATTCATTGTTCAAATCATGTGCTAGATGAAACATTGCACTCCAATACAAATAAGCTTGGATGTATGCTCTACGATATAGATAATATTCCTCATAGAATCCTTCTACAGCCCACACACATTTCAAATCATAAATCTGTATAGTCTGCTCATCGTGGTCAATCACAACCTTATCCATCATACTCTTGAACAAGTGCCCATCAACTTCATATCCTTCAACCTGGAACTGGTTCAATATTGTATATCTAGAACTATTAACCAAGTTTACAATATCCTTAGTGACAAAGTTAGTTTTGAGTTCTTCAACAATTCTTTCAGCATTGGAAATATCTTGTGTATTTACAACTGTCAGATTGTTGGCTCTCACCTTTCTAATCTCATCATAATAGATTTGAGCATCAGAGTCTAGAAACTTAGCAATCACAGCTTCATATTTGATTTTGAATCCTGAAAGTGTGTAAGCTTCTTGTGTCATATCAGCCATGGTTCTTGTCACCTCACCTGCTTCATTTGTAGACTCAGCTGTTACACGATATAGTGCTTCAACAAAATCTAACATAAGTCCTGTTGGTGTAGACATACATGCAGACATATAGAATCTGTTATCAAACTCTTCTGGCTCCAGTAACAATGTTTCTACAATACGTCCCATTGTTGCAGATAGGTTGTCTTTGTCTTCAACCTTTTCTCCTTTAATGTACTTTTTGTAATACTTCTTGCGATCAACGCTGAAGTCTTTCAATGAACTACTACTGTCCATTTTAACTGCTCTATACTGAGCTTCAGTTTTTGTTACTCCCTTTATCATAACGTTTGTTTAAATGCTTCAATAATTTGTGGATGCAATGCTCTCACTTCTCTTGGTACTCTTTGGAAAAACCATCTTATTTCTAGCTCATAAGGCTCACCCTTACCATCTACATTCTGTGGATGTATCATCCAGAAATAATGTTTCTCACCTTTGTGTTCTACAAATCCTTCATGCCATATCTCTGTGAATGAAGGTTCTTTGTTAATGACTATCTGATTCATAGTTCCACTTTATCAGGGTTCCACTCATATCCCAACAGTCTATAACTTTTACTCTCATAGTTAAAAGTCTTTGATGTTGAAACTAGTTTTGATTTTAACTCTTCAGGAGTTAACGTCATAATGTCCCCATTGTGCATTATCTGAAAGTTTTCATTTAACTTCAGACACTCTCTGACATCATAGTCTCTGACCTCAGCGTTACCATTGTACAGTTTTTTAGATTCTCTTCTCATTTTATTTTAAAATTAATGTTGATACTAACAGCCCCACAGCACTACCAAAGGCAGCACCTGACGCATACGTTATCCTATCTAGCAATGTTCCAAATGCAACTTTCTTTACATTCCAACTCCATATGAATGAAATCATAAAAGCACATAGGAACACTCCTACATAAAATATCTTACTTAAAAAGTAAGTGTTGATTGCTACAAAGAACACTTGTACAAATCCTGTTATAAACAGTTTAATTCCATCTCTCATATGATGTTTTCTTTGATTAATAATGCTCTTACCTTTTCTATAAGATCTTCAATAGTTCCATCATTGATAATTTCATAATCAAACTTAGCATCATCAAGAGCTGTTTCTGAAGGATGTAGTCTTGAAGAATCTCCTTTCCATAAGTCCATGTGCTTTTGATTTGTTGGATCAAATGGAATAGTCTCAACATTTTCAGGACCTCTTGACTGTTCTACTGTTTTTGGATAACGCACTACTCTAATAGTAATACCTTCTTTTTCTTCTACAGCTTCCATCTCATTAGGAAATCTCATGTCTGTAATAATCCAGTTAGGAAACTGATAACGTACAGTTGATGAACCTGTTACAAACTGCTCCATAAAAGATTCATCCATACTTTTATTAGGAGTAGGATGGTAATCAGCAAACAAAGCATTCACCCATACATTTGTATGTAATCCATCACGCATTGCTTCTGTACCAAGCTTTTGAAGAAACTCTCTGTATGTCATTTTCCACTGAAGACCCATATGTTTTTGTTTAAACTCTTGGTTTTCAAACATCTCTACAGGAATCCCAGTAAGAAGGGAAGCTATTGTCTTTAGCTTCCCTGCAAACTTCTTGATTTCAAACTTAGATTTGTTAGCACAATATCCATCATATTCTAAATCTGCTACCACATCAGCGTTAGTTTTAGCAAACTCTTCTCCTAATGTTAAATACTGAATGATTTTACCAACAGTATCCTTACCAGCACCTATCTTACCATTTATTGCTATTATCATTTGTTTTTAGAATTACAGGTTTTACATTTGAGAGTTTCTACATCAAAGTTTCTCTCTGTTTTGCACTTATTGCAATATTGATATAGCGTAACCATTACTCAGCAGCCCAACCAAATAAAACCCATCTACCTTCTTTCTCTGATGTAGACTTCTTGTAAGTGATTTTTGCAACTTGATCACTACATTTCTCCAACTGTTTCACCATGTGAATAGTTGTTTGTTCCTGAGTTTTCTCAGTGTAGGTTCTAGCAGCCTTTACAGCATCTCCTTTTGTGGCATGTGAGCTAAGATCATATCCATTGTATTTTCTTACAACGTATTTCAACACCCATTTCTTTGTTCCTGGTGTTACAATATGATCCACTTGAGATTTAACCTTGTTTGTATTTCCTTTTGGTTCTTCTACACATATAGCAGCGCAATCACGCTTACTTAATCTGTCCCATTCAGATTCAATGAATGCATACAATTCTTTCTTACTTCTTTTGAAAGATTGTGTAACATCTACGAATCCATTTGTAGTACTGATAGTACCATTGTATGGATCACATCCATGTTCTCTTTCTGCATTTTCTACTGCTCTCTCGTAAGCATCTGATAAATTTTTGCCTTTGGCATACATTGTGAAACTACTTGCTCCCATTTGTTTTAATTTTTTTAGTTAAACTTTTTTCTTTTTGTGTCTTCTCATTGTGACACGTTTCGCACAACACTTGTAGATTCTCTTGTTCACAAAACAATCTTTCAACAAATGCTGGAAGATCATTAGCACATGTAAGTGTTCCTGCAGGGACTATATGGTCCACGTTAATCTTCTTCTCAGGATACCATTTCTTACAGCTGTTGCACTGATATTCAAACTTTTGTCTTTTAAGTGGACCTGTGTAAGGTCTACGTGCACTTAATTTGCATTCTGTTATAGGCTTCCACCATCTGCTCTTTTGTCTCAAGCCACTTCTAATGAATGACCAGAAGGCTGATTCACTCATTGTTCCAGCATTTCTATTCTTCACGACTCTTGACGCTCTTATCACTTTCTTTGCCATAGTATTATAATTAAATTATTAGCCCCAAATATAAAGAATTCAGGGCTAATAATTAATTTAATTAGTCAATCGTAACAATACGTTTGCTAATTTCAAACTTCATTGATTCTAACGAATTCACAATAGATTTAATCTCTGTAGATGATATCTGTGGTAGATTAAATTGGTGTTTAGCTGCTTCGTAAATGAATCCTTCTTGCACTTTATCTGCTAATCCTTCTAATTCACGAACAGCATAACTCTCGTCAAGCTCAAGTGTATCAAATGAAAGATCATGAAGAATGCTTGTAGCTTCTTCTCTTGCAACAGTCATTATAGGAAGATACTCATAACATCTACCTTTGTGTTGACCAATACCTACAACTTTCATAGGATTAATAAGAACAAGAACAGATTGATCACCACATCCTACATAGTGAATCTGATCAGCTGTAAAGTGTAAACCTGCAGCAGCACAATCTTGTGTACTCCAGTTACACTCACTCATAGGCATGCTAACAGTTCTACCAATACGAATGTCAAATGTTTTGGTCCAATCGTCTGTAAATCTATTCTCTGCTCTATTGGGAAGATCTAAATATAGTTCTGTCAATCCACCAATTTTCTCTCCATGGTTTACAGTCCACACTTCATCATAAGTGTACTCTTCAACTTCACCTGTACCATCACATTCAGGACAATCAAACCAATCATTGTCTTCAGTATCATCAATGACATCCCATCCACCATCTCCTAAACAATCAGGACATGTTGTAGATGTACGAGTTTCTGTTTTAGTCAATTCATCTTCGTGAACAAGAATGTATTCACCATCTTTCAAGAACACTGTATACTTATCAGGAGATTTCTTCCACACAGCTTTCACTTTGTTGTAAGTGTTGCTTACAAAGTGAACTAACTCAGGAGAACCATGAAGTGTTACAACATTTCTAAGGGCTACGAAGAAACCTTGTTTAGTGATTTTGAAACTGTTGTCTGTTAAGAATCTGTACAACTCATTAGCAACCTCAGCTCTTGGGTTCAAACAACACCACATAAAGAATCTCTTGTGAGCCAAATATTCTTCATCTTGATTAAGAGTTTCTTCAAATGTTCTTTCATCAGCCATTTGCTCTCCCACTCTGTGTACAATCTCAATGAATTTCTCTACAAGTAATTGAGGAAGACTTCTAGATGTACCTGCTAGATAAACAACATTATCTTCTACAATGAAATCCTCAAAGTCTTCTAACAACTTAATCCCTTTCAATAGGGCTTGTTTACGTTTCAATTCTGCATCATCTGCAATACGTTGGTTAGCAACTTCAGGTGTCATAACTACCTTAAGAATATCAGACTTAGTTTGTGCCAATGATACAGTAAAATAATCTTGTTCTGTAGCTCCTGGTTTACTGAATATGTCACCATTTGCCATCACCACAGTTAGTGTATCATTTACTAACTTAAGATTCTTGTAAAGGGGTTGTTCTGATGTAGGAACTTCTTCTTCCTCCATTAGACTCTCTAGCTTGTTAGCTACCACTTTCTCAATTGCTCTCTCTGCAGTTCCTTTGAACCACTCTAAACTTAAAAATTTGCTCATTGTTTTAAATATTTAATTATTAATTGTTTAATTGATAAAAAGGGGACACGAATGTCCCCTGTTAATTTAGTCTATTAATTGTTCTACAGTTTCTTCTGTCAATGCTTCAACTTGATCTTCATTAAGCTTAACACTATATCTAGTATAATTCACTTTATGTTTGTAATACTTGAACAAATCACTGATTGCACTAATCAAATCCTCATTCTGTCCATATGTACGAAGAGTTCCCATCATAGGTTCTAAGAATGGTAACTTATCTACTACAGAAAGAACATCTTTGTATACATCATAGATTTCGTGATCAAACAAATTGTTTGGTTCAGCAACTTTCAACATTGCATCATAGATGGTTTCATGAGAATCATAATAGTTTTTGTAAGCATAATCATCTAACAATACCAACTTTTGAAATAGGTCATCAGATACAGTTTGTAAATGCTTTTTGTTAGAGAACAAGTTTCTACAACTTAACATCAATCGTTTGATTAGATATGCAGTGATTAGTCTTTTAAATGGTTTTGTATTACCTTCCATAAATTTAGAATAAGGGATTAAATTGTGAATTTCTACTTTGTCCAATACATTTAGTTCTCTTTGTGAGAATGTTAGAAACTGTACACGTTGTCTTTCAAACACTTTGTACAAAGGATCTAACTTAGCTGCTTCATCATGAGATGCATAAACATATAAAAAGCTATGTTTACCAATCTCTTCCAGCTTAAATGTCTTTGGAACCCATTTACAATTCTTACCATCTACCCATTTCTGTAATGGTTCAGCAATCTTACTAACCACTTCACCCTGAAGCTTAATGATTCTCTTACCATTAGCATCTGTTCTACCTAAAGAACCTCCACTAACAGAAACTTTCTGTTTCTTTCTATTATCTAACCAAGCTTGTGGTACAACTACACTATTAATATCAATGAAACGAGATGTAAACAAAGACTGTACGTATTGAAACTCTTTGATGACTGCTCTCCATTCAGACTTTGGATATCTTCCTAGTTCTAGTATCTCGTAGTATGTATCAAATCCTCTGGAATTAGAATGACCAAGTTTGTAAGATTTTTTCTTCTTAACAATCTTAACTTCTGTTCTCTTATCAAGAGTGTCTTTGAGATAGAGTTTTGTATTACCCTTGATTCTATCGTGATAGATGTAATGAGGAGAATCATTTACACTTGTAGCATGTACTATAGACTTCCAGTAACGATTCTTAGTTTCTCGCATTACATTATTGTGAATAGTGTAATTTACCTCATACTCTTGTAAAAGATATTCTCTATGCTTATGAAGAGTTCTCAAGTTCAAAAGTTCAACACCTTGTAGTTTAGGTTCAACGATAGGAACAGTGCTATATTGCAATAATCCACTAATGTTGAAGCTTTTACTAATCATGTTCAAATAACGATCACCATTCCCATAATAGTCAAATATGGAGTTGATGTTACTGTTACCATTGATAGACTCATTGTATTTACCAACAACATAATCTGCAAACTCTTCAATCTTTGCAAGGATAAGACCTTTGGATTCTTGTGTATATCTAAGAGCCTCTCTGTTTGGAGTTGGGAATATCCCATCAGTCAAACTAAATCTCAATCCTACAGGAATTCTGATAGGATCTATACCAAGTTTATCAAAGTCAAGAGGATAATACACATTGTCTAGACAGATGTGTAATCTTGAATCCTGAGCTAGTTCAGAGAATTGATAGATGCTATTTCTGTGAATAGAGAAGTTGTTATCAATTCCATCTACATCAAACCATACACTCTCAAAATAGGCAAGTTGTGTTTTGATTTTCTCTTCAAAATCATATCTATCATTCCATTTAACTGGAACAATAATCTTCACACCATTACCTTCAGATGTTGGTTGTTCACTCAATAAGTCAATAGTGTTCACGTCTTCTCCTTCATACATCATATACTTACGCTCCACACCATCTTTTCTACATACAAAATAGAAACTACTAGAATAAGCAAGAGGAGCTTTGAAACCTAGCCCCATCATACCTAATTCTGTATTACTATCTCGCTTAGTAGACTTACCATACTTACTGATAATGTTTTTCACATCTTCAGCATCTAGACCAATACCAAAATCTTCTACACAGAATTCATAATTGTCCTGTGAGTTTCTTCCAAATGAAACGATAATAGGTTTATCCACTCCTGCTCTTCTGTGACTATCTAGAGCATTACTTGCACATTCTCTAATAGTTGAGCCAATAGAATCTGAATAGAGATTCTTACTTAACATCTGCATCAAGATTTGTGCAGAATCTAAGTCTAGTGACATTCCAATGGAATCTTGTGATTGTCCTTGTTGTAAAATGTTTGCTTCTGTCTGTTTTTCTAAAATCATCGTTCTAAGTTTTAATTGTTATTTTCTCTTCTTACTAACCAAATTTGTCTGTAGTTTAAATCTACTGACGTTGTCAAGTTGTGATCTTCAGGTGTAACTTTCCATTCTTTATGTGTTCTTGTATAAGAAGTCCCATTCCATGTATTAGTAGTTGTTACTAACTCCTGTCTAGTGGTACATCTAACATTTTCATACATTGGTTGTTTTGTATTCCAATGCACTTTGGTTTTACTCATTCTTGGTGCTCTTACCACTCTTAAATACTTGAAGTGTGCCTGACAAGATATCATTATCTCATCACCCACTTGTAAATCTTGAATTTTGATTACTTGATTTTCCATGTTTTCTAATTTTTAAAATGGGGGATCAATGTTCAACCACATGATTGTATCTCCATTGTTTTCCCAAACGATTTTGTTTACTTTAGTGAATACACCTTCTGTATCCCATTGTGTGTTTCTGTAACTAGCAGAAGCTGGATGAGATGTGACAAACTGCCACGTAAAAGGTGCACAATACTTCTTATACTTAGATGCTTCCTTACCAAGAAATACTGTAGGAACTCCTGTATCATTAATTATTTCTTCATATAGAAATTTAATGAATGGTTCCCAAATGTCAAGATGACTTCCTGCCTTATTGATTTCTGTGGTTAGTGCTGCATTGAGCATAAGTACTCCTTGTCTGGAGAGATATTCTACATCTGGACCTCTTTCAGCTTCAAGACAGAGACCATCATAGATCTCTTTCTCAATACCTGTATAGAATTGGTCCAATGTTGGTTGTAGTTTTCCTGTTACAGTACAACCCATAAGAAGTCCATCAGCTACAGGACTTCCATTGTAAAGCGTATGATAAGGGCACAAGCCCATTAGAACTACCTTCAGATCATCCAAAGGTGTTTCTTGAAAGCATCTCCAAACATTCTGAGACAGAGGAGCAATAGTTTTGCCCCTCTTACTCTCAGATTTTAGATGTGCATAAATCTTATCACACTCTTCACTTTCGATGAATGGCCTGATCTTAGCATGCCAACTCTCGTGAAAATTGTCTTTAAATTTATTCCATTCCATTAGTTAATACACATTGTGTTATAGTCTTCTCCAGGTAACATAACAGAATCATCTGCTATGTACACCTGTTCTAAATCTCTTGAATCATTGATGTTCGACATTTGCATCAATGTTGGTGTGAATATCACCTTGTCAAATTGATTACCTTCATCATCTCTTGCATATACCACTTCGTAGTTTTCAATCTCAGGATTATTCTTAACCATCAATATGATGCTGTTTAAATACTCTCTTACAGTCATGATTAAAACAATTGAAGTTGACGTGCAGGTGTGCGTAATGGTGTAACCTCTATACCAGCAGCAGCAGTGAAGAAGTTATGAGCATCAATATGATTATCCATCCACAATGTAGGGTGAACTTCTTTCATAGAGAATGTTGTAAACTGATACAACTCCCAAAGACTTCCTGATGCACCATAATCATGTGTAGGATTCTCCAACTCTTTTCTGATGATGTTCAACTGTGTACTCTCAATGAATTGTTCTTCTACAATCATACGTCCAATCAATTCAGCCTGAACTCTTCTACTCACATCAATAGATTTCATTGTCTCACGTTCTGCTTGCATTCTTTGAAATGCATCTCCTGCTCTCTGGATGTATTCAGTGATTGCTTGTGGTGTAAACTCTTGGATTTCTCCTTGGTGTTTCTTCTTGAAAGCTCCATAATCACCTGACACACAGCCATTAGAACAAATAAAGATCTTTGTTCCAATTGCAAACTTTAAGGATAAAGATTTGTCATATGAGTTTTGCCACCCAATTTGTAATTGCATCTCTGAGTCTGCTACATTCTTGATAGCAAACTTTCCATTGGCAACATTACCATTTCTAGCAGAAGAATAAGATTCTGTAGCTAATTCAAAACCTGATTGATAGATACTCTCAAGAGTAAGATCAATTAGTCTTTCATGACTTACTGGTTTGTAAGTTCTTGTTTGTTGAGGAATCTCTGCGTTAATCAGGATACTCTTTGCTGATTCATAAGTTTTTACGTCCATTGTTTTATTGTTTTAAGTCCATTTTTCTACCAAAGAATTTACTAAGAATACCTTCAAGGTTTTCTATACCAATACATTCAACTTCATCATTGTCTGTAGTGTACAACCATTCAATATTCTCTTTAATCTGCTCTTCAAGAAGATCTAATTTTTCTTCTTCTTCAAAATCATCGTAATCTCTCATAATAATTTTTTCTTTTTTAATATTTTCTCTATTGTACTCATGCCATAATCCTTGGCGAGGTCTGCCCAATCTTTGATTCCATCAGATAAATAACTTCTGGGAACATTTGCATATTCAAAACCAAAGAGATCAGTGATTTGTTTAGAGTTTGCCACTCCTGTTGGATCAGAATCAAATGATAGGATTTGTCTCTGAGAATTAGATTTGAGATATTCTACATTCTCTTCAGAGAAACATGCTATTCCTTCATTCTGAACTGCACAACAGCAGGGTAACAACTTCTTCATCACCATGTAGTCTTTCTTGCTCTTATTAATAAAAGCAACTTCACAATTTACAATGTCTTCTTTACCATCCATTGCAGTGATTGGAACATTGTTTGGAACCCACTTGTATCTAGACTCAGCATATGGTCTATATATCTTCCAGTGTCCATCATATAAATAACCAAACCTTAGTTCTG
>Ga0315906_10005460_pt1 | contig 15993 bp, 6 predicted proteins | sample LakEriMetagenome_4_FD_203526 | JGI IMG/M metagenome (GOLD analysis project Ga0315906, IMG submission 203526) | Freshwater fungal communities from buoy surface, Lake Erie, Ohio, United States - Buoy 2 MA122 | ecosystem: Environmental > Aquatic > Freshwater > Lake > Lake biofilm | place: USA: Lake...
GCCACATCGTCCACGGTTCGACGAATGTAGAGTGGGACTTGTCCCGCTCGTCCGCTGGACGCTGTCGGCCAGGACGCGCTCGAGGGAGTGCAAGTGGGCGTTCCTCGGAATACGACGAACGGGCCCTCTGCGGTTGAATTGCCCCATCCGCCCGAATGGTGTTCGACGAGGCTGGTTTGCTTGGGGGCGCTTTAGGCAATCCCTTCAGGATTGGACTTACGGGGGGCGGGAACCCAGGGTATCCACCTGCGGTGGCTACCCTGGGCCAGGATAGAAATCCCCTTCAGGGATTGTCGGCGCGATACCGCATCGCGCTGGGCAAGTCCAGCGTGGATCAACGTGCCTTGGCTGTGCCGATCGACGAGTTTCGCCGCGAGTGACGCTGGGCCGGGAATCGTCGCCAACGGAAGCCACGCGGAGGGGCGCGGCCACATCGTCCACGGTTCGACGAATGTAGAGTGGGACTTGTCCCGCTCGTCCGCTGGATGTTGCCGGCCAGGACGTGGTGAAGGGAGTGCAATTGGGCGTTCTTCGAGAGTCGGCCAATCGGCGCTCGGTTGGGAATTCGCGATACGGCTAACGCAGGTTGGACGTCTATCTCCGTGCCAGCATCACTTCATGCGGCTTGTTTCCGCAGCGGACGGGCGGCTTAAAAGCCACCCTACTCTCGAGGTCTCCAGCGACTTACCTCCGTGCCTAGCGGCGGCGTGATCTAAGAGTGACGCTGGGCCGGGAATCGTCGCCGACGGAAGCCACGCGGAGGGGCGCGGCCACATCGTCCACGGTTCGACGAATGTAGAGTGGGACTTGTCCCGCTCGTCCGCTGGATGTTGCCGGCCAGAGCGTGCTCAAGGGAGTGCAAGTGGGCGTTCCTCGAGAGTCGGCCAATGGACGCTTGGTTGGGCATTCGCGAGACGCAGCGGGAACCCTGGGTATCCACCAGCGGTTGCTAACCTGGGCCAGGATAGAAATCCCCTTCAGGGATTGTCGGTGCTTGGCCGCATTGAGCTCGGCGAATCCAACGTGGTGCAGCGTGCCTTCGCTGTGCCGATCGACGGGGTGTGCTGGGGATTGCTCGTGCGTGGCCGCGTTGAGTTCGGTGAATCCTGCGTGGGGCTACGTGGTTTCACCGGGTCCGGCGGTGTGGTGATTTGCGGGGGACGGTGATGGGGCCTGGATGCGGCATCCGTCTGGCCTTTCGTAAAAGCTTTCGGCCAGTGGCGTGGTACGCTCTTCACGCCGTAGAATTGAGCCTTGGCCGCTGTGCCCTGGCTTCCGTGCCGGCACTGCCCTCCGAGAGCGCCCTCGGGCTCGGCTGGGTGAATGATTCGCCCGTGGTTCGATTGTGACTGTGACTGTGACTGTGGCTGAGGCTCTGTCTGTGGCTGGTCCGCCGGTCCCGGTTGGTCTGTGCGTTTCCTGTTCGACCTTGCCACCTGCGTTGTGGCCAGCCTGATCGCCCCTGTCCCTGCGGTCGGGCGCTCGTGGTCAGCTGTCCCGGGTGGCGGATCGTCGGGCGAATTCGTGACTGAACTCCCGGGGGGAGCGTCGTGGGCGTTCAGTCAAGCACCAGTCTGTTGGCGTCGGGGCAGTTCCTGTGGCCGATGGTTCTTGAATTGAGAGCATGCGATGTCGGCGGCGACCAGCGAGTTGCTCAAACGGGCCCAGCGCGGGGATGAGAACAGCCGGGGGCTGCTGTTCGAGAGCTTTCGGCCCTACCTCGAGTTGCTGGCCCGCGTTGAGATTGGCCGGCGGTTGCAGGCGAAGGTCGACACCGCCGACGTGGTGCAGGAGACGTTTCTCGAGGCGCATCGGAACTTCGAGAACTTCCGGGGGGAGAGTGAGGCGGAGTTCGCCGGGTGGTTGCGGAGCATCCTGTCGGCCCGGGTGCTGAACCTGGTGCGGCATTATCTGACGACCCAGGGGCGGGATCTGCGTCGGGAGCAGCCCCTGGAGGTGAATGTCGATCAATCGTCGGTGCTGCTGGATCGGGGACTGTGGGCGGAGCAGAGCACGCCCAGCCAGGCGGCGCAGCGACGGGAGCGGGGAGTGCAACTGGCGGCAGCGCTCGACCGCCTGCCTCCCGACTACCGTGAGGTGGTGATCTTGCGGAATCTTGAGGAGCTGAGTTTTCCCGATGTGGCGACGCGGATGGGAAAGACGGTCGACAGTGTGCAGAAACTCTGGGTGCGGGCCCTGGCGAGCCTGCGCCGGATGATGGTCGAGAGCGAATTCGAATGACCCATCCCTTTGATCCACCAACCAGCCTCGATCCGGTGAGTGCGGCGAGCGCTCCCGGGGGGGGCGAGGCATTCGACGACCCGCGCGTGGTCGAGCTGGTGCAGCAGTATCAAGCCGAGCTCGAGCAGGGGCGGCGGCCGGTGCGGGAAGAGTACCTGCGGCGGTATCCCGAGCTGGAAGCGGTGGTCCGCGAGTGTCTCGACGGGCTGGACCTGTTGCGGGGGGGATTTCCCGGGTCGCAGTCGCGGTCGGGGCCCGGCCTGTCTCAGTCCCGGTCGCGGGGACCTGAAGTGGCTCCGCGGGCCCTGGGCGACTTTTTAATTGTGAGGGAGATTGCCCGGGGGGGGATGGGGGTTGTTTATGAAGCGGTGCAGCAGAGCCTGGGGCGGCGGGTGGCGCTGAAGGTGCTGCCTTTCGCGGCGACCTTTGATGCCCGGCAGTTGCAGCGGTTTAAGAACGAGGCCCAGGCGGCGGCGTTGCTGCATCACACCCATATCGTGCCGATCTACGCGGTGGGGTCGGATCGGGGGGTGCATTTTTATGCGATGCAGTTGATTGAGGGGCAGTCGCTGGCGGTGGTGATTCGCCAGTTGCGGGAGCAGGCGGGGCTGGCGCGGGACAAACCCCGGCACAGTGGGGGGGACGACAGTCAGCGGGGCCGGAACGTGGCGTTTTCGGCTGGCAATGGCTGGGCCGAGGCGGCGGCGTTTCCCAGTACGGAGGCGCGGTCGCCCGAGGGGGCGGGAGTGGCACTGGCGACACCGCCGGGGGAAGGGGGGCGCGGGGGCGGACGAGGGCGCGCGGATGAGCCGGGCCAAGGGGCCGACGCAGCGCCCGCTGTGATCGGGAGTGTGCCCGGGAGTGTCGCTGGGAGTGTCGCTGGGGTCAGCACGGCGACGGCGGGGCGCGGGGCGGCGACGGGGCCGGCGACGACGGGAGCGAGCCGGTCGAGCTATTTCCGGAAGACGGCGCGACTGATGATCCAGGCGGCGGACGCGTTGGATCATGCGCATCAGTTGGGGGTGGTGCACCGGGACATCAAGCCGGGCAACCTGATGATGAATGCCCAGGGGGACCTGTGGGTCACCGACTTTGGGCTGGCGATGTTCCAGACCGAGACGGGGCTGACGCGGACGGGGGATCTGCTGGGGACGTTCCGCTACATGAGTCCGGAGCAGGCCGCGGGGAAGCGGGCGGTGCTGGACCACCGGACCGACATTTATTCTTTGGGGGCGACGTTTTACGAGTTGCTGACGCTCGAGCCGGTGTTCGCGGGGGAGACGCGGGCGGAGTTGCTGTACCAGATTCTGCATGAAGACCCGCGACCGCTGCGGGGGTGGAACAAGCACATTCCGGCGGAGCTGGAGATCATTGTGCTGAAGGCGTTGGCGAAGAATCCGGAAGAGCGGTACGGGTCGGCGGCGGAGCTGGCGGCGGACGTGCGGCGGTTCCTGGAGCATCAGCCGATCCTGGCGCGACCGCCCACGCTGTTTGACCGGGTGAAGAAGTGGTCGCGTCGGCACCCGGGGGTGGTGACAACCGCGGTGGTGCTGTTGGGGGTGATGATGCTGGGGCTGATGGCCTCGACGGCGGTGGTGGCGCGGGCGCAGCAGCGGACGGTCGCGGCACTGGATGGGGAGCGGCTGCGGGCGAACGAGGCGGAGGAGCAGTTTCAGCGAGCGCGGGCGGCGGTCGATGTGCTGATTGAAGTGAGCGAGGAGGAGCTGGTCGACAAGCCGAACCTGGAGCCCACGCGCAAGCGGCTGTTGCGGACAGCGCTCGAGTACTACCGGCAGTTCATCGAGGATCGGCCGAGCGACAGTGTGTCGCAGGAGTCGCTGGCCGCGGTGCAGGATCGGATCAAGGGGCTGCTGAACGACTTGACGGTGTTGCAGCGGGATGGGCAGATCAACCTGTTGTCGAACCCGGCGGTCGCGGAGGACCTGGACCTGAGCGACAGCCAGCAGCAGAAGCTGGCCGAACTGTTGCCGCGGTGGTTTGGGGAGAAGATCCGGGCGTATGAAGAGGTGCGGAACGCGGGGGTGACGTTGCGGCGGCGACGGTTTGTGGAGTTGGCCGAAGAGCACGAGCAGGTGGTGCGGGAACTGCTGACGGGGGCGCAGCGGTCGCGCCTGGACCAGTTGGCGATTCAGGCGCAGGGGATCTATGCGTTCCGCGAGCCCGACATTGTGCAGGCGCTGCAGTTGACTTCGGAGCAGCGGGCCTCGATGCGCGAGCTGGAGTTCCAGCTGATGCTGCGGAGTTATGGTCGACGGCCGATGGGGCGCGGGGAAGGAGAGGAGCGTCGTCGGCAGGCGGAGGCGGCGATCCGCGAGACGATGGACAAGGCGCTCGACCTGTTGGACAGCGAGCAGCAGTCGCGGTGGGTGGCGTTGGTGGGGCCCGCCTGTGAGGGGCTGGGCAATGCACCAAGGATCTTGCCGGGGCAGCGGGCCAAGCCGGAAGGGGGATCGAAACGCGGTCCCGGTCTGGAACCGCCCGGGGAGGGGGGCTTCCCGCCACCGCGGGGGGTGGAGGCAGACGGTCCGCGGTCGCCCCGTCCCCCGAGTTTTCGCGATGCGACGAGAGGTCTGCCACCTCAGCCATGAGTGATCCCTGTGGTGAGTGCCTTGGGGGGGCATTGAAGCGGCTCTGGTGGGGAGGGTGCGCGGTGTGGGTGGCGTGCTGGATGGCGGGTTGCCAGCCAGCTCCTGTGTCGCCGCTGGAGCAGGCGTTGCGGGGGGAGGGTCCGTATGAAATTGAGATTGTGGGGAGCGAGGACCGGTGGCTGGTGCGGTACCCGGGCCAGGCTGAGCCTGTGGAGACGGCGGGGGAAGAACTGCTGGGGCTGCAGTTGCATGTGCCTGCGGAGCGTGCGGTGCGGCTGGCGTTGCGAAGCACCGACTACATCTACACGCTGGAACTGCCCGCGCATCAGTTGAAAGAGATTGCGGTTCCCAAGCTGGTGTTCTACCTGGATTTTCAGAGTGGTCCGCCTGGGCGAACGCCATTGGTGGGGGACCATCTGTGTCGGGGAGTGGTGGAAGAGCTGCAGGGCAACCTGATTGTCGAGCCTGTTCCCGAGTTACTGCAGTGGCTGCGTTCGCAGGCAGGAAAGGCCGGGGCGAGTGCTGCGGGGCCGGATGTAGACGGTTCGGGCGCGGACAGCCCGGGCGCTAAAAGCTCGGGTGGAAATCGATCGAGCGAAAAGAATCGAGCGGGTGAAAACCGTTCGGGGACTGCCACGCGCGGCGGGCGAGTGAGTGCCCGGTTCGCCCAGTTCTGCTTGAGTGGTGCGCTGAGCTGCCGTCGGTCCACTCCGGCGAGCGGACGGTCTGTTCGAGTTCTGTCTCGTTTGTGTCCTGATGTTTCTGCCGCGCGATCATGGGCGTTCACCGGTCGAGCGGAGGCTGTTGGTTGCGCCGGCCTGGGCGTGGTGGCGGCGTGTCCTGCGCTGGCGGACGGCTGGTTGCCGGCTGTTTTGAGTGGGATGTCGGTTGAGGATGGGGCGGTGGGGCTGCTGGCCGCTCTCATTCACGTCGACTCTCACTTCCTGGTTTCCCCTGCTCGGTCTCGATCTGCGTGATCGTGGCCAGACTCACCTGCTGGTTGTTTTCTCACCTGTGTCAATTCGTGCTGCGTGCGTTCGGCTTCTTTCCTTCACCTTGGCCCTGTTGATCGGTCTGGTCTGGCAGGGGTGTTCGTCGCAGGCACCAACGCCGGGGAAGGGGGCGGGGGGAGCTCCGGGAGAGGGGAAGCCGGCGGACTCGTCGGGCAAGGGGCGGACTGCGGGGGGGAGTTCGGCGACCCGGACGCCCGCAGGGGGGCCGCGGGTGTTGTTTCCGCTGCCGGAGTTTGAACTGACCGATCAGGCCGGGGCTAAGTATGGAACCCGGCAGTTGCTGGGGCGGGCCTGGGTGGGGAACTTTGTCTTTACCCGCTGCAAGGCGACCTGCCCGGTGCAGACGGCGAAGCTCGCCGATTTTCAGCGGCAGGCCCGACGCTGGCCCGACTGGAGCCGGGTGCGGCTGGTCTCGATCTCGGTCGATCCGGAGTTTGACACTCCTGCGGTGCTGGCCGACTACGCCAGCGGCTATCGGGCGGACGAGAGTTCGTGGAAGTTTCTGACCGGTGAGCGGGAGGCGATCTGGAAGTTGAGCAAGGAGGGGTTCAAGCTGCCGGTGCTGGACAGTCCGGACGACGGGGGGCCGATCACGCACAGTCCGAAGTTTGTGCTGGTCGATCCGGCGGGCCGGGTGCGGGGTTTCTATGACAGTGGCGATGACCGGGACGTGCGGCAGTTGGCGATTGATCTGCGGTATGTGCTGGAGGAGACCCCCGATCCTGAAAAGCAGGTGACGCACGTGGTGCTGCCTCGCGAGACCCTCTTCGCGCCGTGGCTGGAGCAGCGGGCGGAAGAGCAGCGGGCGGGGGCCGACCAATTGCCGGTCGAGCATCGGTTCCAGTTCACCGACCGGCGGCGGGAATCGGGGATTACGTTTCGGGATCGGGTGGTGGGGGATGCGGCCCGGCACTGGAAGATGAATCACTACGACCATGGCACGGGGCTGGTCGCCGCCGACGTCGACGCGGATGGACGGACCGATCTGTTCCTGCTGGGGCAGATTGGGGGGTGTGAGCTGTGGCGGAATGTGGGGGAGGGGCGGTTTGAGGAGATCACCGAGCGGGCGGGGGTGCGGATCAACGATCGAGTGGTGGTTTCGGCCGCGTTCGCCGACACCGACAACGACGGCGATCCCGACCTGTTCGTGACCAGCACCCGCGGGGGGAACCTGCTGTTTCTGAACGACGGGCAGGGGAATTTCCAGGACGCGACCGAGGAGGCGGGGCTGGGATACGTCGGGCATTCGTCGTCGGCCGAGTTTTTCGACTATGACCGCGATGGGCGGCTCGATCTGTTCGTGACGAATGTGGGGCGGTTCACCACCGAGCAGGTGGGCAGCAGTGGTGGGGCTGAAACAGCCTCGGGGGGCGAGAGCGACACGTATTACGTGGGGGACAAAGACGCCTTTGTGGGGCACCTGCACCCGGAGCGGTCGGAGCCCAGCCTGCTGTATCACAACGAGGGGGAGAATCGCTTTCGGGAAGTTGCGGCGGAGCTGGGGATCGCCGACGAATCGTGGAGTGGTGACGCGACGCCCCTGGACGCGAATGACGATGGCTGGATCGACCTGTATGTGCTGAACATGCAGGGGAGCGACGTGTATTACGAGAACCAGGGGGGGCGGGGTTTCGAGCGGAAGACGAGCCAGCACTTTCCGCGGATCCCGTGGGGCGGGATGGGGATCAAGTCGTTCGATTACAACAACGACAGCCTGCCCGACCTGCTGGTGACCAGCATGCATGTGGACATGTGGGAGAATCTGCAGGGGTTGCCGCAGGAACGCCGCAAGACCCCGTTGAACCGGATGCCCGCTTCGTACCTGCGGTCGGTGGATCCGGGGAACATGATCCTGGGGAATGCGCTGCTGACGCGGGATTCGGGGGGTGTGTTTGTCGATCGTTCGGACGAGACGAACACCGAGACCTACTGGCCGTGGGGGGTCAGCACGGGAGATCTCAACGCCGACGGCTTCGCCGACATCTTTGTGACCGCGAGCATGAATCTGCAGTACCGGTACCATCCCAACAACGTGTTGTTGAACGATGGGGGGAAGCGGTTTGTGGACGCGGAGTTTGTGCTGGGGGTCGAGCCTCGGGCGGAGGGGCAACTGGCGGTGCCGTGGTTTGAATGCGACTGTGACGGGGCCGACCGCAACCATCCGGCGTGTCGCGATCGGACGGGGCGGATCCAGGTCTGGGGGGCGGTGGGGTCGCGGTCGTCGCTGATCACCGACCTGGACGGAGATGGCGATCTGGAGATTGTGACGGGGGACTTCAACAGTGCGCCGCAGGTGTTGTTCAGTTCGCTGATGCAGGATCGTCCGGCGACGACGTGGCTGGAGGTGAAGCTGCGGGGCCGGCGGTCGAACCGGGATGGGTTGGGAGCGACGGTGAAGGTGACGGCGGGCGAGTTGGAGCAGACGCAGGTGCACGACGGTCAGTCGGGGTACCTCTCGCAGAGTTCGCTGCCGATGTATTTTGGGCTGGCGGGGCGGAGCGAGGTTGATCGGATCACGATTGTCTGGCCGTCGGGGCTGCGGCAGGTGGTGCCCGGACCGCTGCCGGCGAATCAGCGACTGACGGTGGAAGAGCCGGCGGGGGAAGCGACGATTCCCTGAGCGACGTCGTTCGGCCGGGAGGGGGATTCGCGGGGGGGCGGGGCTGCCTGGATTGGGGCGAGGCCCCGGCCGAGGCGGACTTGCCACCGGAGCGGCTCCCCCTGCGCTGATGAATTGACCTATGTCCTCGTGACGTGGTGAGGCTGTGGTCAGCTTCGGGCTGACTGGGTCTGAGAGAGTCTGGAGCTGAGTCGCTTGGGGCAGGGACAGTCTGGGGCAGGGACAGTCTGGGGCAGAGACAGTCTGGTCACCAGATGGTCTGATTCAGGGCATGAGGAATAACGTAGCGGACGGGGTGAGGGTGGCAGGTTTGTTGCCATGGAGATGTGCGGTCGAAAAAAGACGTGTGGGCAAACGTCGGCCGGAGAGAGGTGGCCAAGACAGTGTGCCGAGCCCGATCGGGGGCGATTTGCGAGGGGCTCCGGTGAAGCTGGTATGAGGGGAGGCGTTGCAGGCTTTTCGCGGTGAATGAAGTGTCGAGGCCTTGGTTGCGCCATGGGGGCGGGTTGGCATCGCGTGCGGGATCTGCGGAGGGGCTGGCCGCGGGAATGCGAAATCGGCAGTGAGGGCTCCACGCGCGTAAGGGATTTTCCGCCGCAGTGATGAGTAAGGAGCGCAGCCTCGGAGCGTTCTAGCCTGCCGGTTGACTCGCAGGATGGGTTTGGATTTTCAAACCGGGATTGCGGATGAAAAGATGCGATTTGACTAATCCCTAGTGGGTTGCCTGAGCGGCCCGGACTCCGAATGATGGACCTGCGTGTCAGGTTCTGGCGAAGGGTGAGGGGTGCCGCGGGGGTGGGTTGCGGGTTGGCTGAGTGCGCATCGAGTTGGCCGGCAGCGAAGTTCAGCGTGTCTGTGGGTAAGAAGGACTGAGGGGGCGAACATGCGATTGACCAATTGGATGGCGCGGCTGAAGAACCTGGGGCGGCGTTCGGGCGTGTCACCGAAGCGGGGGCGGCGGGCAGGGAAGAGCCCCGAGATGTTGGCTTCGCGGGTGTTGCTGGCAGCGGCGTTCGCCCCGGCGAAGGTGACAGCGGAGTGGTTTGCCACGCCGGATGGGAGCTCTCCGGTGCAGGAACCGGTCGGGGCGGCACAGCCGGGGCGAGGTCTGCAGTGGATTGTGGAATTGACTCCCGAAGCGCGGGAGTTGGCACCGAATGTGAAGTCGGCGGCGGAGTTGTTGCAGAGCCAGGCGGCTGGGGCGCGGGTGGTGCGGGGGCTGGGCCTGCAGGGGTCACTGCTGGTGCAGACGCGGATGGGAGACTTTGAGGAGACACGGACGTGGCTGGCGTCGCAGCCGGGGGTGGCGCGGGTGTCGGCCGACGCCGTGGTGTCGGTGGCCGCGGTCCCGAACGACCCCAGCTACGGATCGCTGTATGGGCTGGAGAACACCGGCGGGTCGGGCATGCTGCTGGATGCCGACATTGACGCGGAGCGGGCCTGGGACGTCACGACGGGAAGTTCAAGCGTCGTGATTGGGGTGATCGACACGGGGATCGACATGAATCACCCCGATCTGGCGGGGAACATGTGGGTCAACCCGTTCGAGACGGCGGGGGATGGCATCGACAACGACGCGAACGGCTTCGTGGATGACATCTACGGGTGGGATTTCGCGAACAACGACAGCAATCCGTTTGACGACCACGGACACGGGACGCACTGTGCCGGGACGATTGGCGCGGTGGGCAACAACGGGGTGGGGGTGGTGGGGGTCAACTGGGATGTGAGCCTGATGGCGCTCAAGTTTCTGTCGTCCAGCGGTTCGGGATCGATCAGCAACGCGACTCTCGCGACCAACTACGCGACGATGATGCGGCAGCGGGGGGTGAATGTGCGGGCGACCAGCAACAGCTGGGGTGGCGGGCCATACGATGGCGGGATGGAGAGCGCCATCATCGCGGCTCGCGATCAAGGGGTGCTGTTTGTGGCGGCGGCGGGAAATGCCGGTGTCAACACCGATGTGACCGCGAACTACCCATCGAATTACGCGGTGTCGAATGTGATCTCGGTGGCAGCGACCAATTCGACCGACACGCTGGCCAGCTTTTCGAACTACGGGGCGACCACGGTCGACCTGGGGGCGCCTGGGGTCTCGATCCTGAGTACGCTGCCCAACAACAGCTACGGCTTCTTGAGTGGCACGTCGATGGCGACACCGCATGTGAGCGGGGTGGTCGCGCTGGCGGCGACCCAGTTCCCCGATGCGTCGTTTGTCGAGATTCGCAATGCGGTGCTGGCGGGGGGCGACCTGGTCTCCAGCCTGGCGAGCAAGACGGTCACTGGTCGCCGGTTGAACGCCGCGGGGTCCCTGGAGTGGCTGAAGCAGAACCGGCAGAGCGTGCCCGCGTTGCCACTGGTTGCCACGGTGACGCAGTCGGCGACCAATCTGCAGATTGGGGGGGCGGGGGTGGGGGTGGTCGTGGACAACGCCGACGACAATCCGGCCGCGTTGAATCTCGGCGCCGACAGCTTCACCTTCATGGGGACGAGCTACACGGGGAGTGGCAGCCTGTGGGTCAGCCCGAATGGGCTGCTGAGCTTCGGGTCGGGGGTGAGTGAGTATCAGAATGGAAACCTGTCGGGGACGCTGACCGTCCCGGCGATCGCGGTCTATTGGGACGATCTGGTGACGAATCGGAGCGCCTCGGACGCCGTGCTGTCGAAGCGGATCGACGACAACGGGGATGGGGTCTTCGACCAGCTGATCATTGAGTGGAGCGAGGTGAGCACGTTCGCGAACCCCACCGCGACGGGTACCTTTCAGGCGGTGCTGCAACTGAACACCGGCAGTGTCGATGGGACGATCACGCTGAACTATCTCGATGTCGATTTCGGGTCGGCGACCAGCAGCAATGGGGCGAGCGCGACAGTGGGAGTCTCGGCGGGAGCCGCGTTCCCTGAATACCGCTCGTTGATCTCGCGCGACAATCCCCGGGGCCCCATTGTGAGCGGGCAGTCGTTTTTGGTTGACCGCTCGCGTCCGACGGCCGGGTTTGTGGCGATCCCCGCCGAGCAGGTCCAGGCGGCCGAGTCTTTGGACGTGCTGTTTTCCGAGCCCATCGACGCCACCAGCTTCACCTGGCAAGACCTGAAGCTGCTGTGGAACGGGTCCTCGGTTCCGCTGAATTCGTCGGTCACGATCCAGGAAGTGGCGCCCAATCGCTACCGGATTGGCAATCTCACCGCGTTTGAAATGGGCAGCGGCGCGCACGAAGTGGTGGTCGAACTGTCCGGGATCCGTGACCGGGTGGGGCATGCCGGCCTGGGCGAGATTGTGACCTCGTGGGCGGGCGATCTGCCCGACCCCAGCCTGGTGCTGCGATCGGTCTCGACCAATGGGCTGACCGAACTGACGGTTGAGTACGAGGTGCTGAATTCGAGCGTAGCGACCTTCACCCTGGGGGCGTTCCGGTCGGAGGATACGGCTCTTGACCCCGCGGTCGATGCGTTGCTCTCAAGCCTCACGATCTCGCAGTTCGCCGATCGCACGGTCGGGGTACACACCAAGACTTTCACCATCGGTTCCGGGACAGGGCAGTTGCCTCTCCCCGGGGCGGGTTTGACCGATGTGGACAGTGACTACCGGCTGCTGATCGCGCTCGACCCCAGCCTTGCGGTATCGACGGTGGCGGCGCCCGAGAGTGGCAGCCGGGTACGGGAATTTGCGGGCATTTATCATGCGTCGGCCGCCCCGGTGATGGTGTTTGGAGGCTCGGGCGCTGATGTGGTCGCCTACAACGCGACGAATCAGCTGGTATTCAACGGGGTGACCAGCGCCTACGTGGCGGCGGACGTCACGACGGTGCGGGCCCGGCTGGGGGCGGGGGCCGATTCGTTCACTGCCGTCGGAGCGACCAAGTCGGTCGCAGTCTGGGGAGGCAATGACGCCGACCAGTTGGTGGGGGGAACGCTGGGCGATCAACTGGCGGGGGGGCAGGGAGACGATCTGTACCTGTTCGACGTCGACCTGGCGCAGGGGGCCGATGTGCTGAGTGATGTCGGGGGGAGCGACACGCTCAGCTTCGCCGACACCACCGGGGTGGCCATCGCCTTCAACCTCGGGCTCACGACGGCGCAAGTGGTGAATTCGCGCCTGACCGTGACGCTGCAGTCGGCGACTGCCTTCGAGGGGTTGGTGGGCGGGGCGCTCAACGACACGCTGACCGGGAATTCGGTCAACAACGTCGTGCGGGGTGGCTTGGGCAACGACACGCTGGTCGGCCTCGGGGGCGACGACCTGCTGGATGGTGGAGCCGGGAACGACACCTTCGCGTTTGATGCTGACACGCAACTTGGTGTGGAGACGGTGGTCGATTCGGCCGGCCTGGACCTGTTGACCTTCGCCGCGACGACCACGGTGGGGGTGACGGTCGACCTGGGAACGGCGGCCCGGCAGGTGGTGAACGCCAACCTGTCGCTGGAGCTGGTTGATCCCGCGAGTTTTGAGAATGTGACCGGTGGCAGCCTGGGAGACACGCTGGTGGGGAACGGCGTCGCCAATGCGCTGCTGGGAGGAGACGGGGCCGATGTCTTGGTGGGGGCGGGGGGAAATGACACTCTCGATGGCGGGACCGGTGACGACAGCTATCGATTTGATGCCGACGTGGCCCTCGGTTCCGACTCGATCACTGATACCGCAGGTGTCGATACGGTGACGTTTGCCGAGACGGGCTCGTTGAACGTTGTGTTCAACCTGGGTTTGACCACCACGCAGGTTGTGAACGCGAACCTGAGTCTGCGGCTGTTGTCGGCGACGGCGATCGAGAATCTGACCGGCGGAAGCCTGAGCGACACGCTGACCGGCAACGCCCTGAACAACCTGCTCGACGCGGGGTTGGGGAACGACACCTTGCAGGGAATGGCGGGTGACGATGTTCTGCAGGGGGGCGCGGGGAACGACACGTACCTGTTTGACGCCGACGCGGCGCTGGGGGTGGACACCCTGGTCGACACAGCGGGGATCGAGCAGTTGAATTTTGCGGCGACCACGACAAAGAGCGTGACACTCGACCTGTCGCTGGCCACCGCGCAGGTGGTCAATTCGTTCCTGGCTCTGGTGCTGGGTGATTCGACCGCGTGGGAGAACGTGACGGGAGGAGCGCTGGGCGATGTGCTGAGCGGGAACAGCGCGGCCAACGTGCTGGTCGGGGGCCTGGGCGACGACACGCTGGCGGGTGCCGGGGGGAACGACCAACTGGATGGCGGGGCGGGGAACGATCAGTACCTGTTCGTGGCCAACGCTCCCCTGGGGAGTGACACGCTGGTGGATTCGGCGGGAATTGACCTGGTGTCATTCGCTGGGACCTCCTCCGCGGTGACGTTGAACCTGTCGTTGACGACCGCGCAGGTTGTGAACGGCAACCTGGCATTGCAGTTGGCGAGTGCCACGGCAATCGAAAATGCACGGGGGGGCGACGGCGATGACTCGCTGACGGGCAACACGCTGGCGAATGTCCTGGAAGGAGGAGCCGGCAACGACACGCTGACTGGCGGGGCGGGCAACGACAGCTATCGATTTGTGGCCGACAGTGGGCTGGGTCTCGACACGCTGAATGAGGCGGGGGGTGGGCTCGACACCCTTGATTTCTCGGGGACCAAGACGGTGGGGGTCGCGGTCAACCTGGGGTTGGCGGGCACCCAGGTGGTGAATGCGAACCTGTCGCTGAACCTGGGCTCGGCGACGACATTTGAGAACGCGACGGGTGGCGAGGGGGCCGACCAGCTCACGGGCAACACGCTGGCGAACACGCTGGTGGGCAACGCGGGGGATGACACCCTTGCGGGGGGAACGGGGAATGACCTGTATCTCTTCGATGCCGACAACCTGCTGGGGAGCGACCTGCTGGTCGAGACGACCACGGGCGGCGTCGACACCGTCAGTTTCGCCGGCACCACGGTGGAGGGGGTGTCGCTGGACCTGTCGCTGACGGCGGCACAGGTGGCCAATGCCCGCCTGGCACTCACGCTGTCGGCAGACGCGGTGTTCGAGAACATCACCGGGAGCGACCAGGCCGACACGTTGTCGGGCAACTCGCTGGCCAATGTGCTGCTGGGGAACCTTGGGAACGACGTGCTGCGAGGGGCGGGGGGCAATGACAGCCTGACCGGGGGGGCCGGGGATGACTGGCTGTGGGGCGGCGCGGGGAACGACCTCTACCTGTTTGACGCCGACAGTCAACTGGGGGCCGACCAGGTGATGGAGGTGGCCGGGGAGGGGGTGGACACGCTCGACTTCAGTGCGACGACCACTCGGACGGTGACGCTCGATCTGGCCGCGACGAGCGTCCAGGCGGTGACGGGAGCGGGGGGATTTTTGAGCCTGTCGCTGACAGCGGGCGATGTGGTCGAGAATGCCACGGGCGGCGCGCTGGCCGACACCCTGCTCGGGAACAGCCTGGCGAATGTGCTCAGCGGTGGCCTGGGGAACGACACGCTGCGTGGGTTCCAGGAAGGGGACACCCTGATCGGTGGCGGAGGAGACGACCTGCTGGCGGGTGGTCTGGGTGACGATGTGTATGCCTTCACCCCGACGACGCTGCTGGGGGCCGACACCGTGGTGGAGGAAGCGGGAGAGGGGCTGGATCGGCTCGATTTCTCGGCGTCCACCGTGGCGGTGACGGTCGACCTGCGGACCAGCGGTCTACGGGCGATCAACGCCAACCTGCAATTGAACCTCACGGCGGCCGCCGAATTCGAGATGATCGTGGGGGGGACGCAGGGAGACACGCTCTACGGCAACGAGGGCTTCAACGTCTTGTTGGGCGGGGCGGGGAATGACACGCTGTTTGGCTGGGGGGGCCGCGACCTGCTGTTTGGCGGGAGTGGCGCCGACACCCTGTGGGGCGGTTCGGGCGAGGATGTGCTCATCGCCGGGCTGACCACGTACTACAGCGAGAGCACCAAGGTGCTCGACCGGACGGCGATCGCGGCGATTGTCGCCGAGTGGGCTTCCACGGGGAGCTATGCCACGCGGGTTGCCAACCTGCGAAATGGCGGAGGGCTCAACGGCACATACCGGCTGTCGAGCACAACGCTGTTGACCGACACCAGCACCACGGTGGATACGCTGCGGGGCGAGGACGACCTGGATTGGTTCTGGTCGTTCGCGGGCGACAGTGTCGTCGATCTCAACCTGGGGGGGGCCGAGACGGTCAACTAAGCCGCGACAGGGTGAGTGCAGGTACCGCGCAGGGTTTGCCCTCGGTGCAGCATTTGTGACGGCCGCTCGGCAATCACCAGTGAGAGCGGACAGCTCAACTGTTGCCCCCAGCGCGATCTGAAGCGTGAGGGGTGGGACGAGGCTCAAATGGGCCGCGTCCCAACGGGGGCGAGTCGCTTCCCGGGGGGGGCCGGCGAGAGCGGGGTGCCAAGTCAGACCACCGGTAGCGTCACACTCGACCGTGGGCAGTCAGTGACTGCCCGCGAAGCTCGCGCAGCCAACCGCAAGACAATCCGCGGGGGGCAATTTGCCCGTTGCAACCCGGCTGTGCGCTAACCGGGTGTCTCA
>Ga0315906_10005461_pt1 | contig 15992 bp, 14 predicted proteins | sample LakEriMetagenome_4_FD_203526 | JGI IMG/M metagenome (GOLD analysis project Ga0315906, IMG submission 203526) | Freshwater fungal communities from buoy surface, Lake Erie, Ohio, United States - Buoy 2 MA122 | ecosystem: Environmental > Aquatic > Freshwater > Lake > Lake biofilm | place: USA...
CGTCGAGGAGCCGCGCGTAGTCGACCGGCGATTGCAGGTCCGCAGGGAGCGACGATCGGTCGAAGCCGCCGTCGAGATCGCTTCCGAGCCCGACGCGGTCGCATCCCGCGATCGACGCGGCGTGCATCGCGTGCGCGACGCAGTCGTCGAGCGTGGCGCGTCGCTCGTGGGCGAGGAAGCGCCCGTAGAGATTGAGCCCGATCCAGCCGCCGCGGTCGCGGATCGCCGCGATCTGCGCGTCGGTCAGATGCCGCTCGCTCGAGGGCAGAAGCGCCTGCGCGTTCGAGTGCGAGGCGATCACGGTGCGGCCGGTGAGCGACAGCAGGTCGTCGAAGGCGCCGCGCGAGAGGTGCGACGCATCGTGCAGGATCCGGTGCGAATCAAGCGCCTCGACGAAGCGTCGGCCGATCGGCGTGATGCCGCCTTCGCGCGCATTGCCGCCCGCATAGCGGCTGCCGTGGCCCCACGACATGCCGACCACGCGCAGCCCGCGCGCATGCCACCACGCGACCTCGTCCGGCGAGCGGATCGGGTCGGCGCATTCCATCAGGATCACGATGCCGAGGCGCGGCTCCTCGCCCGAAACGACGCGCGCGAGGTCGGCGCCGCTGCGCACGATCGCGATCTCGCCCGCGCGCTCCATCGCCTCGTACCACTCGAGCTGCAGGACGCCCGCGCGGTGCGCGCCGTCGAGGTCGTCCGATCCGCGATAGGCGGCGCGATCCTTCTCGGGATCGCCGCCGAGTTCGGTGAAGATCGTGCCGAAGGCGAGGCGGACGCCGCCCGCCCTCAGCCCCGGCAGCGAGAGCGCGTGCGGCGAGTCGTCCGGGAGGGCGGCCGTCAGGTCGCGGCCGTTCACGGCGAGGTAGGCGAGGTCGAGATGCGCGTCGGCCCAGAACGGGTCGCGGGCGGTAGGGGCCGCGTTCATGCGCGCAGGGTAGGGGTTCGCGACTTCGCCGCGGCCCCGAACGCGATACCCTGATCCGATCGACCGGCCGCCGCCCATCCCCGCCCTCGTCGACTCGGAGCTCGCCCGGCGCCGGCGCGCCGCGTTCTTCGTCTTCGCCGCCGCGGCCGGTCTTCTCGCGGTCAGCTTCTGGCTGCGACCGTCCACCGAAGGTTTCGGGACGCACCAGGCGCTCGGGCTTCCGGCATGCACGTGGCCGGCGCGGTTCGGGATACCATGCCCCTCCTGCGGGATGACCACCTCCTTCGCCCTCGCGGCGAAGGGTCGGTTCGTCGAGAGCTTCCTGACGCAGCCGCTCGGCTGCGGTCTGGCGTTCGCGACGGGCATGACGGCGGTGGCATCCTTCTGGACGCTGGCGACCGGACGGACCGTCTGGCCGGTCTTTCAGCGGGCGTGGAGCGCGCGCACCGGCTGGCTGCTCGGAGTGGTCGCGCTGCTCGCCTGGGGCTACAAGATCGCGCTCATGCGCGGATGGATGTGAGGAACCCGATGGGCACCCGCACGCACCACGCCACCCGAATCCTCGCCGGACTGCTCGCGCTCGCCTCGCTCGCCTCGGCGGGCTGCATCGCCGGCGCCGTCGGCGCGATCGGCCAGCAGATCGAGCGCGGCAAGAAGCTCGATGTTCCCGCGGCCTACGACGGCCTCGAGGGGAAGACCGTCGCCGTCATCGTGAACGCCGACTACGCGACGCTGCACGAGCACCCGAGCGTGGTGGGCATGGTCACCGCGAACGTCGCCGTGCGCATCGCCCAGTTCGTGAAGGGCGCGTCGGTGCTTCCGCCGGGCGAGGTGCTCGACTGGCAGTACCGCACGCCGCAGTGGCGCGCGCTTCCGCACGGCGAGGTCGCGCGCGAGCTCGGCGTCGAGCGGCTCGTCTTCATCGACCTCTTCGAGTACCGGCTCAATCCAACCGGCAACAGCTACATCTGGGACGGCGCCGCCGCCGCCAACATCGGCGTGATCGAGGCCGACAGCCTCTCGCCCGACGAGTTCGTCTTCACCACGAGCATCGTCGCGCGCTTCCCGAACAAGGAAGGCATCGGCCGCGAGTCGGCGCGCCGCACCGACATCGAGCGCGGCCTGCAGACGCTGTTCGTGACCCGGACCTCGTGGCTCTTCTACCGCCACATCGAGGACAAGTACCCGCAGAACTGAGCGAGGGCGCGATGACCAGCGAGAACGCACATCTCCGTCCGATCCTCCGCCGCGCGCTCGCGGCGACGCTGCTCGCCGCCTGCGGCGGGCTGCTCGCCTCCTGCAACATCATCACCCCGGTCGCGTACGCGATCGAAGGGCCCGGCCAGATCGACGCGGAGTACACCCTGCCGAAGAAGAAGACGGTGGTCTTCGTCGACGATCCGCGGAACATCTTCCCGCGCACGGCGCTGCGCACCACGCTCGGCGACGCGATCGCCTTCGACCTGATGGGGCGCGAGCTCCTCGACTCGACGGTCGCGACCCGCGACGCCATCGCGCTCGCGCGCGCGTCGGGCGGGGGCAACGCAGGCAGCCTCGCCTCGATCGAATCGATCGCCCGCATGCTCGACTGCGCGCAGGTGATCCACGTGCAGCCGACGATCTTCGATCTCGCCGGCCGCAGCGACACCCAGGGCCTGCGCCCGACCGCGATCGTGCGCGTCAAGGTCATCGACGTCGAGCAGCGCATCCGCACCTATCCCGCCGTCGAGATGATGCCCGACGGCCGCGAGGTCACCGCGACGATCCGCGAGGACGACTCGAGCGTCCTGCGCACGCGCGCGGGCCGCGTGCAGGTCGAGGACGAGCTCGTGAAGCGCGTCGGACGCGAAGTCGCGCAGCTCTTCTACAAGCACGACCGCATCGATCTCGGCGAGAACCTCGGCACGCGGCGCAAGTGATGCCGGCGCCGACCGACAGCGCGCCGCGCGCGACGATCCGAATCGTCTGCTTCGAGGAGGCGGGGGAGTGCACGCTCGCGCGCGTCGCGGGCGAGGCGCTGCCGGGCGACACCGTGCTCGCGCTCGGGCCGGAGCGCTGGGCGCTCGACCTTCCGGCGCTCGGGCTTGATCCCGCGATCCGCCTCCGGTCTGTGGGAAGGACGACCTCACTCGCTGGATCGTGGAGCGCTGCGCGCGCGCTCGAAGCGGAGCTTTCGCCGCAGCGCGACGCGCCGCGCCTCCTCGCCTACGGCCCGCGCGCGGCGGCGATCGTCCGCGACGCGCTCGGCGCGCGAGAAGGTCTGCCGGTCGACCTCGCGGGCGTGCCCGACGCGCTGCCATCCGCACCGATCTGGCCCGAAGGCCGTCGCGCGCGCATCCGCCGCGAACTCGGGCTTGCGCCGCATGAGTTCGGCGTCGTCATCGCCGGCGAGCCGTCGGAGTGGATCGATCCCTCGTTCGCGATGCGCGCCTTCGCGATGGCGCGGGTCGCCGGCGTGCCGCTGCGCCCGATCTTCTCGCCGCGCACGCCGGGCGCCGCCGCCGCCGCGGCGTTCTTCGCGCGCGCATCCGGCGCGTCGGGTGCGATCGTCGACGCACGCGTCGACCGGCCGTGGGAGATCCTGCCGGCGGTCGAGGCCGCGTTCGTCGACGCCGACGGCGCACTGGGCCGCCCCGTCGAGTGCTCGGGCTGGCGCTCGGGTCGCGCCGCTGCGGCCGACACCGTGTCGCCGCTGCCGGCGCTGTGGGCGCTCGCCTGCGCGCGCCCGCTCTTCGTGCACGCCTCGGTCGAGCTCGGCGTGCACGCGTCGCATCCCCTCGTCGTCCGCTTCGACGACGATGTCGCGGCGGTCGCGCGCGCCGCTCAGGACTTCGCGAGGAGCGCGAGCACCGCGTCGCGATAGAGGACGCGCAGGAGTTCGGGCGGAAGCGCCAGTCCGCGCAGCGGCGGGCCATCGTTCGGTCCGTGGCGATCGGGCGCGACCATCGCGAGATCGGGATCCGCGATCGGCGACGGGCACTCGCCGCGACCTTCCCACATCATCCGCAGCGCCCAGTAGCGGCTCGCGTAGAGCTCGCGCGCCGCCTCGCGGCTCGCGGCCTTGCGGCCCATCTCCGAGAGCTTGTCGCCTTCGCGCAGGTGCTCGTCGGTGGTGACGGTGTCGGTGCCGAAGAGGATCCGTCCGCGCCACTTCTCGAGGAACGACACGATCTCGTCGCGCGGATGGCGGCCGAGCTCGCGCACCATCCACTTGGTCGCGCTCGTGTCGAGGTGGAGGTTCGGGTGCGACTCGAGCAGTCGGTCGAGGAACCCGAGGTCCTCTGGGAATCCTCCCATGTGCGCCGCGATCCACGGCATCGCGAAGCGGTCGAGCGCGCGCCGCAGCGGCGTGTAGTGGTCGAGCTTGCGCCCATACTTCGCCTGATCGGCGTACTTCGCCGCGAACCAGGTGTCGGGATCGGCGACATGCGTCATGCAGATCATCCCGAGGCGCTCGGCGAGCCGCATCTGCTCGTGGCGCATCGCGCCGTCGAGCGCGAGCAGGTCGCGGTCGCCGGCCTCGATCCCGAAGTCGATGAAGCGGGGGGCGTTCCAGAACTTCACGATGCGGGTGCCGAGCTCGCGGTACTTCTCGATCCGCGCGAGATAGTCGGTGCCGTGGCCGTGGCGGCGATCCTGGTGGTGCCAGTCCGGGATGGTGATGAACTCGATCGCGTCGCCGAAGCGCTCTCGCATCAGCGGGACGTCCTCGAGCCGGGTCATCGAGAAGGTCTTCTCGACGCCGAAGGACCGCGCGATCGGCGCCCACACCAGGCTCGCCTCGATGCCGTTCACATGGGCGTGGATGTCGACGATGCCGTAGCCGAGCGCGGGCAGGCGCGCCGCCTCCGCCTCGTAGTCGAGACCGAGGCGGTTCGATGGATCGTCACGCAGCGTCGCGGGCGCGGTCGGGAGCCGGAGCATCGGGCGCGATGGTACGCGTCAGCCGCGACGGTCCGCGCCGCGGGGCGGACGCGCCGTCGAGCGGGTTCGTTCCGCGGGCGATTCCGCCGCGCTCGCACGATCGACCCCGATCCGCGGCCTCAGGCCACGCGACTCTCCGCTTCGCGCGGCCGTGAGGGCGGCGTTCAGCCGCGATCCCGGCGCGGTTCCGATGCCCGCGTCGTGGACGAGCCCGACGAAGAGCTCGTAGTTCGTCTCCATGTCGAGATGACGGACGACCTCGCAGTCGAACCACGCGCTCGCCCGGGTCACGATCGGCGCACCGAGCGTTCCGACCCGGTGCGGGTAGGTGAGGAACGGGTCGTCGCCGATGCGGCGGTCCGGCCCGAAGACGCGCTGGAGCAGCCGCTCCTGCGGATCAAGGAGCGAGATGCCGAAGGTGCGGCTGTCGCGGATCAGTGGCGAAAGCACATGACCCTTCTCCATCGCGACGAGCAGCGTCGCGGGCGAGGTTCCGCAGATCTGCACGCGCTCGATCAGCCGGCCGTCGCGGATTTCTCCGAGCGCCGTGGTGATGAGGTACGGAACCGACGGAACGCATCCGAGGGCATCGAGCATTTCCGGCGTCGGTGGCGGGTGGGGCATTCGTGGGGGACGGGTGGGGGACGGGTGTGCAACGCGGCCGATCGTGCGAATGGGGCGCGTGCCCGGGTTCCACGATGTAACTCCCGGAATATGAGTCGGTTACGGCTCCGCGCCACCCAATCCGTGGGGAGAGGGGAAGATTTTTCTCAAGAAAAGTGTGCCGAGGTGTTGCGTTGTGGGGCAAGGTGTCGTACTCTCCCAGAACCTCCCACGGGGTACCCAGCATGTTTCTCGGCGAGTACGAGCATTCCCTCGACGCGAAGCAGCGACTGGCAGTCCCGGCGGAGGTCCGCGAGATCTGGAACGAGGAGCGCCATGGCGCCGGCCTCGTCGCAGCTCCCGGGCCGAACGGTTCGCTCTGGCTCTGGCCCGAGCGCACCTTCGGGCAGATCGCGGAGAAGTTCGACACCGGACTTCTCGCGGCGGAGGGCCTCGTGCAGTTCGAGCGCCACGTGTTCTCGAAGGCCGCGCGCGTGCCGTTCGACAGCGCGGGTCGGATCAGGATTCCCGACCGGTTGCTCAAGCAGTTCGGATTGAAGAGCCAGGTGGTGGTCCTCGGAGTGCGCGACCACCTCGAAGTGATGGACCTCGAGTCGTGGCGGCAAGAAGAGGCCGCGGCTCCGCCCTCGACGGACATCTGGCGACAGGCGCGTGCAGCGCATGCCGCCGAACGCCGGAACGGTTGACGCACACGGAGCCGAAAGGCTGCGGATGCGATTGGAACGAAGGACGCCCGATGCGCGACATGGATCGTCGCGGGTCGGGCGGAGGGTGGCGCCGGTTCGCCGGCGGCTGGCGGCGGCGGCGCAAGGATGCGTCGGCGCGGCTCCCGGGAAACGCAAGTTTCCTCGGGAAAAACAGCAAGACCGCACCAACGGGTGCGTGCGGTCGACCAACCCGGTTCGCTCCGCCCGGCCAGGGATGGCCGGGCAGTCAGGCTGGCCGCCATGGATGGCGGCCACGTCGATTGCGCGGCTCCGGTCCGGCAGGGCCGGGGCCGCATTCAGACTCCTCGTTCGTCGCGCCCGCCAGTGCGACGAAGCAAGAAGCGCGCGCCGATGGGCGCGCGCTTCTGCGTTGATGGTGTTGTGACGAGGCGCTCGGGCCGGTCTGCGGAAGGCCGCCGGGATCAGCCGCCTTCGGTCGCCGGACGGATCTGCCCGATCACGGGCCGCTCGGACGCATCGGCGCCAGAAAGGATCTGATCCGCGACCTCGCGGCGATGGACTTCCACCGTGCGCGGGAACTCGAATGCAATCCTGACGCGGTCACCCTTGATGGCCGCGATCCGAACGATGCCGATCGGCGACGCGGGGTCACCGATCACGACTTCCTCGCCTTCTCGTCTCGTGATGACAAGCATGCTGGGACCTCCTGCCCGGGTCGGTCGACCCGTCCGCCACATGGCGGACTTTGAAAGACTACCCGAAGGCCTCCCGGGGACGAAGCGCCTCCCGGAACTTTGGCGAGATTCCTCGGGGCCGTGCCCCGGGAGAGGCGCGCAGAAACTGCCGGGGTTCAGGGGACCGCTTCGACCCGGATGGAGGGGCCGAGTTCGGCCCGAAGGGTCCGTTCGATCCCGTGGTGGAGGGTCACGGAGGCCGAAGGGCATCCGACGCACGCGCCATGGAACCGAACCCGGACCAGCCCGTCGTCGGAGAGCGAGACCAGCTCGATGTCGCCGCCGTCGTCCTGCACCGCGGGCCGGATGAGCGCGAGGACGCGCTCGACCGCCGGCACCGAGGGTGCCGCGACGGCCGGATCTCGGCGGTCGGACGAGGTGGCGGGTCCGGTCATCGCGTCCGATGATACGGTCTCCCCGTGCGACCAACCATGACGAACCCGCGTCCCTTCCTCCGCGCGTCCGCTGCGATCGCCCTCTCCGCAGTCCTCGCCGCGCTCGCGGCCTGCGCCGGAGGTCCCGAAACGATCGACAACCCCGCCTCGGTGCTCACGCAGACCGGTCTCCCCAAGGAGCGCTATGCGGCCGCGATCGAGGCGGCGCGGGCGAAGGGCGCCGACGACGCGACCCGCGCCGCGCTTCGGCGCATGGTCGTGGCCGATGGCTTCGGCGTGCCGAGCCGGGAGCAGGCGTTCCGCTTCCTGCTCGAGGTCGATCGCGCGGGTCTCGTCGACGCGCTGACGAACGGGCTGCCGCGGATGTCGTCGCTTGAGTGGCGTCGCCGCGTGTGCGAGCTCATCGCGGACGCCGGCCTCGTCGAGCTCGTGCCGACCCTGATCCGCGCCTGGGCGAACCCGGTCGTGGGACTCGATGGCGATGGACCGCGACCCGAGCGCGTCGCGCTTGGCCGGCTCGTCGGCGAAGAGCGCGTCGGAGCGACGCTGGTCGCGACCATGCGCGAGTCGAGCCCCACCACGCAGGCGAATCTCCGCGCGCGCTGCTGGGAACTCCTGATGAAGACGGGCGACGAAGGCAGGCTGCGCGCGCTGCTCGCCGACCCCGAGGCGACCCGCGGCGACGCGATGCTGACCGATCTCGCGCGCGTCGCGAACGAACTCGGCGTGCTGCCGACGACGCGCGAGGAGATCCTCTGGGCGCGCGACCTCTGCCGGCCGGAGCGGCAGGCGTTCTTCGAATCGGCGCGCGAGGCGCTCGCGAAGATGCCGGTCGCGCGACGCAACGCGCTCGAGATCCGCGCCGTGCCGCTCGCGGTCGCCTGCGCGCGCAACCGCCCGGAGCTGCTCGCCGCGGACGAAGCCGAGCTCGCCGCCGCGATCGAGCGGCGCATCGACGGCCGACGCAAGGCCTCGCCCGACTTCACCGGATACGGAAGCGGCTTCAGCGAGACCTTCTACGACGCGCGCGCGAAGCTCCTCTGGACCGATCTCGCCGCGATGACGCTCGCGCTCGACCTGCTCGACACGCCCGCGCTGCGGCTGCATCTCTTCGAGGTCGCCGACCGCGACCGCGAGGACCGCGCGACCGAATATGGCGGCGTGATCGCGCTCGATTCGTCGGGGCGCGGCGAGTTCCTCGAGTTCGCGCCGCGGGTGAAGGCGGGCGACGTGCGCTACGAGAGCCCGCAGGCGCTCTTCGACGCGCTCTACACCGGGCTCCTCCACGTGCATTTCCACGCCCAGCGCTACGACAACTCCGACTACGCCGGGCCGCACCTCGGCGACTTCGCCTTCGCCGAGGAGACCCGCTGCAGCGGGATCGTGCTCGCCTTCCTCGGTCCGGACGAGCTCGGCGTCGACTTCTACCGACACGGGCGCGTGGTGGTCGATCTCGGGGCGATCCGAAGGCCGGACGCCTGACCCCACGGGACACGCACGCGCGATGCACCTCGCCCTCATCGTCCAGCTCTCGATCGCGCTCGTGGCCGGCGAGTTCGCGCGGCGCGGCGCAGGGATGCCCGCGTGGTCTGGCGCGCTCGCGCTCGCGGCCGGACCGCTCTGGTCGATCGGGCGCGGATGGTTCGTGGTGCGCGCGGCCTTCCGCGAGATGGACCGCGGTATCGACGGCTCGGCGCGCTTCGACCGCTTCCACGCGCGCGCGCCCTGGGTCGCGACCGCCGCGATGCTGGTCGCGGTCTGGTCGGGTCTGCCGGCGTCGCTCGCGGCGATCGGCGGAAAGCCGCTCGTCGTCGCCACCTTCGCGCTCGCTGGAATCTCGGCGACGCTCCTCTGCTACGCGCACGCGTGGTCGATCGACCGGCGCCTGCGCGAATCGGCGACGATCCGGATGCTCGACGCCTCGCGGCCGCTGCATGCGCTTCCCGGCCGCGGCGCCTACGTCTTCGCGCGCGCCCGCGCCGGGCTGCTGCCGATGCTCGCGCCGCTTCTCGTTCCGCTCCTCGCGTCGGAACTCGCGCGCATGGTCGCGCTGCGGGTCGCGCCCGAGCACGCCGCCTCGGCGCAGATCGGCGGCGCGCTCGCCGGCGCGATTCTGCTCTTCGCGCTCGTCCCGGTGCTCGTTCCGGCGATCCTCGGACTGCGGCGGCTCGAGCCAGGCGAACTTCGCGACGATCTCGAGTCGCTCGCGCGCGACGCGGGGCTCGGCGTGCGCGAGATCTGGGTGTGGCCGACGGAAGGGCTCGTCGCCAACGCCGCGGTGATGGGCCTCCTCCCCGGCCTGCGCTGCGTGATGCTGAGCGACTGCCTGCTCGAATGCATGCCGCGCGCGCAAGTCCGGGCGGTGATGGCGCACGAACTCGGCCATGTGCGCCGGCACCATCTTCCGTGGATGACCGGCGTGATCATCGGCTGCTGGACGATCGCCGGCGTCCTCGCAGCGCTCGCGGCCGAGTCGGCGCTGCCCTATCTGCCGCCGCCGGACGCTTCCGCCGCCTCGCCCGACCTTCCGCTCGAGGCGCTCGCCTTCGTGCGCGACGCCGCCGCGCTCGCCGGCGGCCTCTGGCTCTTCGGCTTCGCGAGCCGCCGCTTCGAGCGCCAGGCCGACACCTTCGCGGTGCAGCTCCTGAGCACGTGCGAGGGAAGCGCGGTCGCGACCGATGGCGCCGTCGAGGCGATGCGGGGCGCGCTCGCGTCGGTCGCGTTTCTCAACCATGTGCCCGCCGAGCGCCCGAGCTGGCGGCACGGGTCGATCGCGTGGAGGCGCGAGTACCTCGCGGGAATCGCCGGCCGGCCGCTCGATCGGATGGCGATCGACCGCCTCGTCGCCCTGATCGCGGTCGCGCTCACCCTCGTCGGCGTCGCCGGCATCGCGCTCTCGGCGCTGCTTCCGGCCGCGTGAGGACGGGCGCCGATACACTCGCGCCATGCGCTTCACCAAGATGCACGGCATCGGCAACGACTATGTCTACGTCGACGCCACGCAGTGCCCCGGGCTCGATCTCGCCCGCGCCGCCACGCTCGTCAGCGACCGCCACCGCGCGATCGGAAGCGACGGACTGATCGCGGTCTGCCCGCCCTCGGGCGCCGGCGCCGACGTGCGCATGCGGATGTTCAACGCCGACGGAAGCGAAGGCGAGATGTGCGGGAACGGCATCCGCTGCGTGGCGAAGTACGCGGTCGACCGCGGGATCGCCTCGGCGAATCCGCTGCGGATCGAGACCGGCCGCGGCGTGCTCGAAGTCGCGTGGGAGCGCGGCCGCGACGGCCGCGTGGCGCGCGCAAGCGTCGCCATGGGCGCGCCGATCCTCGCGCACGCCCGGATTCCCGCGCGGATCGACGGCGTCGCCGCCGACGCGACCGTCGTCGCCCATCCGGTCGACCTCGCGCGCTGGGGCGCCGACGGCTGGTGGCGCGAGGCCGGCGTCGAGCCGCATCTCACGCTCGTCTCGATGGGAAATCCGCACGCGATCCTCTGCTGCCGCGACCCGTGGAAGGTGCCGCTCGAGGCGATCGGCGCGCGCATCGAGCGCGATCCGTGGTTCCCGGCGCGCATCAACGCGCATTTCGTCGCCTTCGGCCCGACGCCCGGCGTCGCTGCGATGCGCACCTTCGAGCGCGGCTCGGGCATCACGCTCGCCTGCGGGACGGGCGCGAGCGCGGTCTGCGTGGCGGGCGTTCTCCTCGGGCGCGGCGCGCGCACGCTCGACGCGACGCTTCCTGGCGGTCCGCTGCGGCTCGAATGGCCGTCGGACGGCGCGAGCGTGCGCATGACCGGGCCCGCGACCGAAGTCTTCGAAGGCGAGGTCGATCTCGACGCGCTCGCGGGCGAACTGCGCGCGATGGGAGCGGCGCATGCCTGAGCCGCTCTCCGGCACCGAGCAGGCGCTCGAGCAGGCGCTCGTGGCGGCGCTCGCCGCGCGGCAGCGCGCGATGGAGGAGGAACTCGCCGCGATCGTCGCGATCCCGACCGCGTCCGGTTTCGAGGAGGGGCTCGCGCGGCTGCGCGCGTGGTTCCGTGCGCGGTTCGAGCGCCTCGGGGCGTCGATCGACGAGATTCCCGGCGACGAGAAGCCCGCGTGGATCGCGCAGCCCGGGCAGCCGGCCGACGCGGCGCCGCCGGTCGCGCTGCGCGCGGTCGCGCGCGGAGGCGCGGGCCGCCCGGTGCTGCTGACCGGGCACCTCGACACCGTGCACGACCCCTTCGGAAGCTTCAAGGAACTCAGGCGCCTGACGGCGACGCGCGCGGAGGGCCCGGGCGCGATCGACATGAAGGGCGGCCTCGTCTGCATGCTGCATGCGCTCGAGGCGCTCGCGGAAGCGGGGGTCCGTCCCGCGTGGACCGTGCTCCTCAACTCGGACGAGGAGACCGGAAGCCTGCACAGCCAGCGCGCGATCCGCGCCGAAGCGCGCGCGGCTGCGGCGGCGGGCGGGCTCGGCCTCGCGATGGAGCCGGCGCTTCCCGATGGCGCGATCGTGCTCGAGCGGCTCGGGAGCGCGACCTTCCGCATCGAGTGCGAGGGGCGCGCGGCGCACGCCGGGCGCGACTTCGCGCAAGGCGTGAGCGCGGTGAACGCGCTCGCGGCGCGCGTCCTCGAGGCGTCGCGGCTCGTTGACCTCGACGCCGGAACGGTCGTCAACATCGGTCCGCTCGAGGGTGGCAAGGCCACCAACATCGTCGCCGACCGCGCGCGCGCGTGGGGCAACGTGCGCTTCCGCGACGCCGTCCGCGAGGATGCGCTGCGCGCGGCGCTCGCGGCGCTTGCGACCGCCGCCGACGCGCCGCTTCCGCGCACGCGCGTCGAGTACGAGCCGAACCGGCCGGCGAAGCCCGAGACGCCCGCGGTGCGCGCGCTCGCCGAGGAGGTCCGCGCGATCGGCGCGGCCCTCGGCCAGAAGGTCGGATTCGGGAAGTCGGGCGGCGTCTCCGACGGCAACCTGATGCAGGCCGAGGGGCTGCCGACCATCGACACGATGGGCCCGGTGGGGGGGAACCTCCATCGCACCGACGAGTACATCGAGCTCGACTCGCTCGCGCCGCGCGCGGCGACCCTCGCGATCCTTCTCGCCCGTCAGGCGCGCGTCCCGTAACACGGGCGAATCGAACGACCTACCCTACAGCCCCCCTCCGCGAACGGACGAAAAAGGAAGTCCGGGCGGCGGGCGCCGCACCGTCAGCAGAGCGAGTTCCATGACCACGACCATCTCCGCCGTCCAGACCGTCGGCAGCGCGCTCCACTCGAGCGCCGCGATCGACGGCGCCATCCGCAGCATCCTCGACGAGGTGCGAGCGCGGAGCGCCGCCATCACCGGTGCGCGCGGCGCGCACGCCGAGCTGAAGGAGACGCTCGACGGCTGGCTCGCGCGCGCAACGAGCGTGCGTGGCCGCGGACCGCTCTATCCGTACCTCGGTTCCGGCGCCGGCAACGGCGCGCTCGTCGAGCTCGTCGACGGCAGCGTGAAGTGGGACCTCATCAACGGGATCGGCGTCCACATGTTCGGCCACGGCGACCTCGGCCTGATCGAAGCGTCGCTGCGGGCGAGCGTGTCGGATCTCGTGATGCACGGGAACCTGCAGTACAACGCCGACGCGATCGAGTTCGCCGAGCTCCTGCGCGACGAGGCCGCGCGCAGCTCGCGCCTGCGCCACTGCTTCGTGACGAACTCGGGCTGCATGGCGAACGAGGCCGCGCTCAAGGTCTGCCAGCAGAAGACCGGTGCCGCGCCGCGCATCATCGCCTTCGCCGACTGCTTCATGGGCCGCTCGACGACGATGTCGCAGATCGGCGACACCTCCGCCTACCGGCAGGGGCTCGCGCTCAACATCCTCGTCGACTACCTGCCGTTCTACGACCCGGACCTCGGGCAGCGCTCGATCGACCACGCGGTGTGGCACCTCGAGCAGCTGATCCACCGCTATCCCGGCCAGCACTGCTGCCTGATCGCGGAGCTCGTGCAGGGCGAGGGCGGCTTCAACGCGGCGCCGCGCGAGTTCTTCGTGGCGCTCTTCGAGCGCGCGCGCGCGGCGGGCATCCCGATCTGGGACGACGAGGTCCAGACCTTCGGCCGCACCGAAAGCATGTTCTGCTTCGAGCGCCTCGGCCTCGGCGAGTACATCGACGTGGTGACGGTCGGCAAGATCACGCAGGCCTGCGCGTGCCTCTACACCGAGGAGTTCAATCCGAAGGCCGGCCTCCTGAGCGGCACCTTCAGCGCGGCGTCGAGCTCGCTCGCGGCCGGAATCAGCGCGCTGAAGCGGCTCCGCTCCGGCGGCTACTACGGGCCCGAGGGCCGCATCGCGCGGCTGCACGCGGCCTACCGGAAGCACGCCGAGGCGTTCGTCGCGCGGCATCCGGACTGGTTCCCGCCGGTCGTGAATTCGCTCGGGCGCGCGAGCACCACCGTGGTCGCCGGCACCGGCGGCATGATGCGCCTCACGCCCTTCGGCGGCGACAAGGCGCGCATCGGCCGGCTCCTCAACAACCTCTTCGAGGACGGCGTGATCGCCTTCAGCTGCGGCCACGGCCCGTACCACCTGCGCTTCCTGCCGCCCGTCGGCGTGATGCAGCCCGAGCACTTCGGTCCCGTCTTCGAGATCATGGAGAAGTCGTTCGCCCGGACGACCTGACGCGATGTTCGTGATCCGCCCGGCCATCCTCGACGACCTTCCGACGCTGCTCAAGCTCGCGAAGATGGTGCACTTCATCAACCTTCCGGCCGACAAGGACCTGCTGTCGGCGAAGGTCGGGCGCAGCCGCCGCAGCTTCGCGGGCGACGTCGACGACATCCGACACCGCGAGTTCATGTTCGTGCTCGAGGACCGCGAGTCGTCGGAGGTCGTGGGAACCTGCACGATCCTTGGCTGCGTCTCGTGGGAGGGCCACCCGCACATCTACCTGAAGACGGGGAAGCGCTCGTTCTACAGCGAGGACCTGCAGCTCGGGCAGACGCACGTGACGCTCGAGCTCGGCACCGACACCAGCGGCCCGAGCGAAGTCGGCGGACTGATCCTCGCGCCCGGCTTCCGCGGGCGGCCCGAGCGCCTCGGCTCGCTGCTGTCGCTCGTGCGCTTCCACTTCATCGGCCTGAACCGCGAGCTCTTCGCCGAGCGCATCCTCGCCGAGATGATGGGTCCGCTGACGCCCGATTCGGGCACGCTCCTCTGGGAGTACCTCGGGCGGCGCTTCATCAACCTCTCCTACAAGGAGGCCGACCTCTTCAGCTCGCGCTCGAAGGAGTTCCTCCTGTCGCTGTGGCCGAAGGGCGAGATCTACGCCTCGCTGCTGCCGCCCGAGGCGCGCGCGCTGATCGGCCGCGTCGGCGAGGAGACCGAGCCTGCGAAGCGCATGCTCGAGAAGCAGGGCTTCAAGTACCACGGCCATGTCGACCCGTTCGACGGCGGGCCGTACCTCGACGCGCGCATCGACGACATCCCGATCGTGAAGGCGACGACGAACGTCCGCCTCGGCGGCGTGCGCGAGACCGGCGCGGCGACCGAGGGCTTCGTCAGCCACCGCGGGCGCGGCGGATTCCGCGCGACGCGCAGCGCATATGAGATCGAGGGCGACCGCATCGTGCTGCCGCCCGCGACCGTCGAGGCGCTTGGCGCCGGCGCCGACGCGACCATCGGCTTCACGCCGCTTCCCGACTCGAAGCCGAAGCAGCGCCGCGCGCGGCGTTCCTGAACCATGAGCGAACTCGCCTCGCGCGCGTACCTCTCGCATCCGCCGTCGAACCTCGTCGGCGGCGCGTTCCGCCCGGCGCCTGGCGAGGCGATCGTCACCCGCGATCCGGCGGCGCCCGACCGCGTGGTCTGGTCGGGTGCGTCGGATGGCGCGCATCTCGACGACGCGGTCGAAGCGGCGCGCGCGGCGTTTCCCGCGTGGAGCGCGCTGCCGCCCGACGCGCGGCGCGCGGCGCTCGAGCGCTGGCGCGATGCCTGCGCGCGGCACGCCGGCCGCATCGCCGCCGCGATCTCGCGCGAGGTCGGCAAGATCGCGTGGGAAGCGGAGCTCGAGGCGAAGCTCGTCGCCGACAAGGTGACCATCACCCTCGAGGAGCGCGTGCTCGCGCGCGTCGCCGGCTTCGAGGTCGCGGCCGGACCCGGCAAGACCGGAGTCTGCGCCTTCCGGCCGCACGGCGTGATGGCCGTGCTCGGACCGTACAACTTCCCGGCGCACCTGCCGAACGGGCACTTCGTGCCGGCGCTTCTGCTCGGGAACACCGTCGTCTTCAAGCCGAGCGACAAGGCGGCGGCGGTGGGGCAGCTTCTCGCGGAACTCGCGGTCGAGGCGGGATTCCCGGCCGGCGTCTTCAACGTGGTGCAGGGCGACGGCGCGCTCGCCGCGCGGCTCGCCGCGCACGACGGCATCGACGGCATCCTCTTCACCGGCAGCTTTCCGGTCGGCCGCAGCATCCTCGCGGCGAACCTCGACCGGCCCGGCCGGCTGATCGCGCTCGAGATGGGCGGGTCGAATCCCGCGGTCGTGACCGCGAGCGCCGACCTGCGCCGTGCTGCGATCGAATGCGTGCGCGCGTCCTTCGCGACGACGGGGCAGCGCTGCACCTGCACGCGGCGGATCATCGTCGACGAGGCGGTCGCTGACCGCTTCATCCCCGAGGTGCTCCGCATCGCGTCGACGCTCGTGATCGCGGCACCCGACGACCGGCTGCCTGCGTTCATGGGGCCGCTCGTCACCGC
>Ga0315906_10005464_pt1 | contig 15986 bp, 11 predicted proteins | sample LakEriMetagenome_4_FD_203526 | JGI IMG/M metagenome (GOLD analysis project Ga0315906, IMG submission 203526) | Freshwater fungal communities from buoy surface, Lake Erie, Ohio, United States - Buoy 2 MA122 | ecosystem: Environmental > Aquatic > Freshwater > Lake > Lake biofilm | place: USA...
AGGGTCGCGCCGACTGGGGCGTCGCCATCGCCTCGATCGCGCGCGCCTACGGCCTCGCCTTCCTGCCCCTCGCCGACGAGCACTATGATTTCTTCGTGCCCGAGTCGCGCGCGGAAAAACCGGCGCTGCGCGCCTTCCTGCGCGCGCTGGCGGCATCGGAAACGCGCGACCAGCTGGCCACGCTCGGTTTCGTGCCCAGTGAGCAGGCAGGAAGCGATGCGATTCCAGGCGCTTGCCGCTCAAACCTTAACCATCTGATCTAGAAGCCGAATTTTTCAGCAAGCGGCTTGCCGCGATCGGCACGCTGCGGCAGTCTGCGGACTTTCAGACGTGCCGCCTTCGTCGGCACCAATCCGCAAAGGAGCGACGCATGAACAGGATCTCGCGGCGTCTGTTGGGCGGCGTTGCGCTTGCCGCCGGCCTCGCGCTCGGCGCGGCCCAGGCCCAGGCCCAGACCGCCATCAAGTTCACCCTCGACTGGGTCTTCCAGGGCCCGACCTCGCCCTTCCTCGTCGCGCTCGACAAGGGCTACTACAAGGCCGAAGGCCTCGACGTGACGATGGATCCCGGCCAGGGGTCGGCCGGCGCGATGCAGCGCGTCGCCACCGGCGCCTACCAGATCGGCTTCGCGGACGTGAACTCGCTGATCGAGTACAACGCGAAGAACGCCGGCAAGGAAATCCTCTGCGTCTTCATCGCCTACGACTTCCCGCCCTTCGGCGTCTACGCGCTGAAGAAAAGCGGCATCAAGACGCCGAAGGATCTCGAGGGCAAGAAGCTCGGCGCGCCGGTCTTCGACGCCTCGTTCCGCCTCTTCCCGGCCTTCGCCAAGAAGACCGGCATCGATCGCACGAAGGTCGAGTCGGTGAACCTGACGCCGCAGTTGCGCGAGCAGAGCCTGGTGCAGGGCTCGGTCGATTTCATCTCCGGCCACTACTTCTCGTCGATCCTCGACCTGAAGGCGCGCAATGTCGCCATCGACGACATTGTCGCGATGACCTATTCCGACGCCGGCATGGACGTCTACGGCAACGGCGTGATCGTCTCGCCGGAATTCGCCGCCGCCAATCCCGCCGCGGTGACCGGCTTCATCCGGGCCACGATCAAGGCATGGCGCGAAGTGACGGCCACCCCAGCGGTCGGCATCGCCGCCGCGAAAAAACGCGATCCGCTGATCAACGAGGCGCTCGAGACCGAACGCCTTGCGATGTCGCTGCGCATGAACGTGCTGACGCCCTGGGTCAAGGCGAACGGCATGGGCGATGTCGATCCCGCGCGTTTCGCGCGGTCGGTCAAGGACGTCGCGGACGCCTTCGGCCTGCCCAGCGCGCCCGAGCCCGACAAGGTCTTCACGTCGAAGTTCCTGCCTCCCAAGGCAGAGCGCATGATCGCGCCGTGACGACCACCGCCGCAGCCCCCGATCCGCTCGTCGAACTGCGCGCCGTCAGCCTCGCCTATGGGCGAGGTGACGGCGCGACGCTCGCGCTCGCCGACGCCACGATGTCGATCCGCAAGGGCGAGTTCATCGCAGTGGTCGGTCCGTCGGGCTGCGGCAAGTCCACGCTGATGAAGCTCGTCACCGGCCTCCTGCCGGCGACGTCGGGCGAGGTGATCGTCCACGGGGAAACGGTCGTGCGCCCGATCAAGGGCGTCGGCATGGCGTTCCAGAACCCGACGCTGATGCCCTGGCGCACGACGCTCGACAACGTACTTCTGCCGCTCGAGGTGGTGGAGCCGCACAAGCGCCAGTTCCGCGCCCGCAAGGCCGAGTACGCGGCCAAGGCGAAGGCGCTCCTGGCCTCCGTCGGGCTCGGCGACTTCGCCGAGAAATATCCCTGGCAACTCTCCGGCGGCATGCAGCAGCGCTCCAATCTCTGCCGCGCCCTGATCCACGAACCCGAGATCATGATGCTCGACGAGCCCTTCGGCGCGCTCGACGCGTTCACGCGCGAAGAACTCTGGGGCGTCATGCAGGCGCTCTGGCTCGAGCGCAAATTCACCGCCGTGCTGGTGACCCATGACCTGCGCGAGGCGGTCTATCTCGCCGACACCATCTACGTGATGAGCCGTCGGCCCGGCCGGGTCGTGCTCAAGCGCGACATCGACCTGCCGCGCCCGCGCACGCTCGCCAGCACCTTCGACCCCGCCTTCGTGGACATCGTCCACGAACTCCGCGACCGCATCCATCAGGAATATGCCTGATGACCGACAGCCAGAGCCGTGCCCTCCAGACCGCGATGCCATGGCTCGTCATGGCGGTATTCCTGGTCGCCTGGGAACTCGCCTGCGTGGGCTTCCGGATCCAGGAGATCATCCTGCCGCGCCCGTCGAAGGTCATGATCGTCGCGATAGAGCGCTTCGACATCCTGCTGCGCTTCTGCCTGGAGACGCTGTGGACGACGATGCTCGGGTTTCTGCTGGCGATCGTCGGTGGCCTTGTCCTCGGCCTTGCCGTGGGCGCCTCGCCCTTCGTCTATGCCGGGCTCTACCCGCTGCTGATCGCCTTCAACGCGATCCCCAAGGTCGCGATCGTGCCGATCCTGATGATCTGGCTCGGCGTCGGTGCGACCCCCGCGGTGATCACCGCCTTCGTGATTTCCTTCTTCCCGATCGTTGTCAACGTCGCTACCGGCCTCGCGACGATCGAACCGGAGATGCGCGACGTCATGCGCTCGCTCGGCGCGACACGCTACGAGATCCTGACCAAGGTCGGCATCCCGCGCGCCATGCCCTATCTCTTCGGGTCGCTGAAGATCGCGATCACCCTCGCCTTCATCGGCTCGGTCATTTCGGAGACCGTCGGCGGCAATCGCGGCATCGGCTTCCTGATGCTCTCCGCCGGCGCGCGCAACGACGCCCCGACGACCTTCGCCGGGCTGTTCGCGATCGCCATCATGGGCATCCTCATGTACGCGGTCTGCGCCATGGTCGAGCGCCGGATGACGCGCTGGGCCTTCCGCGGCGAGATGGTCGGCTGAACCCTGTCCTGCCCCGCTCGCGGAAAACCTCGCGCGCCGGGCCCCGATGACCGCAACCTGCTTCATGCGTCGGCGGGGGAAATTTCGTTTGCCGGACCCTTGGCAGCATCGCGATCATCGACGCCCTGCCGGCCTGATAGCGTCGGCGTGCGACATGGGGGACGGCTCTTGGCACGCATAGTCCTGCTCGACGGCGGCACGAGCCTCGAATTGCTGAAACGCTCGACCAACAAGGCGCCGCGCCATTGGTCGGCGGAATACCTGATCTCCGAGCCCGACCTCGTGCGCGAGGTCCATCTCGACTACATCCGCGCCGGAGCGAAGGTCGTGACGACCAACGCCTACTCGGCCAGTTTCACCCGCATGGCGATGGTGATGGCCGAGGACCGCGTCCCCGAGTTGCAACGCCTCGCCTGCACCCTGGCAATGGAGGCGCGCGATCGTGCCGGCGCGGCGGGTGCGGATGTCGCGATCGCCGGCTGCATCCCGCCGCTCAACGGGACCTATCGTCCCGACCGGGTGCGCGGCTTCGCGACCAATCGCGACGAGTATCGCCGCCTCGGCGAGTTGCAGGCGCCGTATGTGGATCTCTTCCTCTGCGAGACGATGTCGACCGCCGAGGAGGCGCGCGCCGCCGCCGCCGCCATGACCGAATTCGGCAAACCGGTCTGGATCGGCTGGTCGCTCGACGACGAGGCGCCGCGGCTGCGCTCGGGCGAGACCATCGCCGCCGGCCGGGAGGCCCTGGAGGGGTTGGGCGTGGGCGCGGTCCTCGCCAATTGCTGCCCGCCCGAGACGATCACGGCGGCGATGCCGGACCTCGTGGCGACCGGCTTGCCCACCGGCGGCTATGCCAACGGGTTCACGGCGATCCCGAAGACCTTCCTGCCCGGAAAGACCAAGGACCAGTTGAAGACCCGCGAGGACCTCGATCCCGCGGCCTATGCCGCCTTCGCCCTCGGCTGGGTCGAGGCCGGCGCCACGATCGTCGGCGGGTGCTGCGAGGTCGGCCCCGATCATATCGCGGTGCTGCGCGAGCGCCTTCTCGCCGCCGGCCATGTGATCGCCGGCCTGTGAACCGCCGCCAGGGATCGGGCGGACGCTAGGCCGGGTCGCGAACCAGGATCTCCGGCGTGATGTCCGCGACGCGGCGCAATCCAACCTGGGCGAGCGCGATCGCGATCTCCTCGGCCAGCCCATCCATGAACCGCGCGAGGCCGCGCGCGCCATCGGCGCCCATCGCGTACATGAACGGGCGCCCCAGCAGCGCGAAATCCGCCCCCGCCGCAAGCGCCTTGACGATGTCCTCGCCGCTGCGCACGCCGCCATCCATCAGCAGCGGATAATCCGGGCCGACCGCCGCGCGTATCGCGGGCAGCATCGAGATGGACGACGGCGCGCTGTCGAGCTGGCGCGCCCCGTGGTTGGAGACGTAGACCGCATCGGCGCCGGCATCGCGGATACGAACAGCATCGGCGGGCGACAACACCCCCTTCACGACCAGGCGCCCCTTCCAGCGCGCCCGCAGGCGGTCCAGGAATTCCCAGGTCGCGCCGGTGCGCGGCGCGTTGCGGTCATAGCCCTTGGCGTTGGGATCGGCGTCGTAATTGGCCATGCGCGGGCGACCGGCGCGCAGCGTGCCGAGCGACCAGCGCGGATGCAGCGCGAAATCGAGGAATTGCCGCGGCCGGATGCGGAACGGCGTCTGGAAACCGTTGCGCAGGTCACGCGGCCGCTTGCCCAGCCGCGGCACGTCGACCGTCAGCAGCAGCACCTCGTAGCCGGCAGCCGCGGCCCGGTCCACGAACCCGTTGGCCACCTCGACCGAGCCGGTGACGTAGAGTTGGAACCAGGCATTGCCGCCGCTGGCGTCATGCATGCGCTCGAGCGACGTCGAACTCGCGGTCGACACGCAGACCGGGATCCCACGCCGCCTTGCCTCCGCCGCGAAGGCCAGATCGGTGCCCGGCCAGGCGAGGTCGCACATCCCCATCGGGGCGATGCCGTAAGGCGCCCCCATCGGGCGGCCGAAAACCTGGGTCGCGCAGTCGATCGTCGCGACATCCGCAAGCACGCGCGGCAACAGTCGCAGGGCGCGCAGATCCGCCGTGTTGCGCCACAGGGCCGCCTCGGTACCGGCGGCACCGTCGATGAAATCGAAGATCAGACGGGGTTGACGGCGCCTTGCCAGCAGCCGTGCATCCGACGCCGTCGCAAGCGTGCGGCTCGGCCGGTCCGGCGCATGATCGGGGGGCAAAAAGGATCTCGGCATTGCCCCATGAGGCTGCGGCAGCGCGGCACCATCGACAAGCGATGAATCGTCCACCTATAGATCAAATGGTCTTCATCCATCGCCGGGGCCAGGATGCGTTCGATCTCGTCGCGCAAACGTCTGCCGCTCAACGCGCTGCGCTGCTTCGAGGCCGCCGCGCGGCTTGGCAGTTTCAAGGACGCGGCACAGGAACTCGGCGTCAGCGCGACCACGGTGAGCAACCAGATCCGCATGCTGGAACGCAACTGGCGGTGTCTGCTCTTCGTGCGCAAGACCCGCCAGGTCGTGCTCACCGATCTCGGCCTGTCGCTGGGCCGCGTGGTGCGCCAATCCTTCGACGCGATCGCACGCGAGATCGACTATCACATCGCGACAGATCCCTTCGTGGTCTCGATGGCGGTCGGTGCGATCTTCGGATCGCGCTGGCTGACGCCGCGTCTGACGCGATTCCACGCCGATCTGCCGCGGATCGCGCTGGCGCTGCGCCGCGGCCACCGCATCACCGGCGCCGCCGACATGCCGGCTTCTATCGTGGTCGACTGGGGCCACGGGGACTGGCCAGGGCTGGAGGCCGAACCGCTGATTCAGATCCGCTACGCCCCGGTCCTCGCCCCGGCCCTCGCGGCTTCACGCGGCGGGATCGCCGCGCCGGGCGACCTCGTTCGTTTTCCCGTCCTGCACCAGCACGACCGTTCGGAATGGAACGCATGGCTGGCGAGCGCAGGCGCGCCCGCGACCCGCGCGTCCGAGGAGACGATCATCGAGGATTCCAACATCGCGATCCAGGCGGCGCTGGCGGGCCAGGGCGTCACCCTCGGCACCTTTCCCTTCATCCAGGACGAGGTCGATGCCGGACGGCTGCTGAAGCCATTCGCGACGATGCTCGCGCCGACCCGCTGCTACTACGTCCTCACGCGGCCAGGCGCCCGCCGGAAGCCGGAGATCGCGGCGGTCTGCGACTGGCTGCGCCGCGAAGCGGCCGCCTACGCGGTGACATATCCCTGGACCCGCATCGGCCAGCCGCCGGCGCCCGGATGACTTCATCCGGCTTCATCCATAAGGTTATGAATTGTGGTTTGTCACCTCGGGGGACGAGCCGCACCCTAGCGTCACAAATGATTGCGCGGGCCAGCGGCGGCCTGCCATCGCCATCGGGGAGGATCCGGAACCCATGAAAAAACTGCTCTGCACCCTTGCGATCGCCGCCCTGTCGGCGACCAGCATCGCGCATGCGCAACCGAAAGGTACGCTGCGCATCTCCCACGAGATCGGCTTCGGCGACGCGTCGAGCCTCGATCCATCGTCACGTGGCCGCGTCTTCCAGGTCACGGACAAGCTGATGAGCCGGCTCGTCCGGCCCGGCCTCGACGGCAAGCCAGCGCCCGATCTGGCGGCAAGCTGGAGCGCGAACGCCACGGCCACCGAGTGGACGTTCAAGCTGCGCGCGAACGTCAAATTCCACGACGGCAAGGCGCTGACCGCCGACGACGTGGTTTACACGCTGCGCCGCATCCAGGATCCGAAGACGGACTCGCCGGTGCGTCCGTTGATCGCGATGATCACCGAGATCGACGCCGTCGACGCGACGACGGTGCGCATGAAGCTGGGCCAGCCCTTCGCCGACCTGCCGCTGCAGCTGACCGACTACCGGCTGATGATCATCCCGAAGGATTCCGGCGACACGATCAAGACCACGGGCATCGGCACCGGGCCGTTCAAGCTCGAGCGCTTCGACCCGCGCGGCACCAGCGTCCTGGTCGCCAACGACGCCTATTTCGAAGGCGCCCCCAAGGTGGCGCGCATCGAGGTCATCGGCATCTCCGACGCGCAGGCGCGGGTGCAGGCGCTGCTCGGCGGCCAGATCGACATCCTGCCCGGCATGACCCGGCAGCAGCGCACGCTGCTTGAGCGCAGCAACCGCCACAAGGTGCAGCGCATCGACACGGGCAACTGGCGCGGCATCGTCTTCAAGTCCGATTCCAAGCCCTTCGACGACGCGCGGGTCCGCAAGGCGCTGCGCATGGCGGTGGATCGTCCCGCGATGCTGGCGCTCGCCGCGGGCGCCGATGGCGGCGTGGTCGGATGCGACACGCCGGTCGGTCCGCAGGACCAGTACCGCGCGACCCAGCAATCCTGCCCGCGCGACGTCGCGGGCGCGAAGGCCCTGCTGGCCCAGGCGGGCTTTCCCAACGGCATCGACATCGAGGTGCTGACCAGCACGGTCGAGGCCGTCTGGCCGACGATCGCCGAGGCCTACCAGCAGCAGGTGGCGGAAGCCGGCATCCGGGTCAAGATCACCCAGGTGCCGACCGACGGTTACTGGAACCAAGTCTGGCGCAAGCGTGATGTCGTCATGACCCGCTGGAACGACCGCCCGGCGGATTCGGCGCTCAACGAGATCTATCGCGGCGGCGCCACCTGGAACGAATCCTTCTTCAACGATCCGAAGTTCGACGCGCTGCTCGACGCCGCGCGGCGCGAGCTCGACTTCGACAAGCGCAAGGCGCTCTACGTCCAGGCCCAGGACTATCTCTGGGAGCATGGCGCCACGCTCGTCGCGTATCACGTGACCGACAATGTCGGCTCGACCACGCGGGTCCAGGATCTCGACGCCGTCGAGACCTTCACGATCCGCTGGCACCTCGTCCGGGTCACCGACTGACCCAGCCTTCCGGGGCGCCGCGAGCGGTCGCGGCGCCCCGGATCCTCTCGCTCCTGTACCCTCGATGCTTCGTCTGATCCTGCGCCGCCTCGCGCTCGGCCTGCTCACGGTGGCGCTCGTCTCGGCGATGATCTTCGCGGCCGTCGAGGCACTCCCGGGCGATGCCTGCACCGCGATCCTGCAGCGCGACGCCTCGGGCCAGCGCCTCGACAATTGCCGGCGCGAACTCGGCATCGACCGCCCCGCACTGCCGCGCTATCTCGAATGGGCCGCCGGCGCGGTGCGTGGCGATCTCGGCGTGTCGGCCCATAACGGCAAGCCGATCTCCACCCTGGTCGGCGACCGGCTGAAGAACACGTTGCTGCTCGCCGCCTGTTCGCTGGCGCTGGGCGTGCCGCTCGCGATCGGCCTGGGAATCCTGACCGGGCTGCGGCGCGACGGCGCCGCGGACATCGCGATCTCCACGGCGACGATCTTCGCGATGACGATTCCCGAATTCGTCTCCGCGACCGTTCTCATCTTCGTCTTCAGCATCTGGCTCGGCTGGGTGCCGGGCATCGTGACGGCCTCGGCGAGTTCGCCTGCCTCGGCCTTCTTCCCGGGCATCGTCCTGCCGATGGTGGTGCTCACGATGGTCATGACCGCGCATATCCTGCGCACGGTCCGCTCCAGCGTCATCGAGGTGCTGGCGAGCGACTACGTGCAGATGGCGATCCTCAAGGGCGTGCCCTACCGGCGCCTGGTGCTGCGCCATGTCCTTCCCAACGCGCTGCTGCCGGCGATCAACGTGATCGCGCTCACCATCGCGTGGCTGCTCGGCGGCGTGGTCGTCGTCGAGAAGGTCTTCAACTATCCCGGCCTCGGCAACTACATGATCGATTCGATCTCCGATCGCGACCTGCCGGTCGTCCAGGCCATCGCGCTCATCCTCGCCGCCGTCTATGTCGGCGTGAATCTCGCCGCCGACATGCTCGGCATGCTGCTCAATCCGCGCTTCCGGACGCTGCGGAGCCGGGCACGATGAGTGCGACCGGCAGGCTGGGCGGCAGGCTGGGCGCCACGCTGCGCGGCATGATCGCGCGCCCGTCGGGGGCGATCGGCGTCGCTCTGGTCGCGGCGCATGTCGTCCTGGCGCTCGTCAGCCCGTGGATCGCGCCCTACGACTTCAAGGCGGTGAGCGCCGCCATGATCCTCGATCCGCCGAACGCGGCGCATTGGCTGGGCACAGACCAACTCGGTCGCGACGTGCTCACGCGCACGATCATGGGCGGGCGTCAGGCGATGCTGGTGACGCTGATTGCCACTCCTGTCGCGGTCGCCTGGGGGGGAATGCTCGGCATCCATCTGGGTCTCGTCGGCGGGCGCCTCGACGATGTCGTGATGCGGATCGTCGACGCGTTCCTGTCGCTGCCCTGGATCCTCAAGATGCTCCTGATGATCGTGACATTCGGCGCGGGTATCGGCGTCCTGGTTCCGGTCCTCGCCTTCTTCTACGGCATCCCCGTGATCCGGATCGCGCGCGCCGCGACGCATGGCGTCGTCGCGCGCGACTTCGTCCTCGCCGCGCGCGCACGTGGCCACGGGCGATTTTCGATCATCCGACGCGAACTGCTCCCCAACGTCCTCGATGCCCTGCTGGTCGAGGGCGCCATGCGCTGGTCCTGGATGCTGCTGGCCTTCTCGTCCCTGTCCTTCCTCGGCTTCGGCGTCTCGCCGCCGACGCCGGACTGGGGATTGATGATCGCCGATGCGCGCAGCTTCATGGCGATCGCGCCATGGGCCGGGTTCGCACCCGTCCTGGCGCTGAGTTCGCTGATCATCGGCATCAACCTCGCCGCGGATGCCCTCGCCAAGACGCTCGGCGTCGATCGCGCCGCGGCCTCGGCCCATTGAACCGCATGACCGACGACCTCGTCCTCGACATCGACGGACTGGAGATCGGCCTCGTCGCCCGCTCCGGTGACGTGCTTCCTGTACTGCGCGACATCGACCTTGCGGTCCGGCGCGGCGAGACCGTCGGCATCGTCGGCGAGAGCGGCTCGGGCAAGAGCACCCTCGTCCTGGCGGCGATGGGATATCTCAAGCGTGGCCTGCGCCATACGCAGGGCCACGCGCGCTTCGAGGGCCGCGACATGCTGGCGGCCCCGGCCGCCGAGCTTCAGGCTATACGCGGGCGCCGCGTCGCGATGATCCCGCAGAATTCCGGGCAGGCGCTGACCCCGAACCTCCGTGTCGGGACTCAGATCGCCGAGGTCCTGGACCTGCATGCGACCGTGCCCCCTGCCGCTCGCCCTGCCCGGGTGCGCGCCTTGCTCGCGCAGGTGCGGTTACCCGATCCCGATGCGATCGCCGGCCGCTATCCGCATGAATTGTCCGGCGGGCAGCAGCAGCGCGTGGCCATCGCGATGGCGCTCGCCGGCGCGCCCGACCTGCTGCTGCTGGACGAACCGACGACCGGCCTCGACGTCACCACGCAGGCGCATATCCTCGACCTGCTCTCCGACCTGGCGGCGGATGCGGGCACGACCATGGTCTATGTCAGCCATGATCTCGGCGCGATCGCGCGGGTTTGCGCGCGGGTCGTGGTGATGTACGCGGGCGAGATCGTCCTCGACGGACCGGCCAGCGAGGTGCTCGGCGCCCCCGCCCATCCCTATGCCGCCGGGCTGCTCGCCTCGATCCCGCTGCTCGCGCAGGCCGGATTGCCGGTCGCCCTCGACGGCCGTCCACCCGCGCTCGACGCCAAGCGCACCGGCTGCGCCTTCGCGGCGCGCTGCGCCCTGGCTGAAGAGCGATGCCGCACCGAACCGCCGGCGCTCGTCGCACGCGCTGGCGGCACGCGGCTGCGCTGCCATTTCCCGGAGCGCATCGGCGACCTGCCGCCCCGCGCTGCGCGGCCCCGCGACGCGACCGGCGCCGCGGCCGGCGAGACGGCTCCGCCGCCGGTGCTCGGTCTCGATTCCCTGTCGATCAGCTATGCGAAGCCGGGCCTGATCGACCAGCTGCTCGGACGGCGTCCCACGGCGACGCCAACGGTGGACCGCATCACGCTCGACCTCCAAGCCGGCGAGGCGATCGGTCTCGTCGGCGAGTCAGGCAGCGGCAAGTCGACGATCCTCAAGGCCATCGCCGGGCTCGTCCCGCCGCACGGTGGACGGATCTCCTTCGCGACGCATGGCGACCTGCCGGCCAGCGTCGAGGGCCGCCCCCCGGCCCAGCTCCGCGCCATCCAGCTGATCTTCCAGAACCCCGACGAAAGCCTCAACCCGCGCCACAGCGTGGCGCATATCCTGGCGCAGCCGCTCACCCTCTATTTCGGGTTGACCGGCGAGGCGCTGCGCCGCCGCAGCATCGAAGCGCTCGAGCAGGTCCGTCTCGGGGCGCATTATCTCGACCGCCTCCCGGGTCAGCTCTCGGGTGGCGAGAAGCAGCGCGTCGCCATCGCCCGCGCCTTCGCCGCCGAACCCGATCTCGTGCTCTGCGACGAGGTCACCTCCGCGCTGGACGTCTCGGTCCAGGCCGCCGTGCTGGCGCTCCTCGACCGCCTGCGCCACGACAAGGGCACGACCTTCATCTTCGTCTCGCACGACCTCGCGGTGGTGCGGGCGATCGCCGACCGCGTCGCGGTGCTCTACCAGGGGCGGATCTGCGAGATCGGACCGACGGAAGCGGTCTATGGCACGCCCTGCCATCCCTACACGGAAGCGCTGATGGCGGCGGTGCTGGAGCCGGTCCCAGGTCATCGACCGGCCCTGCTGGCCGAGGATGTCGTCGAGCATGCGCCGCCCGCGCGTGGCTGCCCGTTCCAGCGCCGGTGCCACCGGCGGATCGGACCGATCTGCGACCATGAGACCCCTCCGGGCCGGGAGTTGGCCGGCGGGCACGTGATCCATTGCCACATCCCGCCCGACACGTTGCGCGACGCGCAGGATCGCGAACGGTCTCGCAATGGCGACTGACGCCGCTCCCCCCAGCAAGCTCAGCTTCGACGGACCGCGCGTCCGCGTGCCGGTGGCGGACGCGATCGCGCTGGGCGCATCGATCCTCCGGCGGGCCGGCTGCGACGAGACGACGGCATGCGAGGTCGCGACCCATCTCGTCGACGCCGATCTCTGCGGCGTCGAATCCCACGGCCTCATGCGCGTCCTGCAATACGAGGAGCAATTCGCCAGCGGCTATCTCGATCCCCGCGCCCGCCCCGTCCTGACCACGAACGCGGCCGGCCGCGCCGAGCTCGACGGACAGGGCGGGATCGGGATCCCGGCGATGCGGCTTGCGCTCGCACACGCCGCGACCGAGGCGGAGCGCGCCGGGATCGCCGTGCTGCCCGTGCGCAATGTCGGCCATACCGGGCGTATCGGCGCCTTCGTCGAGACCGCTGCCGCGCGCGGCCTGCTCGCGATCGTGATCGGCGGCGGGGGACGCACGGCCTGGCGCCAGGCGGCGCCGCATGGCGGGCGGCAGGCGCTGCTTCCCACCAATCCCTATTCGATCGGCATGCCCGGCGGCGAACGCGGACCGGTGGTGATCGATTTCGCCACGTCGATGATCGCGGGCGGATGGCTGCATTCGGCGCGCGCCGCCGGGGCGCTGGTTCCCGAGGGCGCGATCATCGATGCCGAGGGACGCCCGAGCCGCGACCCCCAGGCTTATTTCGACGGCGGCGCCATCCTGCCCAAGGGCGGACCGATGGGATATGGCATGGCGCTGATGGCAGAGCTCATCTGCGAGGCGATGCTCGGCCCGGCGACGACCGAGTGCAACTGGCTGGTGCTGACCCTGGATGCGGGCGCCTATCGCGACCGGGACGCGATGCGCGCCGTGGCCGAGGAGATCCTCGCCGAACTGCGCGCCTGCCCGCCGGCGCCGGGCTTCGCGCGCGTCGAGGTGCCCGGCGAGCGCGAGCGCGCGGTGCGCGACGCCAACCTGCCGCTCGGGATCGCACTGCCCGCACCGACGCTGGCGCGGCTCCGCGCCCGGCTGGAGCAGGGCTGAAGACGCGCGGCGACCGGCTCGGCTCAGCTCCGCTCCGCCGCCGCCGCCGCCGCCAGATCGTCCACGACACGACGCCCGAAGACGACCACGCGCAGCCGGGCCGCATCGTCCGCCGACAGCGCGGCCGCGATCGCGCCGCCGATCCGGCCGGCGCGCTGCGGATCGTCGAGCGCGATCACGCGGCGATGCGCCGCGAACAGGCCTCGCGCCAGCGCCGGGTCGAAGGGCTGAGCCACCACGGCATCGACCGCGCAGGCCGCGATGCCCCGCGCGTCGAGACGCGCCACAGCCGCTGCCGCCGCGGCCACGCCGCGTCCGATCGCAACAATGGCCACATCGCCGCCACGCGACAGGCGACGCGCCGGAGACAGGCCGGGCAATGGCTCGCTCGCCCCCGTTCCCGCAGCAGCCTCGGGCGCGGCACCGTCGAAAGCCACGATCACCGGCTGCTCCGCGCGCTCGCCGGCCACGGTCATCACCGGCTCGATATCGCCCCAGGACGCGGCATGGAGGACGGCGATCCCAGGCAGGACGGCGAGGTCGAGCGGCGGCGCGTCGAGCCAGGGCAGCTCGCTGGCGCCCGCCGCGAGATCGACCAGTATCGTCGCGGTAAGACCGAGCCGAACCCAGCCCCGCAGCGCCTCTCCAGCCTCCGGCCAAAGGCTGCGCCGGTCGAGAAGGATGAGCGGCCGCGCCCCGCCCGCGGCGAGGCCACGCGCGAGGCCGAACCCGTGATGCGCGACGCCGGCGGCATGCAGGCACCGCCCGGAATGGCGGCGCGCCAGCCCCGCGCAAACCTCGGCATCCAACGCCTCGCTCGCCGCGACGACGACGCACCGCGCATCCGCGGCGAGCGCGCGATCGAGCAGGGCGACAAGCCGCGGATCGGCATGCCCCGCCCCGGCCAAGCGCGCGGTCGCGCCCGGAGAGGCCGCGACATGGAGCAGCACGGGCTGGTCGCGGCGCGCGTCGCGGAGGTTGCGCAACACCGGCAGCAGCTGGTCATAGCGCCGCCCCGCCACCGGGCCGACATAGTAGACGCCGAGTTCGTCGAACATGAACCCGCCGGCCGCGATCCCGCGCGCGAATTCCTCGGCACGCCGCGCCAGCTCGTAGCCGGGTCCGGGCAGGGTGCGGATGAGCTGCTTGCCGAGGTCGCGGATCGCGAGATAGGGCGCCGAGGACACCAGCCGCGAGATCTGCGCCGCGACCGCGCCGGGCAGCCCGGCCTCGTCGAGGTCCGGATCGAGCAGCACGACGAGCAGCCGCGCCCCAGCGGCGCGGGCGGCACGGATGGCGGCGAGGCCCGTACCGCTCACCACGGCCGTCGGCTCGACCACGGCGACGACGTCGCCCGGCTCCCCGGCACGCTGCGCGGCGAGCGCGAGGCCCAGTGCGGTGGACAGTGCCGTCGCCGACAGGATGTCGCCGGACGACGCTGCGGATGGCGCAGGCTCGGCGCCGCGCGGAACCTGCCAGGCCGGTCGCCGTCCGGTCAGGCGCATCCAGGCGATCTCGCCGATCCGCGAGCCCCAGACGATCGGTCCCCCGCGCCCGCGCTCCAGGGCAAAGAGCGCGACCGCGGCCTCGATCCAGGCACGCGACGCGGCGTCGTGGGCGCCGCCGCCCAACTCCGCGGCAAGACCATGCAGATCGCGCGCGCGCAACGCGGCGACGCGATCCTCGATCACCCGCGCGGCACGCGCGACGAGATCGGCGGCCGGGAGCCGCGCAGCGGCGCCGCCGCAGGCCACACGGAGCCGCAGCGCCCCCTGCGATCGCGCCTCGGCAGGCGCGGGCTCGTCGAACACCGATGGTCCCACCGGATCCGATGCGGGCATCGCCGACAGCGTCGCCTGCACGGTCGCGAACGACACGGGCGCCAGCCTGTCCTCCAGCGCGGCCAGTATCTCCTGCGCGTCGGGGCGCAGATGCGCAAACCCCGCCTCCGCGTCGATGGCCACGCCGCGTGGACGCAGCCCGAGCGCCCGAATCGCCTGCACGGCGCCACGCGCCTCGGCTACTGGATCGGTTGCCATCGGCAGGCGGATCAGGTCGCCGAAACCCTGGCCGAGCGGCAGGCCGATCGCGAGCGCAGCGTCGACGGCCGCCCCCCCGGATACGCCCGCGGCCCCGGGAGCGAGAGCGAGCGGCCAGTCGCAGGACCGGCCAAGCGCACGCATCGCCGCGATCGTCGCGACCGGGTCGTCGAGACGCAGCGCGATGACAACATCCGCGCAGCCGAGTTCCGCCAGCCGTGCGGTCTCGCGCAGCGCGAGTTGGGCCAGCGCGATCGGTGGCGACGGCGCCGCCAGCAGGGCCGACGCGCCCGGCAGTCCCAGCCGCAGCCCCAGCATGCAGCCATGCGAGCGCGCGAGCGCCGCGAGTTCGACGAGCGCCGGGCCGTCCTGCGACAGCGGCGACAGCCAGACGCCGCGTGCACCGGCTTCCACGGCCGCGACGGCGAGCGCGGGGTCGCCGCCGCCGATATCGGCGAGCAGCGGCAAAGCGCAGCCCGGCGCCAGCAGTCGCAGCGCCTCGACATCGGCGGGTGTGGCGCAGTCGAGCCGCACGAGATCCGCGCCCGCACGCTCGAGCGCCTCGGCGGCCGCGCGCAAGGCGTGCAGCGCCGCCCGGTCGCGCCCGACAGGAAGCGGCAGCGCGGCTTCGACGGCAACCGGCGCACCACCGCCGAGCCTCACGCCGCCGACCCAGACGGCGCGGCTGGCGCGACGCGGCCGCCACGCGCCACCTCCCCCTGCTTCATCCCGATCCATCGCGGCCCCGATGACAGCTTCGAACAAAAGTCATACGTTCGGAACAAATATACCGGAACGGGTTCGCGAACGGCGGCGGAGCACACGCGTGGAAGAGCAATTCCGCATCCTCCAGGTCTCGGATACGCATCTGAGCCAGCGCCATGGGCAGTTCCTTCCCAACTGGCGGCGCTTCGCCGACATCGTCGCCGCGTCGCCGCCGCGCCTGGTGGTCAATACCGGAGACGCCAGCCTCGCGGGGTGTCGGCATCCGGACGACCTTCATTCCGCAGCGCGGCTTCACGCCGCTCTCGCCGCGCCCT
>Ga0315906_10005469_pt1 | contig 15981 bp, 12 predicted proteins | sample LakEriMetagenome_4_FD_203526 | JGI IMG/M metagenome (GOLD analysis project Ga0315906, IMG submission 203526) | Freshwater fungal communities from buoy surface, Lake Erie, Ohio, United States - Buoy 2 MA122 | ecosystem: Environmental > Aquatic > Freshwater > Lake > Lake biofilm | place: USA...
TTCTGGACATGGTTCAGCACCAGGCCAAGCAAGGCGTCGACTACATGACGATCCATTGCGGCGTGCTTCTGGAGCATCTGCACCTCACGACCCAACGGGTGACCGGAATCGTTTCCCGCGGAGGGAGCCTGATTGCCAAGTGGATGATGGTGCATCGCAAGCAGAATCCGCTCTACGAACATTTCAATGACCTCTGTGACATCATGCGCGAGTACGATGTCACCTGGAGTCTGGGCGATGGTCTTCGCCCCGGCAGCATCGCCGACGCGAGCGATGCCGCGCAGTTTGCCGAGCTGGATGTGCTGGGTGAATTGACCCGCCGCGGTCAGGAGAACGGAACCCAAGTGATGGTCGAAGGCCCCGGGCACATTCCGATGCATCAGATTGAGATGAACATCAAGCGGCAAATTGAGGTCTGCAACGGCGCTCCGTTCTATGTGCTGGGTCCTCTGGTGACCGACATCGCCCCCGGTTACGACCACATTACCAGTTCCATCGGAGCTGCCATGGCAGGATGGCATGGGGCCGCCATGCTGTGCTACGTCACTCCGAAAGAACACCTCGGCCTGCCTAATCGCGAAGACGTAAAAGCCGGTGTGATCGCCTACAAAATCGCGGCCCATGCCGCTGACGTGGCCCGCGGTCGCCCCGGTTCCCAGGATCGCGACGACGCCCTCTCCAAAGCCCGGTTCGAATTCGATTGGAATGAACAATTCCGACTCTCGCTCGACCCGGATACCGCTCGGGCTTACCACGACGAAACCCTTCCGCAGGAGACGTTTAAAAGCGCTCACTTCTGCAGCATGTGCGGACCGAAATACTGCTCGATGCGAATCACCGAAGACATTCGCAAACTGGCGGCCGAGGGTGAACTGGTTGAATTGCGAAAATAACCTGCCTGCTCCCGGCCAACTGGGCGAGCGAGCCAGTTTGGGGTCGGCCCGGGGGCTGGGTTACTGGGGGCTGGGTTACTGGGAGCTGGGTTACTGGGAGCTGGGTTACTGGGAGCTGGGTTACTGGGAGCTGGGTTACTGGGAGCTGGATTGAAGCCTGCCCCTGCCGGCGGGCCGCTTACTCCAGCGGATATTCGACGATCGGCAGCCCCGAGGCGCGGACCTCGTGCAGGCGTCGCCAGCCGCGCGTCACCAAGTGCTCGCGGGCAACCCGAAGTTCGGGGTCCAGTTGCCGCTTGTCGAACTCCCCCTCGACGACCACCGGGTCGAACTCCGCGGCGACGATAAATTGCGAGAGCGCCGGATTGCAGCGGAGGTGCCGGTCAGGTGTGGTATGCAAGACCTCCGGGTCGACCCAACCGAGGACGTAGCGCAGGTAGAGATCGCTGTCGGTAATCTCCGCGACATCACCGCCGCACACCGCGCAAAGATATCCTTCATCACACTTTGCCATCAGCACACTTTGCCATCAGCACACTTTGCCATCAGCACACTTTGCCATCAGCACACTTTGCCATCAGCACACTTTGCCATCAGCACACACCGCCATCAGCACACACCCGAAACGCGGGGAGAGTGAATTCCGGAAATTCGCCGACTACAGCCCCAGGACATCGGCCATCGTATAACTTCCCGGCTGCTTTCCGATCAGGAATTTGGCGGCAGCCAAAGCTCCGTGGGCATAACAGTCCCGGTTGCTGGCAGCGACCCGCAACTCAATCGTCTCACCCAACATGCCGAACAGAATCGTATGCTGTCCGGGATCGTCACCCGCCCGGACTGCATGGTAGCCGATTTCGTTTTGAGGTCGCTGGCCGACGACCCCCTCGCGCCCGTGCCGATGAGCCAGCTGGCCCATTTCGCCCGCGATCAACTCGCCGAAACGCAGGGCTGTTCCGCTGGGAGAATCGGCCTTGAAACGGTGGTGCCGTTCGATGATCTCGACGTCGACACCGCTGGCGTACTCGCGCAGCGCACGGGCGGCCAACTGGGCCAACTTCATCGTGAGATTGACTGCCTGGCTCATGTTCGGAGCGAGGCAAACCGGAATGGTCTCCGCTGCCCGGCGCATGTCGGCCTGCAGCGGCTCATCCAACCCGGTCGTCGCGACCACCAGCGGGACGCGATTGAAGAGGCAATATTCGAGGGCGGCCCGCGCACCAGCATGATTCGAAAAGTCGATCACGACCTGCGGATGGTTTCCGATTGCCGAGGCGAGCACCACCCCAATCGGTCCAATCCCTGCCAACTCGCCCGCATCGGCATGCAAATGATGAGAACCGGGCGAGCAAGTGGCTGAAACCAAGTCAAATTGCGAGCCCGACTTGGCCAACGCAATCAACCGCCGACCGACTCGACCCGATGCTCCGTTGATCGCCAGTTTGATCATCACCCACTCCTTTTGCTTCCCGAAAAAGCTGATTTTATAAGTCACCCGTCTACCGAGAGCAATCAATCGGGCTGAATTCCCGAGTTGCTAACCGCGGCCGCTGGCGGGCTCACCCCGCCGGCGGCGGTGCCTTCCCTTGCCAAACAGCCGTTTCAGACAGGTAAGTTGAAACCAAGTCGGGTCGTTTGACGTACAGAAACGAGGTGCCGCAAGCGCTCCGTCGTGGTTCGGGTTGAGTACGGCTTTTTTGGCCAATCGACAGGAACCAGACCGGTAACTGGGTGAACTTTGCCGCCTGCGCCCCTTGGGCAGCTGCGGTAAAACAGCGGAAAACGCCCACTTTTCGCCGGCCTCCCGATGAATTCGGGGTGAATTTAATTTGACGTGTCAAGTACCCGTTTCTACAATGTGTCGCTTGACCGACTGACCGTTTAACCACTCGGTGGCAAAACTTTTTGCGGCAGAACGTCAACGCAGGAACTGAGAGGTTTGTTGCTTATGAAAATGAAGAAATCGGAACTCAAGCCGTACAAAGAAACGTTGTTGGCTCTGCGTTCCCGCTTGCGTGGCGACGTCTCCACCCTGGCGGATGCGGCCCTGATAAAATCCAGCAGTGGAATGGGCGGCAGCGTCTCCGCGGTTCCGAGCCACATCGCCGACATCGGGAGCGACACCTTCGAGCTGGATAACACCCTGCTCCTGATGTCCAACGAAGGGGAAACGCTGGAGCAGGTTGAGCTTGCTCTTGAACGAATTGAAGAGGGCGTTTATGGTTCCTGTATGGAATGCGGGAAAGCGATCCCGAAACTTCGTCTGAACGCCATCCCCTACACTCCCTACTGTGTCAAGTGCGCCAGCCAAATCGAAGCCGGTGAAGTCTGATTCGCCGACGAACAACTTGAATCCCCCTCAAGACGGCCGGGTTTGGACTCGCGCCGTCTTGTTTTTTGCGCTGCTCGCCGCGGGGCTCGCCGCCGACCTGCTGACCAAGCACTACACCTTCCAGCATTTCTTCGATCCCGAACTGGAACGAAATCAATTCGCCCAGATAAGGCACTACTGGGTCCCCGGGATCCTGGGCATCCAAACATCGACCAACGGTGGCGCACTGTTCGGGATGGGGCAGGGTGGAAGCGTCTGGTTCGCAGCCCTTTCCCTGATCTTTTTCGGGGGCATCCTGACCTGGCTTTTTGCTTGGGGCGGAACCCGCGACCGCTGGCTGACCGGAGCTCTCGGCCTGATCTCGGGTGGCATCCTCGGTAACTTTTACGATCGAGTTGGCTGGGGCTTTACCCCGGGTCACCCGGAAGCGATCCGCTATCACGTCCGAGACTGGATTCTGTTCCGGCTCGAAGGCGTTCCCAACTTTGACCCCTGGCCGAATTTCAACCTCGCCGATTGCTGGCTCGTCATCGGCGCAGGATTGCTGTTGATTCATGCCCTCTGGCTCTCAAACCCTTCCGTCTCGGCCTCTTCTTCCGAGTAAATCATGAGCGATCACGACCTTCGCCTCCGTCTCGACCTGGCCCGCAAAATTGCGGTTTCCGCCGGCAACACGACGCTAAAGTTTTTCCGCACACCTGATTTGGGTGTCGAAATCAAGTCCGATGGTTCGCCGCTGACGTTGGCCGATCAGCAATGCGAAATTGCCCTTCGCGAGGCGATCACTCGCGAATTTCCCCACGATGGAATTGTCGGTGAGGAATACGGGACCTCGAATGGCTCCTCGGGCTGGGACTGGATCCTCGACCCCATTGATGGCACCAAGGCATTCGTCGCCGGCGTGCCGCTCTATGGCACGATGGTCGCCGTCGCCCGCGACCATCGGGCCGATGTTGGCGTCCTTTTTTTTCCCGGACTGCAGCAAGGCATTTTCGCGGGCCGTGGTGGAGGCGCTTGGTATTTCGACCAACAAACTGAGGCCCGCAGGGCACGGGTCTCCAGGCGGACAAAGCTCAGCCAATCTATCTTTGTCACCTCTGCAGTTGAGACGTTCAATAAACGAAATGCCAAAGGGGTCTATGAGAAAATGGCGGAGAGCGTCTTTTTCGCGCGGACTTGGGGCGATGCATATGGCTATATGAACGTGGCTCTGGGACAGGTCGACGTACAAATTGACCCCATCCTGAAAATCTGGGACGCGGCTGCCGTCCAGCCGATCATCGAAGAAGCGGGGGGGCGGTTCAGCGATTGGAACGGCCAACCCAAGATCGATTCGGGCGATTCCCTCGCCACCAATGGCCTGCTGCACGACGAGGTCCTCCGGATCCTCGCCACCGCTCCGCCCTACGAACACTCCTGAACCAAGCTCGCTCTACTGCTTTGCTGGCCAAACGGTACCGGCAGGCACGAGCACAACCGTTCTTAAATCCATCAGCGCCGAGCCGCGCCGTGGGCCGCTGAAGCCAATCGTCAGCCGCTGTCGACCGGGTTGCAGCTGTAGCTCGCCAACTTTCTTCCAGCGATACTCTGTCCAGGCACCTGTCGACTCAACAACCCCTGCGAGTTCCCCGCTCGGACCAGCAACCACAAAACCATTACCAGCCGTATCCGGATTGCAGGCGTAATCGAGATAGAGGTCGTACCGTCCCGCTTTCGGCAATTCCACGCTCCACACCGCATGGTCGCGCTCACCCGACCAAAAGCCCAGGTTGCGAAAAGGCGAGTTCGACTCGTAGACAATTGTCTCTCCATAGACTTCAGCCGCGCTGGCCGAACAAGTAATCACACCATCTTCATCAGGTCGCGCGAGCAGCGGCTGGTTTCCCTCAAACGCTCGGCGTGGCAACCGCCCCGGGCCGATGTAGGCAATCAAATCAGCCAAGTCCTGGTGCTGCAGTTCCTGCTCCAACCCCTCCGGCATCACGGACTTGCGCGTCGCCTGCAGTTGCTCCAGCTCGCTCCGCAAGATCACATGCTCTTTGCCTTCCCGCTCTTTCAGCCGCACGCTCGTCGCAGTCTCCTCAGCCAGCAAGCCAGTCAACGTCAGTCCCTCCCGAGTCAGCGCGGAGTAGCTGAGGTAGCGGCTCTCCAAATCGCGATTCGGATCGAGCACGGCGACCAGCACTGCGCTCGGCGTCCGATTGGTCAAGGCTGCCAAATCAGGCCCCACCTCGTAGCCAACTCCGTCGAGCAGATGACAGGCGGCGCAATGCTGCCGAAAGACAACTCGTCCGCGTTCGAAATCCCCGTTCAACTGCAAGGCGGCCTCCCACTCCCGAACCAGCGCACTGCGGTCGGAGTGAGCCACCTGCTGCAAGATCCCCACCGCCCGCTCGCGAATCGCTGGATCATCCTCCGCGAGCAATCGCCCGCGTTGACCTGCATCCAGCTCACTGGTTCTTAAAAGCCCACTTTCGATCGCACCCAGCAACTCACCGTACAACTCCTTGCGGAGCAAGACCGCTTCGACCAGTTCGTGTCGCAAAGCCGGAGTCAGGGCATTCCAGCGTTCCCATGCAACCTGCAACCCTGCCCGGTCTGCAGCCAGCAAGCGAACCGCTCCGCTTTGCACAGTCGGCGATCGGCTCGGCTCCAAGGCTGCTTGAACAGCGTCCCTGAGCCGTTGTTGCTGGGCTGCAGTGAGCAACCCCGTCAGCTCCGAACCCTGCACCCGACGAAAAAACTCCAACCAATTTCGCCAAGCTTCGTTCGAAATCTCTTCGCCCAGTTCAGCCGCGGTGGGAATCGCGGCAAACGCCAGCCCGACAAGTTCAGCGGCCTGATTGGCTCGTTCCGATCGTGGCTCTCCGGGGCCGCTGACCTCGCTCAACCAAGCACCGGCAAGGCGACACCAACCTGCGCTCTCCGCCAGTTTCCCCGGGCCGCTCCCCTCACCGCATCGACGCAGGCCATCGACCAACTCGCCGAAAATCTCCTCCTCAATTGGTTCACCGCCCCGCTCCACACACGCGCTCAACAACAACTCCATCCGCTCGGACTCGGCCGAATCCAACCGCCAGTTCGCCAATGCCTTCGCCCAGACGTGGGGCGCATTCCGCGACGTAAGGCTGGCCATCGCCGCGTATTGCTCAGCTGAGCCCATGCCCGCATGGATGAGGCTATGGGCCAGTCTCTCGACTGCGGCAGGCTGCTCGGTCCTTCCGAGCAAGCCCAGAGCCTCGACCCTGACCGCCAATGGTTCAGCCTGCGCGAGCCGCACGATCTCATTTGCCAATCGGTCCGACAGAGGCTCGACGTCGCTCCACCGACCCACCAGCCGCAGGGTTGCCCGCACAGCCTCTTGATGGGGCAATGTCAAAAGGCGGACCGCCGTGGTCAGTTCAGCTTCAGCCTTCAATCCGCCGCCGAGCAGACAAGCGGTCGCAAAGGCCTGTACGCGCACGGCCGGGAGAGCTTGCACGTCTTCGGCTATCTCGCGAACAGCGGCCACTGCCGCTACGGAGTTTTGGCCGCGCCAGAAAAGAACTTGAGCCGCGAGGTCGCGACGAACTCCATTGTCCGACCGGAGCTCGGCCAGCAATTTCTCGGTGGGAGCTTGAGTCAAATCAGGACCAGCCTCGACCTTCCTGCCTCGGGGCACGATCCGATAAATCCGGCCCAATCGCTGGCCGGCAAAGATATCAAGTTCAGCCTTGGACTCGTCCGGAATCCATTGGCCATGTTCGATGACGTAGCGATACATGTCGACCAGATAAAGCGCGCCCTCCGGCCCCATTCGCATTTGAACCGGACGAAACCAATTATCTGTCGAGGTCAGGAACTCGCTCCGCTCCTCGCCAATGGCACGTTCGCCGCGGAACGTTACCCCTTCGCGGCTGAGCACTTGCCTGTGGACCAACTGATTGACTGGTTCGCAGGTGAACGCGTTTCCCGTGAACTCGTCGCCGAGGAATCGATCGCGATAGATCTCCAGACCGCAGGCCGAAGTAGGACGCCCGGGCGGGCCGGACAATTTGAACAACACCAGGCCCTGAGCAGGATAGAGCTGTTGACCGTGCGCGTCACTCGGAACCACGTGCACCAGTTCCGGAGGCGAGAGCCGCGAATTGCGCTCCGTCAGCGAATAGGCCAGCGGATAGTGCTGGAGCAGAACGCTGTTGTTGCAGCCAAACCAGTTATCAAAGTCATCGCGCGCCCGGCCTTGCTGGGTTTGACCGGTCGCGGGACTGGCCGAAAGATCATTGACCGCGAGCCGGAAGTCCCGGTTCGTTGCTTCAACGACCTCGGTACCTGAAGCGATTTCGCGAGTCAGCCGTCCGCCGAACAGGCCTCCCGAACCGTAAAGGTAACCGTCCAACCCCCAGCGCAGGCTGTTGACCCGGGCATGGGGATTGTGAGTCGCAAACCCGCTCCAGACGACTTCCCGAACTTCCGCCCGTCCATCGCCGTCGCGGTCGGCGGCAAACAGAATATCCGGAGCATCGCAGACCAGCACCCCATCGCGCCACACCTTGACTTCGGTCGGGAAACGAAGTCCATCCAAAAACAGGGTCGCCTCGTCACAGCGCCCATCTCGATTGCGGTCGGAAAGAAACTTGACTCTCCCACTCCCCGCAAACTCCTCTCCCACACCGCGGCCATAGTCGGGCATCTCGACGACCCAGAGCCTTCCATCGGGCCCAAAGTCGATTGCCACGGGATCAGCAATCAGCGGTTCGGCGGCCACCAATTGGACCTCCAAATCGGCATGCACCTTGATCGCCGCCAGTGACTCTTCGGGCGTCTTGGGGGGAATGCCCTGCGTTCCCCGGGGTGCCAGAAACTCTTCCGGCGTCTGCGCTTTGACGGCCTCGATGATTTTGTTCTCCAGACCCGGTGCGAGCGTGGTCGGCAAGGCGAAGTAGGGTATCTCCCCACCGCCGCCATAGCCTCCCTCCTGAAGCAGTCGCTCGCTGGGAATATAGGCCCCAAAATCATTGGAGTAGCCGTGAAGCCAGATGCGATCCCGGTGCAATTCCCGCTTCAGTCGCAACGCGTAGTCGACGCAAACCTCCCCGGCGAGGAAAACCATCTGCAGCGCCTCACCGAAGCGGAGCGACTGGATGGGATAGCGCAGCTCACTGGTCAATGGCTCGCCGCGATCGAGTTTGGCCAATTGCCAACTGGCGTTGTAACCCGCAGATCCACCGGCCGCGACGGTCGCTTCCAATTCGCCTCGCGTCGGCAGTTTATTGAGCGGCAAGTCGAGATGCTCCAGGCGAACTGCGAGCGGGCCACTCAGCTCCCGCAGCGGTCCCGCCATGACTCGTTTGACTTCCGCGGCAATTTCCGCGCCCTGCGCTGCGGCAGCTGCGACGTTGTCACCGGTCACGCCGCTGGAGGGATTGGCATCCGAGCCGCAGCCAATTGAGACCAGTCCAACCGCGCGAGGAAACTCGCGCTCGATGAGCTCCTGGGCGTAGCCAGCCCAATCGCCGCTGTACTGGTTGAACGAAAGGGTGACACAGTGACAGGCGTACGTGGTGTAGACCGCCAGAGTCCGCCCGTCCCGGGCCCGCGCGACGAGCACCGGAAGATCGTGATCGACTGGCCCCCCCGCAGTCCTCCGGTTGACGGCAAAGCCAACCTGGCCGACTCCCCAAGCGAGGCTGGCAGGCTGGCGAACCTCGATCGCCTCGGATGCTGCGGCAATGATCAGTCCGGGCAATTCTTCGGTGTAACGATCGACGTGTTCTTGCTGCTCCGGGGGAAGAGGCGAGCTGAAAATCGTATCGCTCGCGCCGTTTACTTTGGGGGCGCTGTGAGTGTGCGTAAACGTCAAAATCAGATTCTGCCGCGGCAGCTGGAAGCGCTGCTGCAGTGCCGCAGCCACCAGGTCGACCAACGATTCCCGCACCCCGAGATTATCGAGAGTGATGATTACCACCGGCGGTTCGGAGCCATGACTAATCGCCAGCGCCTTGGCCCAGAGATGCTGCGACGTTCCTGCAGCTTCCTCGCGACGCCCGCCAAAGCCATTGAGCCGCACGGGGTAAGCGGGAGTGACGTCAACCGCCGCCGCGCCGACGCGATACTCAAGTCGCCGCTCCGGTCCCTGGGCTCGCAGCTGCCCGGCCAGCGGCGCAAAGGCAACCCACATCAGGCCGAGGAATGCCAGCCTTGCGGAGATCTTCTGACATGGGAATGGCATCTCGCATCTCCTGCAAAACAACCGGACGGCAAGCAAGCTCACCGGCGATTTTAAGGCAGCGAAATGCCGCGTGGAACCAGCGCGGGCGATTTCCCGGCCCTACGGTCCAACCACGGTGCACTTGCGAGCCGTGAGTGCGTCGGAAAGTTCCCAGAACTTCGCGTCGCTGAGTTGGGTATAGGTCACATTCAGATATTGCAACTTGGGAAGTTGCAGGAGGCTGGGGACTACGGCATCGCCGATCCCGGTGCTGCCAATATGCAGCCAAACCAAATTTGGATTTCCAGTCAGCGACTGAATTGCCCGATCGGTAATCTTGGTCTTGTCGAGATTCAAACGCCGCAGCTTGGGCAGCTTGGCAACGGCAGCCACCGTTTCATCGGAGACCGCTGTGCTCCAGAGATTCAAGTCTTCAAGATTGTTTAACTGGGCCAGTGAGCCAGCCGAGGCGTCGGTTACGCCAGGAGACTTGGTTTCACTAAGATCGAGAATTTTCAGATCGGGCAACTTCGTCAGACTGGCTACCGCTCGGTCCGTGATCGCAGTATCACGCAAATCGAGATTTACGATTTTTCCCAAGCTGGCAAGGACGGCAACGCCGGCATCTCCGACCTTGGTTCGAAACAAGGTCACCTCCGACAGGTCTTTCAGGTCTTTCAAGTAAGCGACCCCAACGTCGGTCACCAACGTGTCATTCAGGCCAAGCACGCGCAGCTTCTTCATCTGCCCCACGGACTTGAGCCCCTCATCGGTGATCTGCGGCCCCCAAACCTTGAGGAACTGCAGGTTGGGCAGGGTTGCCAGTGCAGCAAGCCCCTGGTCCGAGACCCGGTTGCAGTCGGTCAAATCGATCGCCCGCAGTGTCTTCAGCCGCGCGAGTTCCACGACACCAGCATCACCGACCCGCGTTTGACCGATCCGCAATTGCTCCAAAGCCGGAAAACCGGCCACAATCTTCAGCCCTTCATCCGAGATGTCACTGCGAAACAGCTGCAGCATTTTCAGCTTGGGCAACTTTCCCAGCGCGCTCAGGGCCGCCTCTGTCACGGGCGATTGCTCGGCGGTCAGCACTTCAAGTTGCGAAAGTTGGGCCAGGCGTTCAAACGTCTGGGCGTCGGCTGAGGGACCGTTGATGGAAACCTGGGTCACACCACCCAGTCGGCCGAGCGCGGCGATTGCCTCGTTGAGATTGGCAGTCTGAGTCAAATCAGCCGCAACATATCGGCCGGATTGAGGGTCGGCAGTCAACACACCCCCAAGAGCAGCCAGTGCCTCGCCAGCCTGCGCTTCAGCAGCACGGAGGGAAGCCGAAATCTGCGACTCCAATTTCTGGTTTTGCTCTTTCAGCGACTTGACTTCGGCCTCCAGTTTCTTCAGCCGCTCGATCAGATCGGGCGGGACTTCTGCCGTCGCCGGAGTCGCCCCGCCGCCAGCTGCATCAATCTTGGCTTCAAGTTCCTTCAGTTTGGCTTTGACAATCAACGGGTCGTAGTTCGTCGTTTCACAGCCACCCGACATCAACAAGCCGCTGGCAAACAGGAAAGAAAGGGCAACGCCTCGACAGAGATTCAGCTTCATCATGGAAAAAAGACTCCGGCAACTCACGGCCAGTCCAATTCGGGTCTGCAACTACCCCTGATTGCCACGTAGGCAGCCAGAGCACAACACAAGGGAGACGCTGAGCGCCTTCCGTACCAGTCCGCTCCATTCTAATTGATTTGCCCGCGGGCGTGGTCACCTGAAATCGCTCCTCCAAAGGGGCTATTGTCGCCTCAAGGAGGACAAGAACCCGCAGAGTCGGAGCGAAGCACGCTGCGCTCCCGCTGAATTGCGGGAAGGTCGCACCGACCGCAAGCTCACCGCAAACGTCACAAGTTGACAATTGAGCTGAAATTCCACGGGCTCCCAGCGACCACAAGGAGTAGCGGCTGCAACGATTGTGTCGATAAGCGTTATGGAGATTTCGTTCACCACATTCGTCAGGTTTCCCATGCGTTCGACTCCCGTTGCCTTGCTGCTCTTGATGATTGTCAGCTTGCAAGGCACTGAAAGCCTCGGTCAAGGGACGATGGCCGCCCCCGGCCTCGGGTCATCCCCGCAACCGGCCGCAGTCCAGACGCGGGAAATCCGCCCGGGAGAACGCTGCAGCGAGTGCACCCGTCCTGCGGAGACACGTCCCCTGACACGCTGGGACCTTCCCGGCTTCTGGGGTCGGCCCTACGTCGAACCACCGGTGGGAGGATGCGAATGTGGCACCTGCCGGGGCGTCACCCGCCAGCCGGAAAAAAGCGTTTATTGGCCTCGCCCCTGGTCGGGACATCTGGAAAACCGCACGCCGCGCTTCAATTCATTTCTGGAAAACTGCTTTGCACCCGCCCTGACCGCACCCTTCGATGGACTGGGAGGCTTCAAAGGTCTTCCCTATCAACGCCGCGACTCGGGCTACGCAGGTTGCGGTCGCGATCCCTACGGTTGCCTCGGCGAAAGTAACCAGCCCGGCAACTGTCGTTAGTCCGAACGACAATCGAACCTACACGAACAAAATCGCGGCTACATCCGCGCGCATGCTCTCCGTTCGACTGAGATTCCTGACCAGGCTCAGCGCGGCCATCACACCGGGTTCAGGGCTGCAGCAATGGTTGCAGAAAGTCAAATGCCCGCCGAGCCACGTTGGCCGCGTCGTGGCTGTGTCGGCTCAACTCGACATGAACTGGTCCCGTGTATCCACTTGATTTGAGCGCGGCGACGATCGGCGGGAAGCTCATTTCACCCTCACCGAACATCAGGTGTTCGTGTACCCCAGCCCGCATGTCCTCGAGGTGAATATTCACGGTCTGGGCTGCCCAGCGCTCGATGTAATCAGCCAGGGGAACCTCCCCCTGGCAGAACAGATGGCCAATATCCAGCGTCAAACGGAGACGGGGATGACTCAGCCATTGCTGCAGTCGCTCCCAACGACTCATCGTGTCAATCGCCATGCCGGGCTCAGGTTCAAAGCCGAGGATCACGTCGTAGCGCTCCGCATCGCGCAACAGCATGTCCAGATTGGCGGTCAGATTGTCGAGCACCATTTGGTCGTCCAATCCCTCGGGAGCCACTCCCGACCAGATTGAAATGACCTTGGCCCCCAGCGGAGCCGCGATCTCCATCGCATGTCGAATCAATTCGCGGCGCGGCGCGGCGAGGGCGGGCTCGATTACCAAGGGGGGCCAGTGCTTCCGCCGTGGATCGAGCAAAAACCGGGCTCCCGTCTCCAGCGTACAAGCCAGCCCCAACTGCCGAAGAAGCTGAGCCAGTTGTTCGAGCTGCTTCGGCCAGTCCGGCTGAAATGGACTCAACCATTGATGGTCAATGGTCAGCGCAACGCTCCGGTATCCAATCTCGGCAAGCAGTTCCAATGCCTGCTGGGGATCATGATGAGCCAGCCCGTTTGTGTTGTATCCCAGCAGCATCGATGGAGCTCTTGGCTGAATCAGAGTGGCCTCGCACCGAGCTCAATTCGCCCCAGCGTCGCCGGACTCAAGTATGACGGCTGACTGAGTTGAGCAACAGTCCCACCGGCAACAGGGCGAGGACCGCCAATCCGTAAAGCAGGCTTCCTTGCCCGGCGATAATGCAGACCGAAGCATCGAGAAACACCATGCTGCGCAGGGCAGTGACCACAGCACCCTGAACCGTGCGTGGCTGCAGATTGCCGATCGCCCGCCAAGCCCGTTTGAGGATTGGAAAACCAATCGCGAGAATCAGCAGCGGGTACAACCCGACTTGCCGGGCTCCGCCGACCATTTGCAGGAACTCCGCGGACTGGACAACCCATACGTATCCCGCCAGCGCCAGCCCGATCAACACCGATCCCAGTACGAGCGGACCACGGCGAACCACGCCCGCCTCGCTCCGCGCCAGCCAGGTGATTCCAGCAACGTAAACCGTCAGGCAGGCAGCAAGCCCCAAGACGGGGGGAGCGAAACCGCTCCAACCACCCAGCGTCAGAGCCGGGCTGGCACCGAGCAGTACGTTCAAGCCGCGACAGGCTCCCATGACCCAAGGGGCCGCCACCGTGCGTTTGAGAACGATGTCGTAAAGCAAAATGGCAATCGCCAACAGCCCTGCAATCGCCAGTGGTCGCCAGGTCATCGAGGAGGCCAACACCCCGGCGCAACCCGCCAACCCAACTCCGCAACCAAGCAAGAGGAACCCAGCCCATCCAGCCGTATTCGTCTTAATTCTCCCCGACGGGAGAGGACGCTCGGGGCGCTCGCGTTGGTCCTGTTCAACATCCCACCAGTCATTGAGGACCATGCCGGCCGTGTAGAGAGCCGCAGACGCAAGGCTCAACAGTAACCATTGCCAGACGGGCAACCAGCCTCCGGTCGCAATCAACATTCCCATCCAGACGTTGGCGAGGGCCGAGGGCAGGTTGGCGACCCGCCCTAATTCCAGCCAAGCCATCAGTCGCTTTGAACTCACAATCAAACCTTGTCAGTAAATTTGCCAGCATTCCCTGCGGCTGCGGACCTGAGCTGCTTGCAGGGCGGGACGTAACCCTCGAGACCCCTTTGAATGCTAGCAAAAATAAAGCCCAAAGGGCCTTCACGACGCCTTTGGGCTTATCCCCCCCGGGATTATTTCGGCCGCTTGCGAACTGATTCGAAGCGATTGATTGCGACACACGAAAGTATCGGCAGCTCTTCATAATCGCGTTAGCCAAAGTTTAACGGGTGGTGATTTCAGGAAAGCTGACCCTGTTCCGGGCGAGTTTGCCGATTATTCGGTGAATTCACTGAAGAAGCTGGGCAAAATTTGACGATTAACCGGAAAGCCTGAGGTTCTCTCTGCGCTGGCGGCAGCTTCGTATGCTGCCTTGGCGATGGGGACCTGGGGCGAGAAGTTCCCCGGATTTCAACCAAGGTTCGTCCTGTGAAGAATCTCTCCAGCCTGCTGCAGGTCGCTTCCTCCCTGCTGATTCCGATCGCGATCGGCTTGAGCTCGTTCACGCTGCTCTCGGCGCTGGTCGACGGTGGAATCATTCAGCACGACTTGTTCTACCGTTACCTGTTTGGCCATTGGGTCAATCGCACGACCTCGGCGCTATTCTGCATTGGTGCCGCCGGGCTGGCTCTGGCCATGAAGGATGTGCTGGCCCAGTATGCCGGTATTCGCCGAGTCGAACTCGAGCTGCCAGAGGACCATTCTCCTGCGGATGATGAACAGTTATCCCGCCGCTTGCTCGCCGGGCTGGATGCGCTCCCGGCTTATCTGCACACCCATTACCTGCACCAAAGGCTGCGAGGACTGTTTGAGTACATTGCCCGCAGCGGTGCATCGGCGGCGACCGAATCGGAACTCCGGTTTCTGAGTCAACAGGATGAGGACCGCAAGCATGCGCGCTACTCATTCGTGCGGATCCTGATTTGGGCGATTCCCCTGCTCGGCTTTCTTGGTACGGTGCTCGGGATTTCGGAGGGCCTTGGCAAACTGGGAATGAGTCAATCGGAAGACCTTTCCAAGATGATGAGTGGCCTGCAGGCCAGTTTGTACGTCGCGTTTGACACGACGGCCCAAGCCCTCGTACTCTCGATTGCCTTGATGTTCACGTTGTACCTCGCCGATCGGCTGGAGTCGCAATTGCTGAGATTGGTCGATGACCGGGCATTGGAGTTGACTGGAGAGTTTTTTGAATTCACGCCGGCCGGCAATGAGGCCTCGCTTCAGGTCAGCCAGCTGGGGCGACGGATGCTTGCCGCGACTCGTTCGGCGGTTCGCGAGCAAACTGAACTCTGGCGGGAGACACTTGCCTCTGCCGAACAAGCCTGGTCATCCAATCAGCAGTCCGCGGCGGACGACCTCCGGGTCCAAGTGCTCTCGGAATTGGAACAAGTAACCTCCCGGCTGGGCCGCAGTCTCGAGCTGTCGGTCGCCAACTCGCTCGAACAGTCCCGTGGAAGCCTGGAAAATCTGGAGGCAACTCAGGGTCGGATCCTGAATAGCTTGGAACAGAATTTGAGCCAATCGCTGAACGGCTTTGGCCAAATGGTCCATACGACCTGCGACCGGCTCGATGCGACCGTGGCCTCAGCGATCGCCCAATCGCATCAATTGGTCGCCGATCAACTCGGCTTGTGGCAAGCCTCGCTGGCAGAGAGCACTCGCCTTCTCTCGGCGGAGAATCAGCAGGCCACAGAGCAACTTGCAGCCATTCGCGAGCTCGCCTGCCGGCTGGAGGATATCGCTTCCCTGCAGGAGGCCATCAATCGCGGACTGGATGCAGTCACCTCGACTTCGCGCATGGACTACGCTCTGACTGATTTGGCCACGGCGATCAAGGAGTTGCGGCAGGACCTGAAGCAGCACCGCGATCCGCTGGCCGAGACCGTCAGTCCAGCTGATTCCCGCATTGCTCCCTTTGCCCTCCGCCTTCACGACGTCGCCAGACGGGTTGCATGAAACGCCGCAAGAGACCGGACGATCCTGCCGTCTCCCTGTTCCCTTTCCTGACCGTTCTGATTTGCACGATTGGCGTGCTGATCGTGCTGTTGGTCATCTCG
>Ga0315906_10005471_pt1 | contig 15974 bp, 18 predicted proteins | sample LakEriMetagenome_4_FD_203526 | JGI IMG/M metagenome (GOLD analysis project Ga0315906, IMG submission 203526) | Freshwater fungal communities from buoy surface, Lake Erie, Ohio, United States - Buoy 2 MA122 | ecosystem: Environmental > Aquatic > Freshwater > Lake > Lake biofilm | place: USA...
AGTAGACAAATGTGCGTATCCTCCTGTTTTCCTGAATACCTTTTCATCGTTTTCCCAGAAAAGCTCATCATGCGCCTCCAGCTGGCAATGCACATCGGTGGTTTGAAGAATATTCAAGGTAAATTTTACAACCAAATTATCTTGATCAGCTTTTTTTTCAGATCCTAATTCCGCAGCTGTAGCCAAGGAAGAAGGATTCAACAATGCTGAACCCGCCCCTATCCATCCTAGTTTTTGCAAAAATTCGCGACGCTTATTTTTCATAGCGGATGGTATTATTTTTTAGAATTACTTTTTTTCTCTTCTTTTTTCTTGCGCTCCTCTGCCATTTTTTTGAAAGGGCCATATTTATGCTGCTGTTCAGAATAGCTGTCAGCAAATGGGCCGAAAGGATGATCAATAGGCTTTTTAGCAATATCGGGCCAGTCAGCAGGTACTTTAAGATGAGGCCTATCCTGACTATTCACAAAAGCCGCCACATCCCAAGCCTCTTCATCAGTAAGAGAAGGACTATCATGATTGGTACCCTGGGGCATATTGTATTTTACATACTTGGCAAAATTGCTGATCCGATATAACCCGGCAGCATCATTATAACTATGCGGTCCCCACAGCGGTGGATAGGAGTATTCAGAACTGTCAGGCAATATCAACCCGCCCCCGTCGGCCTGATGGCAACTCTGGCATTTTGTAACATAGACTGATTTTCCCTTCAAGGGATCAGCAGATCTATCCATATAGGCAAGATCTTTGAAACCGGATCCTTCAGCTTTTTTTCCTTTCTGTACATTCGATCCGAGAAAATTGATATAAGCAGCAATGGCCTGCATCTCAGCAGACATGGTATCAAGCGCTTTCCCATTAAGGCTTCGCTCAAAACAATCATTCACTCTTTTATATATATTTTCAATGGTTCCACTACGAGGCCTGAATTTGGGATAGGTGGAAGCTACAGAACCATAATTGTTACCGAACACTTTTGTACCTGCATCCAAATGGCAATTTTGGCAATTCATGCCATTGGATATCTTTTGTACTGTACCATGAGGACCCAAATATTTGGAGGTATGGCCAATAAGTTCTTTGCCGTATTCGATCTGCTTTTTAAGTTTCGCTTCTTTCAATTCCGTGATGTCAGGTGCCTTCCAATATTTATCCTTCTGGGAATCAACTTTGGTTCCGGTTGTTACCTTACTATCTTTTTCCAAAGCATTATCCTTATACAACAACACTGCAGGGATACTGATAAGACCTATTATGAGCACAATAACCAGCATCATCAAACGATTGATGATGGAGATCAACCGCTGCTCTAAGCTTTCCTGTTGCTGATTTTCTTGCATAATTGAATATTGAATCAGTGAGGCAATCTATCCTTGATCACTGCATAAAGATAAGTGCCAAGAATTGCGAAAATGAATACTACGATCATACTCATATAACCATACCCTATATTAACCACAATAGGACCTGGACAGGCACCGGTCATCGCCCATCCAAAACCGAAAATGCTACCTCCTACAATATAGCGAATAAATGCTTTATCTTTTGGAAAAAACTGAATAGGATTGCCCTGAAAGTCTCTTAGTTTATATTTTTTGATCAATGCCACACCCATTACACCCAATGTAACAGCCGTTCCGATGATGCCATACATATGAAAAGACTGAAAGCGAAACATTTCCTGTATTCTATACCAAGACAAGGCCTCAGATTTCGTCATTACAATTCCGAAAAGAATACCCAGTAATAAGAATTTCAAAAATTTCATAGCTATTAAAAAATAAGAGGGAAAATAATATGAGTCATGAGTAAACCTCCGATGAAAAAGCCCATTACAGTGATAAGAGAAGGAAGTTGCAGATCCGACAATCCGCTGATGGCATGTCCGGAGGTGCAGCCACCGGCATAGCGCGATCCAAATCCTATAAAAAGTCCGCCCAGGGAAAGCAAGAGAAATCCGTCAACGGTAAGCAAAGCCTTCCATCCGAATATCTCCTCGGGTTGCAAAGAGGCAGGAGCGGCCATACCCAGTTCTGAAAGGTCTTTGATAGTACTATCTGCAAGCTGCACAGCACTTCCATCACTAAGAAAAGCATGGCTGATATATCCTCCTGCCAATGCTCCAACAAGAAAAACTAAATTCCAGCCCTGTGCCTTCCAGTCGAATTGAAAGAATTTATTTCGTTTACCCGCACCCGACATAGCACATATAGTACGGAGGTTAGAGGAGAAGCCAAAGCTTTTACCAAAATAAAGAAGTAAAAACATGATGGCGGAAATGACGATTCCCGAGAACCACCAGGGCCAGGGCTTTATTAAAAAATCTGTCATATTGAAAATTACTATGAATTAGTTAATTGAAACGAAATGATAGGCTTGAATAAATGATTGATCAATTTTTCAGTAGCACTTTGATGAAAGATACCGGCTTTACCATGCGTACCGATGCAAAGAATATCCATGTTGTTCATTTGATTGAAGTGAACAACCCCACCCTCTATATCGGAATCTTTGATCAGATGACACAGATAGTTTTCTATTTTGTTGACTGCGGCAAATTCAGCCATATTTCCTTCTACTGTTGTCATTTCATCTGAAGGGTCTCCTGAAGTAATTTGAAGGAAATGAACCTGAGCATCAAATGCCTTGATGAATTTATGTAGCAAATTCAAATTCTCATTGGCAGGACTGCTGAAATTGTGAACCATTAATATATTCTTTATTTTCAAATCCGAGCGGTCGCACATCAGAGATAATAATGGAACACGCGAGCGACGGGCAATCATCTGCGTTTCGGAACCTGATAGCTTTTCTTTAAGGCCCCATGCACCTTTGGTGCCCATGACAATTAAATCGTAATGACCCTCTTCAGCAAAACGAATTACCTGATCTGTCAGCTTTCCCAATGCAAGGTGAGTATGAATTTGATTACCATAAACAGATTGGAGATTATCCAGATTGCGTTGGGCAATATCTCGCTGCTTCACCACATAATTAACATCGATTTCTCCACAGGTTTGAATATTCCCTAAAGAATCCATTGAAACTGTATCGGGCACTGCCAACACATGGAGAAAATGAATTTCTACCGGCATGGCAGATTGCAGGTTTTTCACCATGAGATAGGCAAATTCCGACTGCACCGTAAAGTCCGTTGGTATCAATACTTTCAACATTTCGTTCATAAGCTAAATTAAGGAGTACACTCAATGTTTTTCCAGCTGCCGTGGTTCTCTACATTTTTAAACCCGGCATCTGTGAGTAAGTTCATGGCAGATCCGGCGCGATTACCGCTACGACAGACCAATATAACTTTTTCAAACTTGCGCAAAGAATCCAGGTGAGATTCCAGTTCAGGAAGAGGAATATTGAGGGCGCAATCGGCATGGCCGTCATTCTTCCATTCGTCAACAGATCTGACATCAACCACTACTGTTTCCCCGGAGCTGACATCTTCTTTGGACAGAGAAACCTTCTCATAGGATCCTCCGCAGGACGCCAACAGCAAGGCGAAAAAGGTTATCGAAAGAAAAAATAATTTTCTCATTTTACATATTGATTTACCTGCATCCAGGTGCCTCCATTAACTACATTTTTATATCCGTTAGCCTCCAGAATACTCTTGGCCTGACCGCTGCGGTTACCGCTGCGGCAGAAAACAATGATATTTTCTTTTCCTTTAAAGCTGTTAAGACTAGAGGGAATACGGTCGAGGGGGATGTTGACGGATCCCTTCACATGCCCTTCGGCAAACTCACCGGGGGTTCTCACGTCCACCAGAAAAGCGCCTTTTTCAATTAACTCAGCCAGATTTTCAGTGGCAGAGCTTCCGAATAAAGAAGAAAAAAATCCCATGATTTTGATTTTTAAGTTGAAGTTAGGAATCAAAGTTAAAAATACCGGATCCGGGGTTTGGTAACAAAGGTTACTTATAGCCTCTCGGAGGTGTGCTGTTGAGCAATATTTAGAGTGTTTAATGCCCGAAACAAAATTGAAAAAGCATAAAAATGCAGCGAGGATAGCAAAAAAAAGATATTACTTTACATTTTTCTAGGTGCAGTTATGCCACACATTTGATTGAATACGGAACACACATGAGATAAACACTGGAATTAATCGGGCATAAAAGTTCTCCAACTATAAATATTTATACGCATACAGTTTAATTTACAGACGAAGAGTGCGAAGAATTCTTTGCAATTGGCAAAAAGCAATATTTGACAACAATGTTGCCTTAGCAATAACCTATTTGAAAAAGCTACACCTACTGAATCTGCGAAACGTGCGAACTTTGAAAATATAGAAGATGGCAATCAAACATTTGAAAAATAAAAGTGCGTCTTTCAAACCTAATTCATCAATGCAGGTAAAAATTTATTTAATATTATTTTTCGCCCTTTTCAGCAGTTTTGCTTTGGCTCAAAACGAAAGAAAATGGCATCAAAAACCAATGTTTAATATTTCAGGATTTTTGGATGTTTTTTATGTTTATGATTTCAATCAACCTCAAGTAAAGAAAAGACAACCGTTTTTATATAATCACAACAGACATAAAGAGTTTAACTTAAACTTAGTGTTCGTAAAACTCGGCTTAGAACATTCAAAATATCGAGCAAATCTAGCTTTACAAAAAGGCACCTATGTGGTTGATAATTATTCGGCTGAGCCAGGACTATTAAAAAACATTTTTGAAGCAAATATCGGCTTATCGCTTGGTAAGAAAAATAACCTTTGGTTAGATGCGGGGGTTTTCGCTTCACACATTGGATTTGAAAGTGCTGTTTCAATCGACAATTGGACCATAACGCGGTCTATTTTAGCAGAAAACTCACCATACTTTTTTTCAGGAGTAAAATTGAATTACAACCCAAATGAAAAATGGAACATTACGGGTCTCCTCTTAAACGGATGGCAACGCATCCAAAAACGAAAAGGAAATTCTTTTCCCTCACTTGGAACTCAAATAAATTATAGACCAACCGAATTGGCTACATTGAACTGGAGTACATTCATCGGAACGGATGATCCTGATACAACAAGAAGAATGCGATTGTTCAACAATTTTTACGGACAGTGTCAATTAACAGATTTATTTAGTTTCATTGCAGGCATCGACATTGGGATACAACAACGATTTAAAAATAGTTCAGCTTATGATTTATGGTATAGTCCCGTCATCATTGGGCAATTTAAGTTAAGTAAAGCCTGGAAAACATCAATTAGGGCCGAGTATTATCAAGATGAAAAAGGAGTAATAATTCCAACAAGCTCGGCAAAAGGATTTAGAACAACAGGATTTTCTTTGAACTTTGATTACTCACCAAAAGAGAATATAATTTGCAGGCTTGAGGGACGTTGTCTAAACAGCAGAGATAATATTTTTGAAACTAAAAGTAACCTGACAAACAATAATTTTATCATTGCAGCATCAATTGCTATGAAATTTTCGGAGAGTATAAAACGGAATGATTAATAAAACAGAAAATGGACAAAAGTCCACATACAACTACCCCTAGCCAAAAGTCAGGGTTAATCTTTCTATACTTAGTTCATTGATTATCCAAATATTATTTTTTCAGTTATAGTATAAATTTAAAAGAGAGTTCTTGAGATTGCTGGGATTCATCACCTCAAATGTATTTCCGCATCCCGGCCGCAGTATATTTGTACATTAATAAATTTATTTAAGTCCTATGTACCTAAATAACAAACGCGTTATCATCTTTTTATTTCTTCTGGCAATATTGACTTCTTCCTGTAAAAAGGATAATGACAGCGGTATTTCTATTGATTGGACTTTCGGATTTCTCTCAGATTCAGAAGCCTGGACGGGAGGGTTTGCAGATTATCCTAATGAACCCGGTGTTGATTCCATATATGGATTTGAGTTTTCCTTTGCCGGTTTGCCCGCCCCATTAAATACATTCGACGGAGCCCTCAGTCAATCCGGTATAAACCGAAGTGATGACTTATTCATGTTCGTCAAAAGGAAAATCAACGGTCTTCAGGCCGACAAATACTACGACATAAACATAGAAATCGAAATTGCATCCAATGCCCCCAGTGGTGCCGTAGGAGCTGGAGGTGCCCCGGGCGAAAGCGTTTTCATCAAAGCCGGTGCTACAACCATAGAGCCTACGAAAGTACTCGATAGCACTAGCAATGATTACCGCATGAATATTGATAAGGGGAATCAGATGGTGGAGGGAAATGACATGAAACTGATTGGAAATTTTGCAAACGGTACAGATTCTGCAACCTATCAACTCAAAATCCTCAAAACCGAAAATCCCATTAGAGTAAGATCCAATGCCAATGGTGAACTTTGGATTATCGTAGGTACCGATTCCGGATTTGAAGGAAAAAGCACTATCTTTTATAATAGGATAAGTGTGAATGTCAAACAATCAAATTAATACTATTGAAAAAGTAATAAGGATAAAACGCCGGAAAATTCCGGGTTTTATTTTTATTGTGTTAGTCGGCTCCTTACTGCACTTCGTATATGCCTGGTCCGGATCTTCTGGAATAATTGGCTTCTTTGCTCCCGTTAATGAAAGCGTATGGGAACACCTGAAAATGGGATATTGGTCGGTAATACTTCTTTCTTTAATAGAATACCCGAAGCTGAGATCAGCAGCTAATAATTACTTTTTGGCTAAAACAGCAGGCATTCTCGCGCTTGAGTTCACAATACTGATTGTTTACTATAGCTACACCTGGATCTTAGATAAAAACATTTTTATTATAGATATCCTATCGTATATCCTGGGTGCTCTTCTGTGCCAACAAATATCAAGCTACCTGATGCGCATTGAAAAATTCCCTGATCTCATCAGAAAAGTAGGCCTTGGGTTGTTGATTATAATAGGATTGATACTTGGCCTAACTACTTATTATACCCCGCATTTGCCTATTTTCAAGGATCATAACAGAAATGCTTACGGTATAAAAGAGTCAAATAAATAATCATTTAACTAATCATTAATACCGACGTAAAAATCAGTATTAGGTTATTTCCTACTTTACAACCTACTGAATTACTCAAAATGGAATGGATGGATCCAAAAGACATCGACAGAATTATTGAAATGGCTTGGGAAGACAGAACACCTTTTGAGGCCATTGAACTGCAATTCGGCCTTTCAGAGGGTCAGGTGATCGCTTTGATGCGAAAGGAATTGAAAAGAAGCAGCTTTAATTTGTGGAGAAAAAGAGTCAACAGCGGTGTCAGTCAAAAACATGCTAAAAAAAGAAATCCGGCCATTGCCCGCTTCAGATGCAGTCTCCAGAAAACAATTTCAATGAATAAAATAAGCAAGAGATAAAAGACGCATTTGTTTTAAATACTTATTATTGAAGAGTTATCATGGTCATAGATAAAAAAGTTATTGAGAATTTCGAACAACGCTATCGAACAACCTTTATCAACTCGCTTGCAGGATTCCGCCAGGCTGTGCTGGTAGGTACCCAATCTGCAGAAGGTATCAGCAATCTCGCGATATTCAATTCCCTAATCCACCTGGGTGCCAATCCGGCCTTGTTTGGATTGATAAGCAGACCCGATAGCGTGCCTCGGGATACTCTCGGTAACATCATGAATACAAAAGTTTATACACTGAATTATGTAAAAACTGAACACTATAAAAAAGCCCATCAGACTTCTGCCAGGTACGATAGAACTGTTTCCGAATTTGAAAAGGCAGGTTTTACTCCCTTTTATCAAAGCAACCACAGAGCTCCTTTTGTAAAAGAAGCGGCAATAAGAATCGGAATGCAGCTGGAGGAGTGTATTCCGATAGCCATCAATGGCACAATATTGATAATCGGAAGTATCATAGAAATTGATATGGAAGACACAATGATCGGTGAGGATGGTTTTGTGAATTTATCCGATGCAGGAATATTGGTTAGCCAGGGACTTGATGCGTATTTTGAAACGAATATTGTTGGACGGCTACCTTATGCTAAGCCTTAATATTTAAAGAAATCAAAAAATTATTTTTTGAATTTCAATATACTGCCACTACTGCACATTCATTGGAGGCCCACCATTTTCTTAGGGTGCAACACATTCTAACATGAGCCAGGACTGCGCCACCTATCGTAAGTATAGCGATTACCAATAGGGTTTTTTCTATTCCGAAAATATCCGCCAGGATTCCTGCTAGAATAGCACCTATGACATATCCGCTATCTCTCCAGAACCTGAATAGACCCATCGCCTGTGCCCTTTGCTGAGGATGCACATTTTCTGCAATCACCGTCAGAAAATTTGGATACACAAGAGCTGTACCGAATCCTAGAATAAAAGAAGCGGCCAATAAAGTGATGAACTGATGTGAAAAGGCTATAACAATAATAGACAGGCCCTGTAATAGCATGCCTGCGGTGATGATCTGCTTTTTGCAGTGGGTATCCCCCAACCTTCCTGTGAAGAGCTGGGAAAATCCCCATACTGCGGGATACAATCCGATGATGGCAGCCATCTCCATAGAACTGAAATGCTTTTGTATCAGCATAACAGGTACTAAGCCCCAAACCACTGCATCATTCATATTGTTCAATACTCCATTAACAGATACGGAACCCATATTTCTATGTCTCCAACTCACCTGATGAAATAAGTTTGAATAGATCGGTAGTTTACTTGCCGCTGATTCAACCGCCACAAATGGAGCAGTATCTTTTACCAATAGTATGGATAGCAATAAACCCGTTACCGCAATAAATATGCCCGGCAAGAAAGGATAAAATGCATATCCATATTGACTGGCTATTTGAACTGCTAAATAGGAAGCAATACCTACAGAAAGGTACCCGGCAAACTCATTGATACCCATTGCCAGCCCCCTGTTCTTGCTGCCCACCAAATCAATTTTCATGATAACCGTTGTACTCCATGCCAATCCCTGATTAATGCCTAGAAAGATATTAGCCAGCAAAATCCAAGACCAACTATTCGCATACATTAACAGCAAGGGTACCGGTAGCGCAAATACCCAACCGAAAATCAGGATCGTTTTTCTGGTAAACCTTTTTTGAATAGCCAATATGGAGAGGTTGCTGAGTGCTTTGCTGATACCAAAAGCCATAATGAAAGATAGAAGTGCGACATGCACTTCTATCCCGAATTTTTCTTTTGCAAACTGAGGAATAACCGCCCTCTCCAACCCTACCATACTTCCAACAAAGGCATTTACCAAAACCAACAGGTAAAACTGAAAGCGATTTTTGGATAACCCTTGCATTCCTTTATAAAATAAGCATGATTAACTACCCATGATCTTGCTCTGACAAATGAAGTCAGTGCGTGGAATCTGGGTTTCACTGATTGCCTTGAAGCCACCGGCTATCTCGGTAAAATTTCTAAAACCTCTCGCCTGAAGGATGCTGGCAGCAATCATACTTCTATATCCGCCCGCACAATGCAGATAAAAATGCTCTGAAGGATTGATATCCTTTACCCAGTCATTAATATTAGCCAGCGGTTTGCTATAGGCATCTTCTACATGCTCTGCAGCATATTCAGAATCACGCCTGATATCAATTACCTTGTCCTTTCCTATTTGTACATTCTTTGCAAATTGATCGGCAGTAATCCTGTCCACCGTATCAGCCTCTTTTCCGGCATCCAGCCAAGCCTTGAATCCGCCGCTGATATGCCCCTGCAAATTATCAAATCCCACTCTGCTCAATCGAGTAACTGCTTCTTCTTCTTTACCCTCATCAGTCACTAACAAAATCGGTTGCTTTACATCTACTATCAGTGCTCCAACCCAAGGCGCAAAATCACCATCCAGACCTATGTTTATAGATTGAGGAATGAATCCTCTGTAAAACTCCTTGTTTGACCGCGTATCTAATATCAATGCTTCCGTGTTTTCAGCTGCCGCTTCAAACTCATCCGGCGAAAGAGCTCTCATTCCATTATTCATCACAGTCTCAAAACTCTCATACCCGCTTTTATTCATAGCCACATTCATTCCAAAATATCCGGGAGGGGGTAACAAGCCTGCCGTAACTGCTTTAATAAACGACTCCTTATTAGGTTGATTCAAGGCATAGTTCATCTTTTTCTGATTTCCCAAACTGTCAACCGTCTCTTTCATCATATTCTTACCGCAGGCACTACCGGCGCCATGAGCAGGATAGACGATCACATCGTCAGCCAGTGGCATGATCTTCTTTGTCAAACTATCATACAGCAATCCGGCCAGCTCCTCCTGTGTCATATGGGCGGCCTTTTGAGCCAGATCAGGACGACCTACATCACCCAGGAACAAAGTATCGCCACTGAAAATGCAATGATCTTTTCCATTTTCATCCCTCAGTAAATAAGTAGTGCTCTCCATGGTATGACCCGGAGTATGTAAAACTTTGAAAGTCACTTTTCCTAGTGTAAACTCCTGACCATCTTCAGCTATGATCGCATCAAATTGTGGATTTGCAGTGGGTCCGTAGATGATGGGGGCATCGGTCTTTTTACTTAGATCCAGATGACCACTTACAAAATCAGCATGAAAATGGGTTTCGAAAATATATTTAAGTTTTACCCCATCTTTCTCCAGTCTTTCCATATAAGGTGAGGTTTCTCTCAGTGGATCAATGATCGCGGCTTCTCCCTCAGAAACAATATAATAAGCACCCTGAGCAAGACAACCCGTATAAATCTGTTCAATCTTCATGATATAGTTTTTATTATTTTCTAACACAAATTTCTAAATCAAATTCATTAAAAATGGTAACATTTGTTGCATTATTACCTTCTCACATTAATACTAAGGGTATGACTGCCTGCTTTTCACTGTATCTGCATTAGTACCCGTTGCAAAGGTAGCGACTCAGGAATTCAAAAAACTGATGAAAGTCAGTATTACGAAGCCTTTTGTTCCATCAAAAAGAATAATTCGCTTCCGGCACGTTTTTCAAAAGAATTATAACAAGAATCTAAATTTCTGATATTAAACTCTTGAGAGAACAACTTTTCATACGCCTGTTTCTCTCCACCAAAGGGAGGACCCTCCTGCTCAAAATTACGGTTGAACAATAGTCCGGTTAATTTACCTCCTGGACGAAGTAGCGCTTTCATTTTAGTTACATACTCTTTTCTTCTCGAGGGAGGTAAGGCACAAAAAAAAGTTTGCTCAAGTATCAAATCATAGGTACCATTATGTTCAAAGAAATCTCCTAAAACAATCTTTACCTGTGGATTGTCTGAAAATCTTTTTTGCAATGCTTTTACAATAGTTGGAGCGATGTCAATTACTGTAATATTACTGAATCCCATATCCAGTAAATAGGCAGCTTCATGTCCACTGCCGCAACCCGGAATGAGTATTCTAAGATCCTTATTTATTAACTGGTCGATATAAGCCTTTATGGGAGGGGAAACTTCCCTTAGATCCCATCCTGTCTGGCCTTCGCGATATCGCGCATCCCAATATGCTTCATTTAAGGAAGGCGGTTGTCCGGGATCACCATTATTTTCCTGCATTATCTGATTCATGATATCAATGGCTCAATAACTCCTTCAAAATAATATAGATACCCATCAGAAGTACAAACCATCCAAAGGCCTTTTTCAATTTATCGCCGGATATTTTTTTAGAAAGCATGATCCCTGCGAAAATACCCAGTATGGCAAAAAGGGTGAAGAACCCCAAAAGAGGCCAGTCAATATCCATACTTCCCTGAAGATCGCCTGTAAATCCAATCAACGACTTGCTGGCAATGATAAAAAGTGAAGTGCCTACAGCAAGCTTCATTGGCATTTTAGCCAGTAAAACCAAAGCAGGTATGATCAAAAAACCGCCTCCTGCACCTACCAGTCCGGTCAATACTCCCACCACGCTCCCCTCAAGCAAAATCATGGGATAATTATACTTAAGTGGAGCCTCTTCACTGATAAGATCCCCTTTTTTTCCGGACCTGATCATACTCACCGATGCCATGATCATGACTATGGCAAACAACAGCATGAGGGCGATCGGCTTAGTGAGTTCAAAAGTGCCAACAGTAAAAAGACTATCCGGTATCATAGGCATTAACCATTTTCTGGTGGCATAAACACCGGCAATGGAAGGTACTCCGAAGATCAATACGGTTTTAAAATCAACCTTTCCCCGAAAGGCATTCTGAATACCGCCGACCATTGCGGTTGACCCTACAATAAATAAGGAATAAGCCGTTGCATGAATAGGCTCTACCCCCATCACATAAACCAGGATAGGTACAGTAAGAATTGACCCCCCGCTACCGATCAATCCCAGCGAAATACCTACCAATGCAGCTAAAACATATCCCAATACTACCATAATGGTTTAATTATAAGGGCAAATTTGGACTTTATCCTCCGTTTATAGAGTAACAAAGGTTACAAAATACTGATTAATAGTGCTGGTAAAAGCAGATTACTCCGTGTATTTTTGCATGTTCATTCAATCGTTGAATTATATATGATAAAAAAATATGCCTCCCTCATCATCGTATTATTACTTGGTCTTTCCATAGCAAAGGCACAGCAAGTAAGAGGTAGAGTAATCGATAATAAGGGATTTTTTATACCCGGCGCAACGGTTTTTGTATTGGAATCAACACAAAAATTTATTTGTAATGATTCTGGCTACTTTTCGATGCCCGCGGCAGAGGGATATTCACCTACCTTGATAGTAAGCGCGGCGGGATTTATAACGGACACTGTAATAATTGATCCTTCAAAACAAATTGTTATCAGGCTTTTGCCCGGCAAGGCAATGAAGGAGGTCATAGTGACAGGTAATCGCAATCCGGCTTATATTTCAAAAGACCCGATCAAAACCGAAGTGATCAGTTCAGCGGAACTCACAAAGGCTGCTTGTTGTGATCTGGCAGGATGTTTTGAAACGCAAGCCACAGTACAACCCCAAACAACCAATATTATTACCAATGCAAAGGAGTTGCGCATTTTGGGTCTATCGGGCATTTATAATCAGATCTTGATAGATGGATTTCCGATAATTCAGGGCCTGACTTATACCTATGGCATCAGCAGTATTCCCGGGCCTCTGGTGGAAAATATTTTTGTAGCCAAGGGCTCCAATTCGGTGTTGCAAGGATTTGAGAGCATCAGCGGACAGATCAACGTCATCACAAAAGATCCGGCATCCTCAGAAAAACTACTGCTGAACGCCTATCTGAATAGCTTTGGTGAAAGCCAGTATAATGCATACTTCCGCTTCGGAAATGGAAATTGGAAAAATATCACCGCATTACATGTTACCCAGCCGGCGCAAAAAATAGACCGCGATAATGACAACTTCATGGATGTCACTCAACTAAAACGCTATCAGCTTTGGAGCAAATGGAAAAATGGAAGCGAAGAAGAAGAATACGGATGGAGCAGCCAGATAACTTTACGGTATCTGCATGAGGAAAGAATTGGAGGACAAATGAACTTTAATTACAAGAATGATCGCGGAACTAAAAATGCTTATGGTCAATTTGTTGAAATTGATCAACCCGAACTAACACTCAGAAGCGCATTCAGATTCGCAGAAAACAAGCGAATCCTTCTGATCGGTTCATCCTTGATGCAACAGCAGCAATCTTATTTCGGACTCACCAATTACAAATCAGATCAATCCAACGCTTACCTTAATCTACAATATGAATATGCCTTTGGTAAAGGACACACTTTGAAAACGGGGGTCAGTTATCGCTATTTCAATCTGAAGGAAGATATCAGCTTTAAAAATGATCCGCTTGATAGAACCTACGATAGCCTTTATCTGAAAAAGGAGAACATTCCCGGTGTTTTTGCCGAACAATCATTAAACATCATAAAGGATAAACTTCTTTGGTTAATAGGAGTCAGAATGGATGACCACAATGAATTCGGACTCAAGCTTAGCCCAAGATCTTTAGTAAAGTTCGAACTTACTGAAAAGACAACACTAAGAGCTTCCGTCGGAAGCGGATGGAGAACCGCCAATATTTTCAGTGAAAATATCGGAATGCTGGTCAGCTCCAGGGATATCATTTTCGCTGAAAAACTGACCCCGGAGGAAGCCATCAACTATGGTTTCAATGCAACCCAAAAATTCAGAGGATTGAATGTGAACGGATATGTTTCCATGGACTTATACAATACCAGTTTCCGGAATCAGATTTTTCCTGATTATGACTCAGATCCCAATAAGGCTATCCTTAAAAATTATAAGGGAAGATCAGTTTCAACAGGATTTCAACTAGAGGCCAATTGCAATTTTTTTGAAAAATGGAATGTCAGAATGGGCTATGTTTACCTAGATGTCTATCAGGAGAAAGAAGGGAAAAAATATGTACTTCCTTTCAACACCAATCACAGAATTAACGCGTCTTTTTCTTTTGCACCCAAACATAAAAAATGGCATGCTGACGCCAATTTTCATTGGTACGGAGAACAAAGATTACCTAACACAGACATGAATCCGGCGGAATATCAAAGACCTGAGAAATCAGATCCTTTCATGCTAATCAACACACAATTTACCTATGCCTGGAAAAAATGGGAATGGTATGCAGGTGTCGAAAATATTTTTGATTTCCGTCAGAAACAGCCCATCATAGGATGGCAGGATCCTTTCGGCCCCTATTTTGATACGCAATTTGTTTGGGGACCTACCCGAGGAAGGGAGGCATATCTCGGATTGAGGTTTAAACTCAAAGAATAATCAAAAGATCAATTCTTACCCAGAATATTCAGCTTGTACCCTGAAACTATTATGATTTGCTTTCCCGAAGATTGAGTAAGCGATTTACAGATGGCATTGCTTTTGACTACCGGTTGAATATTGGCATTCGGGCCTATTACCACATCCATGGTAGAATCGGGCAATACGCCACAACTCCAGTTGGAAGGATCTTCCCAGGCGTCACTGGCGATACCTGTCCATGAATTAGTGGTACAGGGAGGTAATGCAGCCGCCACAGCTAGTGTGCTCGTATAGATGAAATCGCCGGAAGAACTTAAATTGTAATCTCCGGCGTTACCAACAAAATAAAATCGAATGATTCGATTGTTTCCGGAAGTATCATTCGGAGCTTTCCAGGATAATCCCTGATAAGTATAGCTTGCCTGACCGGCTGTAACCACGGAACCTTTATGACTCAATTCATTTCCGTTCACCCCCGCATTTGGATTTATGGATGAAAAACTGCCCACAGGCTGATTGGCAAGATTCAAAGCAATAATGGAAAATCCCCATCGCCTTCTGTCTGAATTGACATGGCTGATAGTGATACTCAGATCATAATTGTTATCCGGCAGATACCCGCTCACGGGCAATCCACTGAGGAGCACCCCACCTCCTACATTATTTAAAGGATTCCCTGAATGACAATTTCTGCAAGTATTTGCAGTTACTCCGGTATAACCTTGTGGAGGAATATATGAGCTGGATGGTCTGAAAAAACTGATAGAGATGAGGCCGAAAATCATCAACAGCGAAACTGAAAGCATGCCTTTAGTGACGGATTTCATCCAAGGATTTTTTAAACAGTTTTTAAAAGTTTTCAATTACAAAATTACGGCAATACTCTTTTATAAGATTTCGAACACGGTCAAATTCCATTTCAATTTCATCCTCCGTACCGATTGCTTTTGCGGGATCTGGAAAATTATGATGATGCCGTTTATGTTTGCCGGGAATGACAGGACAGCGCTCGCTGGCATGATCGCAAACAGTTATTACATGATCGAACGGAGTATTTAAAAACTTAGTTACAAGATCAGAGGTTTGACCCGAAATGTCAATTCCATCTTTTTGCATCGTAGCAATAGCCCTGGGATTTACGCCATGGGTCTCCACTCCGGCACTATATACCTCCGCCCTGTCGCCTCCGAAATATTTGAGGTACCCCTCAGCAATCTGGCTCCGGCAGCTGTTGCCGGTACATAACACAAGTATCTTGATGCTCATCGGATAATTTTTCCAGTTGTATAATATCGG
>Ga0315906_10005473_pt1 | contig 15969 bp, 9 predicted proteins | sample LakEriMetagenome_4_FD_203526 | JGI IMG/M metagenome (GOLD analysis project Ga0315906, IMG submission 203526) | Freshwater fungal communities from buoy surface, Lake Erie, Ohio, United States - Buoy 2 MA122 | ecosystem: Environmental > Aquatic > Freshwater > Lake > Lake biofilm | place: USA: Lake...
CAAAGACTGGTTACACATTTAATGGTTGGTGCACCACTCAACCAGCTGCTGGGGCTAACTGCTCTGGAACATCTCAAGCTGCTGCAAGCACCTTTACTATGGGATCTGCCAATGTCACTTTATATGCTGTTTGGAACCCATCATTGCAAGCTATTACCTATAGCAACAATGGTGGAACTGGTTCAATCAGCCCAACTTCTGGAAATACGGGTTCTTTAATCAATCTTTCCAATGGTTCTGGTTTCACCATAACCGGTTACATTATTGCAAGCTGGAATACAGCAGCAAATGGTTCAGGAGTCTCCTACACCTTAGGACAGAGCTCTCTCACGATGCCTGCAGAAGGATTCATCCTTTACGCCCAGTGGCTTTCTACGGGCATGGAAGTCTCCAATTCTAAATTCGGAAAGTTAAAATTCGATGTCTTCTTTGATTTGAATGGCGTAAAGTTGGACTCCGAAGATAAGAGATTGATTCGAACTTCATATAGGTCAATTCAAAGTAAATTAACAAGTAAATCAGTTGTCACTGTCGTGGTTTATGGGTGGGTACAACCAACCAATAAAAGCCCAAATGTTTTATGGTTGTCAGAAAATCGCGCAAAAGCAGTGGTTGCGTATCTCAAGGAACTTGGACTCAAGGCGAGATATACGATGAAGACTCCAGGCCATGATGTTAAGAATATCTCTTATTCTAGGAGAGCGACAACATTTGTAGAGTGGTCTAATTCCAAATAGAAAGAGTTACTGAATTTAAAAATATGGTTAATTGGAAAAAATTAGTAGTTGAACTCAAAATTTACCATTTTGCCACTCATAGTTTATGAGTGGAAATATCGGTCGCCTTGTGGCGAAAGGTCAAATGGCAAAAATCATTAGTTTCATTTACAAATTAATCCAGTCTCACAACACCACTGGGTGTCATCAAATCAACAGAGACAATTCCGTACTCACCATCATTTGCCGATGGGTCAATAAACTCTATATCTGCCCCGTTTAACCCTTGGAAAATCTCTTGCTTAAACCAGGAATCGGCTAAGTGATCAGTATCTGCGATCGTGATCTTTTGGATTGCAGCTGATGCCTTTCCATCCTGTGATGGGTGATCTGAAGTTAACCATTGGATGAAGAAGGGAAGCTCGCGAGAGCCTGTGATCTCATTGACTCCAATTTGCTTCCACTTCAGGTCGGTTCCATCTGGGCGCGTGCGATGACCTTGGATTGCGCTGCGACCAAATTTGTCTTCAACCTGTGAAATATCCTCAGTTGCAAATACCCAGGTGAGCCAGCCTCCACCTTCTTGTGCTTTCTTGCTCACAGCTTTGCCCCATGGTGTCTGCTCTGTTGCTGGGTGATCAAGCGGGCAGACAACTTCGATGTATTGGCCGTTTAGAAGAGGCAGTGTGAAGTTGCGAGTGCCAAAGCGTGGGTGGACTCCGCCATCAACAAAGGTGCTGCCTAGGCGAGCGCCAAGACGTTGAACGGTGTCGGCGAGCTGATCATGGGAGGTTACATATGAGACATGGTCTAAGCGCATGGGGAAATCTTGCCCTATGAAAGGGGGTGCTGCTTACCAAGATTGGGGTGGTGATGGTCAGGGTTTGTGCGGGGAAATGCCGGGTTTTGGAGGTCGTGGGTGTGATTACTCCGAAAGGATTGCTCAGCCCTTTGAGACTTCAATGATGTCCCCTGTCTTGGATGTGGACATAACCTGAACTGTGATTCCTTCATAGATGAGCTTCTCGCCTTTCTTGAGGGACTCAAGTGTTTGACCCTCGCGCTTGGTTCCCTTCTTTCCCAGCACAGTGATGATTCCTTCATCATCGCCTTTAGAAACATCAACTCGGTATACCAAGACTCCCTCTTCTGTCTTTAGCAGTTTGTCGAATTGAGAAGCTCGGCGAAGTTCAATAAATAGGGCTTGTTTTGAATTCAAGGTGATGATTGCGAGCTTTTTATCGGATGAGTTGGTGTTTATCGCAGAGAGTTTGAGCTGTGTTTTGGTTAGGGAATCTGCTGAAAGACAAGTTATTTCTGGTTCGGAGATCCAACCAAGTAGGAATCTGTGCCAACCGATGAACTCAGGAACTGATGTTCCACCATTTCCCATAAGGTCCCAGATCGCACCTGGTCCGCCATCTCTTTGATAGTAAGGGTGCATTAGTCCGAGTACATGGCCGAGTTCATGTGCATAGAAACTCCAGCCTGAACCAGGTTGTGTGAAATTAGAAAGTTTGTTTTTTCCAATCCACACCGCACTGGAAAATTGACGTTCTTGAGAAGTGAAGTTGCCCTGTCCGCCGGTAAGGGCTCCGCTGAAGAGAATTGTTTTAGTGTCCTTTGGAACAACTACCGTTACAAAGTCATATTTTGAAAAATCAATTGCAGGATCCGCTGCGTTGATTGCATCTTGAACTAGACCGCTTAAATTTCCTTGGCCATCTTGTGTAATGCCATAGGTTGATGAGTTCTTGTTGATGCGGAAGGTTTTACTTGTGCTGTCGAAAACGAACTTAGCTCGACCGTAGCTTTGGCTTTCTAAGAACTTCTTTGCTCCGGCAGCGTATTGATTTGTGAAGGCTTTGTTGTTTTGTGTAGATTTATTATCCGGGAAATCAACATAGAGAAAGATTGATCGGATTGTGCCGGTGGAGGGAATTAAGGCTGAATCACGTGGGAATCCTGGACTAAGTGTCTGTTGGTAATACTTGGCTAATCGGCATTTTTCTATGGGTAGAGAGGCAGGATCTGCCGAGTTTGCCGCAGGCAAGGGAGATAGAGCGGTAACAATGCAGAGAGTTGAAGCAAGAATTACCCGGAGTGAAAAGAACTTCATGAACGTGCCCTTAGGTTGAGTTGGAATTAGAAATACTTTAGCGCGCCAACACACACATCAAAGCCTCAACGGTCAGCAATGGGGCTGCGTTGTGGCTCAGGTTAGTGCGGGCATCCATGATGACATTGATCTTCTTGATGGTGGATTGTGGCTTGGTTTTTTCAGCCAGGGTACGGATCTCGGTTTCTAGCTCTTTGTTTATGAGCGCGTCATTGGCACCTGCTTGAACCATCATGACATCGCGGTAGAAAGTTGCAATATCAAGCAGTGCTGCATCTAAACCATCGCGAATCATTCGGGTTTGGCGGGTCTTTTGTTCTTTCTCTAAATCTTTAATCGCTTTGCTTCCACCCGTTGCCATGCCACGACCCGTTGCACCTTTTCCGTATGCGAGTGATAGGTCGTCGACCTCTTTTTCGTTTCTTAATTCAGCAGCTTGGGTTGCTTGCTCTGTTGCAAGATCAACCAGGGTTTGTGCTGCGGCAAATGCTGATGAGATTCCTTGAAGAGTTAGTGGCAACTTCATGATTGTGGTGCGGGTGTTTCGGACTGATTCGTTGTTGGCCAGATAGCGAGCGCGACCGATGTGGCCTTGGGAAACTCGTGCTGCAAAATCTGCCATGTTGGGTGAAATGCCGTCTCGCGTTTGTAGAACTTGGGCGACAGCTTGTGTTGATGGTGTGACTAGTTGCAGGTGGCGACAACGTGATCGGATAGTTGGAAGAACATCGTGAAGAGTCGGTGCACAGAGAAGCCAGACAGTTCTGTTGCCAGGTTCTTCAATTGCTTTAAGCAGTGCGTTAGCTGCAGATTCGGTAAGTCTGTCGGCATCTTCCATAACAACTACGCGCCAGCCGCCCATAGATGGTGCCCAAGCAACGCGGGTTAACAGTTCTCGTACTTCATCAATTTTTATTGAAAGACCTTCGGTGCGAATGATTTCAACATCGGGGTGTGCACCGTTTGCTGCAGATCTGCATTCATTGCATGTTCCGCATCCATCGTGTGCGCAGACGAGAGCTTGCGCAAAGGCGATTGCAGCCGAGGATCGACCTGATCCTGGTGGGCCGGTAAATACCCAGGCGTGGGTCATCTCTTGGGTTTCTTCGCCTGTGCGGGTGGATTGAACAGCCTTTATAAGGGTTTCTACAACATGTTCTTGGCCTACTAGATCGGCGTAGACGCCCTGCAAAGTCGGCATGGGTTACTTCTTTGCGGGCTTCTTGGCGACAGGCTTTGCTTTGGACTTAACAGCGGTGCCGGTTTTCTTAACTGCCTTTGTTGCGCCCTCGCTTGTCTTCTTTACAGCTTTGCCAGCTGCGCGGATTGGGCGAAGTAAAAGGTTGCCTTTATCTTCAACTGCGTTGCGCTTAAGGGTTGGGATTTGGCTAACGCGGGAAATGATTGCGGTGTGAATGTCATCGATTGATTGATTGCCATCGACGATGAAGTAACGCTCTGGGTCAACTGCTGCTAACTGCAGGAACTCTTGGCGAACCCGTTCGTGGAAAGCGATTGGTTGTGATTCAAGGCGATCTTTGCTCTTTAAGCGACCAAGACCGATTCCAGCTGGAAGATCAATGATGATTGTTAGCGTTGGGAACAGTGACTCAGTTGCCCAGCGGGAAATTCGTGCAACTTCGCCGGGTTCTAGTACGCGGCCTGCACCTTGGTATGCAATGGATGAATCAAAGTAGCGATCTGAAATTACTACTTGTCCGTTTGCAAGTGCTGGGCGGATGACAGAGAAAACATGGTGTGCGCGATCTGCGGCGTAGAGCAGAGCTTCTGCGCGTGGTGAGATTTCACCAGTTGAGTGTGAAAGAAGAATTCGGCGGATTTCAATTCCGAGATCAGTTCCGCCAGGTTCGCGAGAAAGGACAACTGATTCACCCTCTTGTTCAAGCCATTGCTTTAGCAGTTGTGATTGCGTTGATTTTCCAATTCCTTCTCCGCCTTCAAAGGCGATGAAGATTCCTTGTGTTGGTGCGCCGGTGATGCTGCCGAGTTCGCCCTTGAATGCGTTAACAATGTCAGACCATAGTGAAACAGTTGGGCGATCCTTCATTTGTTTGTAGGAAACAAAACCGATTAGAGAAGCGAACAGGCCTGCGATAAGAATTGTTACTGCGGCGCCGTTGTAGCTGACTTGAGTGTTTTGGAATTTGAAGGTGTGCTGGCCAACGGCGGCAGCGATTAGTGGGGCGACGGCTAGAACGCCGACTAAAACCACGCGGATCAGGCTTTGCACGAAGGCAAAGGTGCGGCCGCGGACATCATCCTGGACCTCCATGCCCAGCATGGTGAAGCCGGTGACCCAGGTGATTCCGCTAAATGCGCCAAGGATGATGACGATAAAGACTGCAAGAACCAGGTTAGGGATTGCGGCAAGTGCGACTAGGAATGCGCCGCTGATAGTTAGCGATGCACCGAAAAGCCTGCGGCGAGAAAATTGTGCGAAGATCTTTGGGCCGAGTGCGATTCCGAGTGCAAGACCGGTAAATACTGCGCCGAAGAGCACGCCGTATGCGGCTTCTCCACCGCCAAGATCGCCAACAAATGTTCGGGCAAGGCCGATGACTGCGCCGGCTGCGACAAATGCGCCGACCATTCCGACGATGAGGCCGCGGATTAACTTGCTGCCGCTAACAGCTTTCCAACCTTCGTAAAGACTTTTGAGAATTCCAGTTTCGGCGGCGTGCTTTGCGGCTGCGCCTTTTGGAATTTCGCGCAATCCCCAGATTGTGAATGCAGCGAAGGCAAATGACAGTGCGTTTGCATAGAGTGCTAATTCGACCGCGGTGACATTTGTTGAAAAGGCTGCATTGATCGCTGATGTGAAGAGTGAAAGGAAGGTGAAGAGTGCTGCTGCAACTGGTGCGGTTCCATATGCTGCCAAAAGTGAAACTTGGTTTGCATTCTCTAATTTTTCGCGTGGGACTAGGTTGGGGACGGATGCTTCCTTTGCTGGTGACCAGAACAAAGTTATGCATTCGACCAGAATCATTGCGGTGTAGAGCCAGAAGTAATTATTTGCAATTGGGATGGAGATATAAAGCGCAGTACGCAAGATGTCGCAGTTGACCATTAATTTGCGGCGATCTAACTTGTCGGCGATGACACCTGCGATTGGGCCAAGAAAAACTGCGGGTAGCAAACGTGCGATGAAGACACCTGCGATTGCAAAGTTAGCTTTTGCGTAATCTCCACCAGATAGTTGTTGTGCAAGGGCTGTGGTTGCAAGAAGACCGAGCCAATCACCAAGGGAGGAGAAAACCATCGAGTTCCACAGCTTGCGGAAGGGTTTGATCGCAAGGACTCCGCGGGTTACCTGCTGCGGTGGCGCGGCAGGTGTTGGCAGGGTCTTTGGCATGGCGGCAGTCTATCGGCAGCGTAAAAGGCTGGTTTAGCGGGCTGCTAGAAGGGATATTCCGATGGCAGATAGACCCATCAAAGTGAAGGTGATCAGGAAGATATATAAACGAGTCTTCTTCATAGTGTGTGATTAATCCTTTGCTGCAGCTTTTTTAGCTTTGCCGGTTGCTGCTTTCTTTGCAGCTTTTTTGGTTGCAGCTTTCTTTACAACATTTTTTGTAAGTGTTGGTGCTGTGTCGCCCTTCTTTGGCTTTGCTGCTGCCTTCTTACGTGTTTTCTTTGGTGATGGACCGTTTTCAGCTTCCCATGCACGACGTCCGGCCAATAATTCAAGTCCGCGCTCTAATGTCATTCCTTCAGCTGTATCACCGCGACGCAAGGTTGCATTTGTTTCGCCATCGGTAACGTACATACCAAAGCGTCCATCCTTGATGATCAAAGGCTTTTGAGTTTCTGGATCAACACCAAGTTCCTTAACAGGAGGCTTTGCAACTCCGCGGCGGCGCTCCTTTGGCTTTGAGTAAATACTTAATGCATCTTCAAGGGTCATTGTAAATAGATGATCTTCACTTGGCAGAGTGCGTGAATCTGCGCCAGCTTTTAGGTATGGACCGTACCGACCATTTTGAACTGTGATCTCATCGCCTGCGTCGTTAGTACCAAGTACCTTTGGAAATGAGAGAAGTTGTAGTGCATCTTCATATGTAACGGTATCTAAGGTCATAGTAGATAATAGGGAAGCGGTCTTTGCCTTTGGCGCATCAGCCTTTTTCTTTTTCTTCTTTCCAGATGCGGTTAGTTCAACAGGTTCTTCTGGAAGAACTTCAGTGATGTAAGGACCAAAGCGTCCACTCTTTGCAATGATCGGCAGGTTAGTTGCGGGATCAATACCAAGTTCGCGCTCACCAGATGGTGCTTCTAAAAGTTCAATTGCTTTTGCAAGTGTTAATTCATCAGGTGCAAGTGATTCTGGAATGTTTGCAAGCTTACGCTCTTCGCCTTCGATGTTTTGTTGCAGGTAAGCACCGTAGCGACCAACGCGGATTTCAATCTCGGGGGAAAGGTTCATGGTGTTAGTTGCACGGGCGTCGATAACGCCCAAATCTGCTGATAATTCATTAAGTCCAGGCTGGCCATCTACGCCATAGAAGAAGTCGCGGAGCCAATCAATGCGACCTGCTTCACCCGCTGCGATCTTGTCTAAATCTTCCTCCATTGAAGCGGTGAACTCGTAATCAACTAACTTTGTAAAGTGAGTTTCAAGTAGACCTGTTACAGAAAAAGCAAGGAAGGTTGGAACAAGTGCGCGACCGCGCTTATAGACATATCCGCGATCTTGAATTGTTTGAATGATTGAAGCAAAGGTAGATGGACGACCGATACCTAGCTCTTCAAGTTTTTTAACAAGTGTCGGCTCGGTGTAACGGGCAGGGGGCTTAGTCTCGTGACCTTCGCAGGTGTATTCATCAACCTTAACTGTTTGACCAACGGTCATCGCAGGTAAACGCTTATCTGCTGATTCTTCATCCTTGTTTTCTTCGGTGACGATGTCATCGTATGCGGCAAGGAATCCCGGGAAGGTAATAACAGAACCATTTGCGCGGAAGATTGTTTTCTTGCCATCGTTTGTTGTTGCATCAAAGTCCACGCGCATCTGCATCTTCTTGGCATCTGCCATTTGTGATGCAACGGTGCGCTTCCAAATTAGGTCATAGAGTGCAAACTCATCACGTGAAAGTTCTGGTGCTAATTCACCGGGAGTCTTGAAGGTGTCTCCTGCTGGACGAATCGCTTCGTGAGCCTCTTGTGCGTTTTTTGATTTACCTTGGTACACACGTGGAGCATCTGCAACATGGTCTGCGCCGTATAAAGCTTTAGCTGCGCTGCGTGCTGCGGTGATCGCCTGTTGTGACAGGTTGATACTGTCGGTACGCATGTAGGTGATGTAACCGTTTTCGTACAAACGTTGTGCAACACGCATCGTGATCTGTGCGCCCCAACCAAGTCGGCTACCTGCATCTTGCTGCATCGTCGAAGTAGTAAATGGAGGCTTTGGTCGTTCAGTACGTGGGCTTTCTTCCATGGACTTAACGGTTAAAGAGCTGGATTTAAGGCTATCTACAAGGCCTTTAGCCCCTGCTTCATCAAGAAGAAGAATGTTGGCAAGAGATTTTTCTTTAACCGCACCATCTGCACCAAAATCTGATGTGGCTGCAACCTTTTTACCGTCAACTTCTAACAAACGCGCATTGAAGCCAAGTGCGGTAACCGCTGCTAAATCCCACCATGCTGATGAGATAAAGGCCATGCGTTCACGTTCTTTTTCAACGATCAATCGTGTTGCAACTGATTGCACACGACCAGCTGAAATACGTGGCATAACTTTTTTCCATAGAACTGGAGAAAGTCGGTAACCAAATAGTCTGTCAAGGACGCGACGAGTTTCTTGCGCATCGATTAAGTGGTAATCCAAATCGCGGGTGTCTTCAACAGCGGCTTGAATCGCTTCCTTAGTAATTTCATTAAAGACCATGCGCTTAATAGGAATCTTTGGTTCAAGAACTTCTACTAAGTGCCAGGCAATCGCTTCGCCTTCGCGATCCTCGTCCGTTGCCAGAATTAACTCTTCGGCGTTTTTCATGAGCGCTTTGAGTTCGGCAACCTTAGCTTTTTTGTCAGGGTTAATGACATACAACGGTGCGAAATCGTTTTCGATATCTACGCCCTCTTTAGCCCAGGCGATCTTTTTAAACTCTTTTGGAATATCAGCTGCGCGCTGAGGTAAATCACGGATATGACCGACAGATGCCTCGACGACATATCCGTCGCCGAGGTATCCACCAATTTTTCTGGCCTTTGCTGGTGATTCAACGATCACAAGCTTGATCAGGTCGGTCTTAGCCTTTGCCATTAGTAGGGGGAAGTTCTACTTATTAAGCGCTGATTGAGGTTGCTTGACGACGGTTACGAATCAAGGCACCGACGATCACTGCAACTGCGACAAATGAGATCAACATGCTTGTTGATCCGCTTTCGCCAAGTGCCAATGAAACGATTGCAGGTGTAATCAACAGCGCTACCAGGTTCATTACCTTGATAAGTGGGTTAATTGCAGGGCCTGCAGTGTCCTTGAATGGATCTCCAACGGTGTCGCCCACGATTGTTGCAGCGTGTGCTTCAGAGTTCTTTCCACCATGGTGTCCATCTTCAACCATCTTCTTAGCGTTATCCCATGCACCACCTGAGTTAGATAGGAAGACAGCCATAAGTGTTCCGGTGCCGATTGCACCAGCAAGGTATGCACCAAGTGCACCAACACCGAGACCAAAACCAACAGCGATTGGCGCCATAACTGCGAGCAATCCTGGAGTTACTAGCTCACGTAGTGAATCGCGAGTACAGATATCAACTACGCGTGCGTAATCTGGCTTCTCTGTTCCCTTCATGATTCCTGGGTGCAAGCGGAACTGTTCACGAACTTCAACAACAACAGCACCCGCTGCGCGAGAAACTGCGTTGACTGCAAGACCTGAGAACAAGAACACAACAGCTGCACCGATGATTAGACCAACCAAGTTACGTGGGTCTGCAACATCGAGAACGCCTTGGAACTGGAGTGCAACATCTGCTGCATTCTTTCCGGCATCAACAACTGCTTGCTTGATTGCATCTGTGAATGCACCGAATAGCGCGGTTGCTGCAAGAACAGCGGTTGCGATTGCAATTCCCTTAGTGATCGCCTTAGTTGTGTTACCAACTGCATCAAGGCTTGTAAGGATCTCTGCGCCTTCGCCATCAACATCGCCTGACATTTCAGCAACGCCTTGTGCGTTATCTGAGATCGGACCAAATGTATCCATCGCAACGATTACACCTACTGTTGTAAGTAGACCAGTACCTGCGAGCGCGATAGCTAGAAGTGAAAGAACAATGCTTCCACCACCCAACATGAATGCACCGAATACCGCTGCTGCGATGAGAAGTGCTGAGTAAACAGCTGATTCAAAACCAACTGAGATACCAGCCAAAATTACTGTTGCTGCACCAGTCTCAGATGAAGCTGCTACATCATTTACTGGGCGCTTTCCTGTCTCAGTAAAGAAGCCTGTAAGTACCTGAATTGCTGCGGCTAGAGCGATACCGATCAATACTGCGCCAAGTGCTAGAACACGTGGGTTGGTATTTCCTGCTGCAGCGATTGCTTCTGGTGACAAACCTGTCATCAACTTGAAATCAGATGGAAGGTAAGTAAATGTTGCAAGCGCTGTTAGCCCCGCAGAAATAATTGCTGACAAGAAGAATGAACGGTTAATCGCCGTCATTGCTGACTTATCTGTGCTGCGCAACTTAGTTAAGAAGATTCCGATAACCGCAGTAACTGTTCCGATTGCTGGAACGATTAATGGGTAAATCAGACCTGCATCACCAAATGCGGCCTTACCGAGAATCAAGGCTGCAACAAGTGTTACCGCGTATGACTCGAATAGATCTGCAGCCATACCAGCACAGTCACCAACGTTGTCTCCTACGTTGTCTGCAATTGTTGCTGCGTTGCGTGGGTCATCTTCTGGAATGTGCTTCTCAACTTTACCGACAAGGTCAGCTCCGACATCTGCTGCCTTAGTAAAGATTCCGCCGCCGACGCGCATAAACATTGCGAGCATCGCTGCACCGAAACCAAAGCCTTCGAGAACTGCTGGTGCGTTTTCGCGGTAGATAATCACAACAAGTGATGCACCAATTAGTCCAAGACCAACAGTTGTCATACCAACGACGCCGCCTGTACGGAATGCGATTTGTACAGCCTTCTGGCCATCCTTGTTACGTGCTGCATCTGCAACGCGAACATTTGCGCGCACTGCAAGCCACATACCGTTGTATCCAACGAGGGCGGAAAATGCCGCACCTAGTAAGAAGAAGATTGAGCGACCAACGCGAATTTCAGTATCGCCTGGAAGTGCAAACAAAAGGAAAAATACGATTACAACAAAGAATGACAAGGTGCGGAACTGGCGAGCAAGGAATGCTGCTGCACCTTCCTGAATCGCTTCGGCGATTTCGCGCATCTTTGGCGTGCCATCGCTAGCTGCCAAAACTTGGGCGCGTAGTCCGTAGGCGATTGCAAGAGCGGCTAGGGAAATTCCTAGAACGATGTATGCATATGTCAGATTGGATCCGGTTACTTGGACCAGTGATACGGTGCTTGAAGCACGCATAGGTTCTCCTCCGTTGGAGTTTGTGCGCCCTAAATGAGGGTTCAGGCGCGAGACTGACGAAGTGTAAGCGCAGATACCCTCAATCGGGCAAATTCATACTTATCTATTGCGTTACTTGGAGCCCAGGACAGGCTTGGAGCCCAGGACAGGCTTGGAGCCCAGGACAGGCTTGGATCCCAGGGCCATTACAAGGGCCAAGACCGCCGGAACCAGCATCGCCCAACGCAGGCCGATCGCATCGCCTAGGAAGCCCAGGGTTGGTGGGCCCACCAAGAAGCCGAAGTAGGCGATGCCCGAAACCATGGCCACGCCTTCTGATGGCGCGAACTGGCCTTCGAAGCGGGTCTTGGCGATTTCGCCAGCTTGAGAAAAGAGCATTGGGATCACAGTTGATAAACCAATTCCTGCAGCAAGCCAACCAAAGATAACTCCGCCCATTCCACCAACTAATAGGCCGCCACCTAAACCGATACCTGCGATTAATCCGCCGCCCACAATTAAGTTCATTGGGCCGTACTTGCTTGCTGCGCGATCGCCGAACAAGCGACCGATCACCATTGCTGCAGAGAAACAAATGTATGGCAAGGTAGAAATAAATGGTGTTGCATCAAAAGTATCGCGGGCAAGGATTGCTCCCCAGTCACCTGCTGATCCTTCACCAATTGCTGCACACAGACCAAGTAGACCAACAATCAAAAATAGTTTTGGTTTTTTGATCTTCTTTTTGCCTTCAATTGGGTGTTGGTCAAGAGATGCAGGTAAGAACCAGTTACGGACGCAGAAGTTTGCAAGGAAAACTAGCATTGCAATAAATGCAACGTGGTGCATGAGATCAATATTTTGTTGAGAAAACCATGCTCCAACAACTCCGCCGCCGAGAGCGCCAAGTGAAAACATTGCATGGAAGGTGCTCATGTATCGCTTATCTGCTTCATGTTCCAAAACAATTGCGTGCGAATTCATTGCAACATCTTGAACTGCTAGGCATGCACCAAGCACTAAAAAGGTTAAACACAAAGTGATGTAGTTGTTTGCTGTTCCAACTATTAATAGCGCCGCACCCAGTGCATATGTTGCATAAAAGGTAACGGGGGCGCTTCCACGCTTAGCTGATTGTTTTCCAGAAAAACCAAGACCTACTAATACACCTATTGATACGACCAACAAGGCAAAGCCCAGTGCGCTATTAGATAGATCAAGCTCCTCTTTAATATCGGCAATACGCGAATAAAAGGTTCCGGCTATCGACCCATTGATAATAAATGCTGTCGTAATCGCTATGCGGGCCTTTGAATATTGGCTTAGTTGGCTCATTTCGAAAGTCTACTGACAATCGGCGGTAATCCCTTTAGGCTTTAGGCATGGCTACTTTTCCGAAGGATTTCATCTGGGGTGCTGCAACCTCTTCATATCAAATTGAAGGTGCAGCCTTTGAAGATGGTCGTGGTGCATCGATTTGGGACACATTTTGTAAAACACCTGGCAAGGTAGCAAAGGGCGACACCGGTGATGTGGCCAATGATCACTATCACTGTTACCCAGAAGATATTGCGATTATGAAAGAGCTTGGGTTGCAGGGTTACCGTTTTTCTTTTTCTTGGCCGCGCATGTTTCCTAACGGAACAGGTGCGAAGGAAGAACGTGGTTTTGCCTTTTATGATCGCTTAATTGATAGGTTGCTTGAAGCAGGCATTGAACCATTAGCAACTTTGTATCACTGGGATTTGCCACAAGCGTTGCAAGATAAAGGTGGTTGGGTAAATCGCGACATCGTTAATTACTTTGCAGATTATTCGACGGCAGTTGTCGAACGTTTTGGTGATCGGGTTAAAAAGTTTTCACCAATTAACGAACCATGGGTAGTTGCTTGGTTAGGTCATGGAATTGGAATCCATGCGCCAGGAATTTTGGATCGCCGTGCATCCTTTGCTGCAGCTCACCACACCGTGTTGACACATGCAGCATCTACTAATGCGATGTGCGCGGTGCGTAGCGATATTTTGATTGGACCAGTTTTGAATCAATCTAACCATGTTGCCGATGATCCAAGTGATCCAGTTCAAGCGAAAGCTGCCGATATTGGCGATGCCCACCAAAATCGTTTCTGGATGGATGCAATTATGCATGGGACGTACCCACAGATTTTGATCGATACTTACGGCGACGAACTGACAGCTGTCATTAAAGATGGCGATATGCAGGCAGCTATGGTGAAAAATGATTTCATCGGAATCAATTACTACTTTGATAATCGCATCGGTAAATCATTGGGCGGAAAGCCTGAATGGCACTCTATTTCCGGGCTTTTTGGTTTTGATATTGATGAAACTCCAAAGGGGCCGTTAACCGATATGGGTTGGCCATTGACCCCACATGGTTTAGAAAACTTACTTGTCCGTTGGCACAAAGAGCATGGTGACAAGTTGCCTCCGATGTACATCACTGAAAATGGTGTTGCTTACGGCGAAGGCCCAGATGCTTCAGGTCGTGTTGCCGATCAACGACGTATCGATTACCTACAAACACACTTAAAGGCGGTTTCTAACGCAATTGCACAAGGTTCGCCGGTAAAGGGTTATTACCAGTGGTCTTTAATGGATAACTTTGAATGGGCACTTGGCTATGACAAGCGCTTTGGAATTGTTCATGTTGATTTTGAAACACAAAAGCGAATCATTAAAGACTCTGGTTATTGGTACCGCGATCAGATTAAAAACAACGGGCAGGCTATTTAACGCTGCCTGCAAGCAATCCGCGGACGAAGTAACGCTGCAATGAGAAGAATACGATCAGCGGAATCGCGATAGTAATGAAAGCACCGGCTGATAGCTGGGTGTAGCCAGATCCGTACTGACCAACCAAAGATGCCAGCTTGTTGTTAAGCGGTGCAACTTCTTCGGTACCTGATGCAAATGTCAGGGCAACCAGTAAGTCATTCCATACCCACAAGAACTGGAAGATCGCAATTGATGCGATTCCTGGGATCGATAGTGGTAAAACTATTCGACGGAAAATAGTGAAGTGGTTTGCACCATCAACGTATGCAGCCTCCATTAAATCCCGTGGCAAATTAGAGATGAAGTTGTGCAATAAATAAATTGCTAATGGCAAAGCAAACATTGTGTGCGGCAACCAAATGCCTGCAAAATCACCTGCGATACCAAGTGCTGGGAAGATTTGTACTGAACCAATGTGTGCGCCACCTGTGAAGAGCAATAGCAATGGCACTAGAGACATCTGCAAAGGCACGATTTGTAGAGCAAATATAGAGAAAAATAGGAAGTTACTGCCACGGAAACGTATCCAAGCAAGCGCGTAGGCAGCCATTGTCGCAATAACAATCGGGAAGATTGTGGCGGGCAAAGTAATGACAATTGAGTTTACAAAGTAGGGAAGAACGCCAGAGCTTAAAGATTCAGTTCCATCACCCAAGAAAACGCCCCTGTAATTTTCAAGCGTGAAATCTGGATTGAGAAGCGATGTCCACCAAGCTTCGCCGAGGATCTTTTCATTGGTCTTGAAAGAGGTAACGAGTAATCCAAGGGTAGGAACAGTCCAAATGATGGTGATAACCCAAACAATGGTTGTCGCAATCTTGCTTGAGAAGATCTTACGACCAGGATTGTGCTCTGCGAGTTTTTTACTCAATTGTTTGCACGCTCCTTTCGCAATGATTGGATGTTGTAAACCAAAATTGGTGTCACCAATATGAATAGAACAACGGCAAGGGCTGAACCTTTACCTTGATCAAATTGAACGAAGGTTTGTGAATACATCTCATTTGCAAGCACGTTGGTGCTGAAGTTTCCACCGGTCATTGTGCGAACGATGTCGAAAACCTTTAGCGCGCCAACAACGCCAGTGGCCAGAACGACGATGAAAGTTCCCTTCACCATAGGAAAAGTGATGTTGCGGAATAAACGCCAGCCATGTGCGCCATCTAGTGCTGATGCTTCGACAATATCTGACGGTACGCCCTTGATTGCAGCGGACAAGATCACCATTCCGAATCCCATTTGGGTCCAGACGTAGATGATCATCAACAAGAAAGTATTAAGCGGCTTAGAAAGCATCCAGTCACTTGGTGTCATTCCTAAGAACTGAACAACTGAGCTGAGTAAACCGATTTGAACGTCACCTGGTTCATTGAATTCGTAGACGAACTTGAAGATGATTGATGCGCCCACAAAAGAGATCGCCATAGGCATGAAAAGCAATGATTTTGGGATGGATTCATGCTTAATGCGATCGAGCATGATCGCCAGCAATAGACCCAGAGCTGCAGTAAATAGCGGCACAACCAAAATCCACAAGATTGTGTTGACCATAATTACTTTAATGTTTGGATCTTCAAGCATCCATTGGTAATTACCTAAACCAATAAATTCATTTGAATCTGGGTTCATAAAACTAAAGAGAATTGTTCGGATGCCTGGAATTACAAGTCCAGCAAGAAGTAAAACAAGTGCAGGTCCTAAGAGAATTACTAAAGCGATAGGACGAGCTTTTTTACCATTTGCACGACCGGCAATTGCAAAGAGAA
>Ga0315906_10005474_pt1 | contig 15968 bp, 10 predicted proteins | sample LakEriMetagenome_4_FD_203526 | JGI IMG/M metagenome (GOLD analysis project Ga0315906, IMG submission 203526) | Freshwater fungal communities from buoy surface, Lake Erie, Ohio, United States - Buoy 2 MA122 | ecosystem: Environmental > Aquatic > Freshwater > Lake > Lake biofilm | place: USA...
CGACGGTGAACACCGTCAGCACGGTGGACGGTGGCGGCAAGTCGCTGACGATCACGGGCAACGCCGACATCGACGGCGCGGTGACGAACGTGACGAACCTGAGCGTGTCGGGCACGAGCAACCTGGGCGCGAACGTCACGACCTCTGGCACGCAGACCTACACGGGCGCGGTGACGGTCTCGGGCAGCAACCGCACGCTGGAAGGCACGACGGTGAACACCGTCAGCACGGTGGACGGTGGCGGCAAGTCGCTGACGATCACGGGCAACGCCGACATCGACGGCGCGGTGACGAACGTGACGAACCTGAGCGTGTCGGGCACGAGCAACCTGGGTGCTGACGTGACGACCACGGGCACGCAGACCTACGGTGACGCGGTGACGCTGACGGCTGCTGTGACGGCGGCCTCCACGGACAACAAGGACATCACGTTCAGCAGCACGGTGGACGGCGCCCAGGCGCTGACGGTGAACACCACTGGTGTGACGACGTTCGGTGGCGCAGTAGGCGGCACGACGGCGCTGACGAGCCTGACGACCGACGCGGGCGGCACGGTGAGTGCGGGCAGCGTGAAGACCACCGGGGCGCAGAGCTACGGTGAGGACGCGACGCTGAGCGGCGCGTACACGACGACGAACTCAGCCTTCAGCGTGGGCGGCACGACGACGCTGGCGGGTGCGACGACGGTGAGCACGGGCACGGGGGCGGCGACGTTCACGGGCGCGGTCAACGGCGGCCAGACGCTGGCGGTGAACAGCAGCGGCGCGACAACCTTCAGCGCAGCGGTGGGCGGCACGACGGCGCTGACGAGCCTGACGACCGACGCGGGCGGCACGGTGAGTGCGGGCAGCGTGAAGACCACCGGGGCGCAGAGCTACGGTGAGGACGCGACGCTGAGCGGCACGTACACGACGACGAACTCAGCCTTCAGCGTGGGCGGCACGACGACGCTGGCGGGTGCGACGACGGTGAGCACGGGCACGGGGGCGGCGACGTTCACGGGTGCGGTCAACGGCGGCCAGACGCTGGCGGTGAACAGCAGCGGCGCGACAACCTTCAGCGCAGCGGTGGGCGGCACGACGGCGCTGACGAGCCTGACGACCAACACGGGCTCTTTTGCATCTTCAAGTAGCGTTGCAACCACCGGCGATCTCAAGATCACTGCCAGCGCCGGCAACATCACCGGCACTGGGGCCATGGTGGTAGGCGGTAACTCCACCTTCACGGCCAACGGCACCAAGGCCAACATCGATGTCGGCAACGCAGGCAACAACTTCACCGGCACGGTGGCTTTCGTCGGTGCTTCGCTGCAGAACGTGACCGTGGCTGACACCTCGACGCTGGCGCTGCAGGTGGATTCGCTGAGCGGCAATCTGGCCGTCATGTCAGGTGGTGCGGTGACGCAGAGTGCTGCGTTGAGTGTGGCTGGCACGACCACGGTGGCGGCAAGCGGTCAGGCGGTGACGCTGACCATGGCCGCCAACAACTTCGGCGGTGCGGTGAGCGTCACCGGCAAGGACGTGACGCTGGTGGACAGCAACGCGATCGCGCTGGGTGCGTCCACCGTGACGGGCAACCTGTCGGTCACGGCCGGTGGTGCGGTGACCAATAGCGGTGCGCTGGCGGTGACGGGCACAACGACCGTGAGCGCGGCCGGCCAAGGCGTGACGTTGAGCCAGGCGGCGAACAACTTTGGCGGCGCGGTAAGCGTGACTGGCAAGGACGTGACGCTGGAGGACGCCAACGCCGTTGCGCTGGGCACGTCCACCGTGACAGGCAACCTGTCGGTGAAGGCCGGTGGTGCGGTAAGCCAGACGGGCACACTGACGGTGACCGGAACGTCGACCTTCAGCGCGGCGGGCCAGAGCGTGACGCTTGCAAACGCGGGCAACGACTTCACGGGTGCCGTGAGCTTTACGGGTGCGGCAACGCAGATCACCGACAAGAATGCCTTGACGCTGGGCACGCTGGCCACCACGGGCAACCTGACGGTGGCTTCCACCGGCGCGTTGAACCTGGGCCAGGGCTCGGTGGGTGGTGCGCTGAACGCCACCTCGGGCAATGCCGACATCACCCAGACCGGCGGGCTGACAGTGACGGGCTTCTCCACCGTGAACGCGGGCACCGCCAACGTCACCTTGACGCAGGCAGCCAACAACTTCGCTTCGTCCACCGCGTCTGAAGCGGAGTTCACGGCCACCACGGCCGACAAGCAGGCCTTGTTCGGCAACGTGTTCACCGGCACCACGGTGAACCTGCGTGACAGCGGGGGCATCACCGGCACGGTGAAGTCCGTGGACTTCAACCTGACCTCGATAGGCAACACCTACCTCTACCTGCGCAACCTGGCGGGTGACGGCAAGGCGGGCGTGGGCAACGCGGTGATCGACACGGGAGACGGTAACCTCTACCTCTCGGGCTCAGGTTCAGGTTTCAAGGGCCGCAGCCTGGTGGTGGACAACGTGGGTACCGTGCTGACAGACGGCCCGGGCCAGACATTCGTGCTTGACCCCGCCACGGCATCGGTTCAGTTCCGGGTGGCAGGACAGGAAGTGTCGGCGGTGTCCAACCTGACGAACCTGGCGGGTGGTGACAGTGCGCGGAGTTTCTTGAGCAAGATCTACGCACCCACCCCCACCACTTCGTTGAACGGATTGTTCAGCCAGTCGCTCAGCAACCTGAACAACGCCTTCGCGCCGACCTTGATCCTGCCCGCGGTGAACGATGCGGAGCGCCGTTCGCAAGAACGCGCGGCCGGCATCGGCGCCCTGAAGGAGCGGGTGCAGCGCGGCAGCGTGTCGTTCGAGGAGTTGGTGGCGCCGGTGCCTTACGACAACTTCAAGGTGCGTCAGGCACCATGCTCGGCCGAGCAATCCGCCGGGTCTGTGGGCGGCAGCTGCGCGCCTTGAGTCTGGTGCTCTGAGAAAGTCCGAAGGGTGGCTTGCGGGCCACCCTTCGGTGTTTCTGGCGGGGTGTTTGTGTGCGGATGGGTGTGTGACGCCGGCCGGGGGATTACCCCCGGGCCGGCCCTACCACCTCAATACCCGCCTTGCGCAGCGCCGCGTCGAGCGCGGCGATTTCACCGGCCACCAGGGCGTCCAGCCGCGCGAGTTCCGCATCCACCTTGGCCATGGCTTCCTGCGACACCTCGCGCGCCTGCTGCGTGGGCGGCTCGTCGGCGATGGCCACCACGCTGATCAGGTCGGACAGGGTGTCGTTCAGGCCGGCGCGGTGGCGCAGCACATCCCGCGACGACTCGCGATGGATGTCCACCAGCACGCCCTCGATCGCTTCCAGGGCCACGATCATGGATTTGCCACGCTCGGCCAGGGCCTGGTCCTGCGCGGCTGAGCCGAGGCGGCGCTCCAGCTCGCGCAACTGCCGCTTGAGCAGGCGGATGCGGTTGACGCCTTCGTTCAGGCGCGACCAGCGGTCGTAGAGCTGGCGCAGCAGCGCGCCCTGCTGCTCGAAGGCGCGCTGCGAGGTCTTGACGCGCGGGTCCTTGACCACGGCAAAGCCCGCCTCCAGACGTTGGCCTGCCGCCTCCAGCACCACGCGGTAGCGACCGGGCACCACTGCAGGGCCGGGAATGTCCTCGGCGTCTTCGGCCAGCGGCTTGTTGCGCCGCGTCATCAGCGCCGGGTCCAGCTTGACGGGCCCGCGGTGGCGCAGGTCCCACACCACGCGGTTCAGGCCCGGTTGGATGCCGGGCTTCTTGCCACTGGGCAGGCTGGCGTCGTCGCTGGCCAGCACGTTGACGGGCTGGCCGGCCTCGTCCAGAAAGCTCAGCTTCACCGGCCCCTTGAAGCCTTGGGGCAACTGGTAGTAGACGAGCGCCCCGTTGGGAGGGTTCTCGCCCACCTCCAGGAAACGGCGGCCGGGCTTGCCATCTGCGCCCACCATGGTCTCGGTGCCGCCGCCAATGCCAAACGCCGGGCCGTAGCTCACCCCCTTCTTGGCGAACCCGGAGCCCGCACTCCAGGACAGCCGGGCCCGCACGGTGTCGCGCGGTGTGACCAGTTGCACCTTCCCGGGCGCTGCTTTCAGCTGGCGCATCGGCTCGATGTCGTCCAGCACCCAGAACGAGCGCCCGTGCGTGGCCGCCACCAGGTCCGAGCCCTTGAGCTTGAGGTCGTAGACCGGTGCCACGGGCAGGCCGCCGGGCATGCGCTGCCAGTGCTGGCCATCGTCCAGGGTGTAGAAGATGCCCGTTTCGGTGCCCACGAACAGCAGCCCGGGGCGCACAGGGTCTGCGCGGATCACCCGCGTGATCTCGCCCTCGGGCAGGTTGCCGTTGATCGACTGCCAGGTCTTGCCGCTGTCCCGGGTACGGAACAGGTAGGGCCGGTAGTCGGCCTGCTTGTAGCCCGTGGCGCTGACGTAGATGGTGTCGGCGTCGTGCGCCGAGATCTCCACGCAGCCCACGTAGGCCAGCTCGGGCATGCGCGCGCTGCGGCTGCGTGGGGTGACGTTGTGCCAGGTGGCGCCGTCGTCACGCGTGACGTGCACCAGGCCGTCGTCGGTGGAGGCCCAGATCTCGCCCGGGCGGTGGGCTGACAGCGCCAGGCAGGCGCAGGTGGCGTGCACCTCGGCGCCGGCGGTGTCGTGCGTGAGCGGCCCGCCCGAGTGCCCCTGGCGCGACGGGTCGTTCAAGCTCAGGTCAGGCGAGATGCACTCCCAGCTCGCCCCTTCGTTGCGCGTGCGGAACACCCGGTTGCCGCCGGCGTACAGCGTCTTGGGGTCGCCCGGCGCGAACACCAGCGGGTAGGTCCAGGCGAAGCGGTACTTCAGTTCGCGCGGGGCGATGCCGCGGGTGGTCTCGGGCCAGACGTTCACCAGCCGGATCTGCCGCGTGCGGTGGTCGTAGCGCTGCAGCGCTCCGGCGCCGCCGGGGCTGGAACCCACCGCGCCGCAATAGACGATGTCCGGGTCGGTGGGGTGCACGGCGATGAAGCCGCTCTCGCCCGTGCCGGGGTAGGTGCAGTCGCCCAGCGTGATGGCGCCCCACTCCGACGCACTGGGCACGCTGATGGAGGTGTTGTCCTGTTGCGTGCCGTAAACCCGGTAGGGGTACTGGTTGTCCACGTCCAGCCGGTAGAACTGCGCGGTCAGCTGGTTGTAGATGGATGACCAGGTGTTCCCGCCGTTGAACGACACGCAGGCCCCGCCGTCGTTGCCTTGCACCATGCGCTGCGGGTTCTTCGGGTCGATCCACAGGTCGTGGTTGTCGCCGTGCGGCGTGGTCACTTCGCTGAAGCTCACCCCACCGTCGCTGGACTTCCACATCTGCAGATTGGTGATGTAAACCGTGTCGGCGTGCCCGGTGTCGGCGAACACATGGGTGTAGTACCAGGGGCGGTGCATCAAATCACGGTGAGTGCTCACTTGCGTCCAATGCTCGCCGTGGTCGTCACTGCGGTACAGGCCGGTGGCCTCGCCCTCGGCTTCCACCAGGGCCCACACGCGCCCGGAGCGCGCCGCCGAGGCGCTGACGCCATGCTTGCCCAGCAGGCTCTTGGGACCACCCGGTAGGCCACCGCGGCCGGAGAGCTCCTGCCAGGTGTCGCCGCCGTCGGTGGAGCGCCACAGCCCGCTGCCCGGCCCGCCGCTGCTCAGATGCCAGAAGCTGCGCCGCGCCGCCCAGCACCCGGCGTAGAGGATGCGCGGGTTGAACGGGTCCATGCTCAGGTCCACCGCGCCGGCGTCGGGGCCGCGGTCCAGCACCTTCTCCCAGGTCTTGCCGCCGTTGCGCGAGCGGTACACACCGCGTTCGGGGTTGGAGCCGAAGGCGTCACCCAGGGCGGCCACGTAGACCAGGTCCGGGTCCTGCGGGTGCACGCAGATGCGGCCGATGTGGCGTGTTTCCTTCAGGCCCAGGTGCTGCCAGGTGCGCCCGGCATCGGTGGAGCGGTAGACGCCGTCGCCGTAGGACACGTCGATGCGGATGGTGGTCTCGCCGGTGCCGGCGTAGACCACGTTCGGGTCGGAAGGGGCCACGGCCAGCGCGCCGATGGTGGCGCTGGTGAGAAAGCCGTCGGACACGTTACGCCAGTACACGCCGCCATCGGTCGTCTTCCACACGCCGCCGGCGCAGGCGCCGAAGTAGAAGGTCATGGCGTCCTTGGGGTCCCCCGCCACGGCCACCACGCGCCCGCCGCGCGGCGGGCCGATGCAGCGCCACTTCAGGGCGTCGAAGAGCTTCGGGTCGGGCTTCTTGGGGGCAGCAGGCACGGGGGTTGTCTCCAAGCGGGTCTGGGCTAGGTCAAGGGTTCAACGCCTTGAGCTTGATCTCAATGAACTTCCGCGTCAACTCTTCGGCAATGGCGATCTGCTCCTGCTTCTGCGTGACGGGTTGTCCATCCTTGACCAGCACCCTTCCGAGCGCTTCCAGATCGCCAAGCAGCCGGGCGATCCAATCATCGTGGGCGACACCCTCGAAGTGGTAATGCATCAGCAGCATCTCTGCCTCGGACATGACCAGGCAGCCGCCCGTGCGCGGGACGGCCACGAATCGATACGGCGCGCCCTTGCGGGCCTGCTGGCACAACACCCGGTTCAGTCTCGTGATGCTGGCCTGGTTGTCCTGGTCTGCGTCGATGCGCTCCAGGACATATCCGGCATGCAGCAGGAGGCTGATGACTTGCGGAATCGAGTCACGACGCTGCGGGTTTGCTTCCTGGGCCATCAGGTCCCCCACAGAGCACCCGCCGGACGCCTGCTCCACCCTCTCGAGGATCGATCCGTAGAAGGCCGCATCTCCCTTGAGCTCCAGGCTTCCCCCTTTGATCACAAAGGGGGCGCCGGGGTCTGGCCGAGCGGTGGCCCAGTTACGGACGAACCGGCTGGCCAGGATGCGCTCACGCGATTCCAGCGGCCACGGCCGGCGCACACCCTTTGCGTACAGGTCACGGCGGAACGATTGGTTCAGGGCGTAATCCCTGATCTGCTCCCGAAGGGCGGGCTCGGTCTTCGTGTCGAGAATCTCCTTGAGCTCTGGCGTGGTCAGGTTGTCGAAGGCCTCCGGGAGCGTGGCGGTTCCCAGGTAACTCAGCTTCACGGCGGCCATGGCGTCGATCATCTCGGTGACGAAGACCGGCTGCCAGAACTGGTTGTTGTACTCCTGCACGAGATAGGCAGGGTCTTGGGATTCCAGGCTCTTCAGGCGCCCTTGCAAGCCGGGCAGCGAAGCGAAGATCGAAGGCCCGGAGATCTTCTGCAGGCGCTCCATGAGTTCGCGCGCCGCCTTCAAAGCCAGGGTCCCGGTCTTGGTGCGTTGCTCCAGCAGCACGTAGTGCTGAAACGGCACGGAGGCCAGCCAGCCCGGGTAGGTGTTGTAGCTGTTGTAGAACACGCCACCGGGCCGCAGCGTCTGACCAATCAGATCGAAGAGTGCGGACTTCACTTCGGGCGCGATCCACGTCGTGATGCCGTGGCAGATCGCGTAGTCGAAGGAGCCCAGCGCAGCAGGATTTCGTGCGAGCGTGACGAAGTCGCCCTCGACAAACGTCACGTTGTGAAGCTCGGCCGCTTCTGCAAGACGGCGGGCGTGTGCGATGTGCTCGGGCAGAAAGTCGATACCGACGAATTCGCTGTCCGGATGTGCTGCGGCAGCGAAGATGACACTCAATCCCTGCCCGCAGCCGGCATCCAGGTACCGGAAGCGCTGTCTAGGCACGGCGTGGCCCTGGATCAGGGCGGCCCATTGCAGGCGGGCGGGCGAAGCTTCCGGATAGAAGCCATACGTGTAGCCAGCTTCGGCGTAGTAGCCGTGTTTCCAGTCCATGACACTCACTCCCTGCGGGCCTTGATGCCCACGCAAGGCGGGTCATGCGGTTGAGATGGAGCGGTGGCGGGCCCGCGCCTCGCGCGCTCTGCGCAACGATCAAGCATCCAAGCGCAACTTCTACGCCGAACGAATGCCCGATAGGAACACCCAATATATACGCACCGCTTCGCGGCGCTGGCAGGCCCTTACAACCCCAGCCCCTCGTCCACCCCCAGGTGCACGTTCATGGCCTGGATGGCCGCGCCGCTGGCTCCCTTGCCCAGGTTGTCCAGGCGGGCGATGAGCACGGCCTGGTCGGCGGCGGCGAAGACGAAGAGGTCCAGACGGTTGGTGTCGTTGCAGGCCTGCACGTCGAAGAAGCCGTCGGCCAGGGTGGCGGGGTCGGACAGCGGCATCACCCGCACGAAACGCTCGCCGGCGTAGTGCCGCGTCAGCGCCGCATGCAGCGCTGCGCCGTCGGTGCCGGGCGCCAGTTGCGAGAAGTGCAGCGGCACATTCACGGCCAGGCCCTTGTAGAACGGCCCCACCACGGGCAGGAAGCCCGGGCGCGCGGCCAGCCCGGTGTGGGCCATCATCTCGGGGATGTGCTTGTGCGCCAGGCCCAGCGCGTAGGGCCGCGGGGACTTGTACTTCGCATCGCCGCCAGGCTGGGCCGCGGCCTCGTACTCGGCGATCATCTTCTTGCCGCCGCCCGAGTAGCCGGTGAGCGAGGTGGCCGACACCGGCAGGGCCTGGGGGACGAGACCCGCGTCCACCAGCGGACGCAGCAGCGCGATGAAGCTGCTGGCATGGCAGCCCGGGTTGGCGATGCGCTTGGCGGCACGAAGGGCGGCGCGCTGGCCGGCGTGCAGCTCGGGCAGGCCGTACAGCCAGGCCGGGTCCGTGCGGTGCGCGGTGCTGGCGTCGATGACGCAGGTGTTAGGGTTGGTCACCAGCGCTGCCGATTCCTTGGCCGCCGCGTCCGGCAGACACAGAAAGGCCACGTCGGCGGCATTGAGCAGGCGTGCGCGCTCGGTGGCGTCCTTGCGGCGTTCGGGGTCGATCTGCAGCATCTCGATGTCGGCGCGCTGCGCCAGCACCTCATGGATGCGCAGGCCTGTGGTGCCTTCCTGACCGTCGACAAATACCTTGGTGGACATGTCTGCTCCGCGCGGGCGTACGCTGTGGGCGTCTGGTGAACAAGACCCGCAGGATAAGGGAAAAGTTCAGGGATAACGCTTACTCGCGGACACGCTGGTGGCCCGCCTTGGCCGTGGTGGCGCAGCGGCTGCAGGCGCGACAATCTGCCCCCATGGTTACCAAGAAACCCAAGGGTCTGGGCCTCGGCCTGGAAGCCCTGCTCGGCCCCCAGGCCAAGGAGCCGCTGGCGTCGGATGCGCTGGCCGGCGCGCCCTCCACGCTCAAGCTCAGCCAGCTGCAGCCCGGCAAGTACCAGCCGCGCACACGCATGGACGAGGGCTCGCTGTACGAGCTGGCCGAAAGCATCAAGAGCCAGGGCGTGATGCAGCCGGTGCTGGTGCGCCCGGTGGCCGGCGAGGGCGGGGCGGCGCGCTACGAGATCATCGCGGGCGAGCGGCGCTTCCGCGCGGCCCGATTGGCCGGGCTGGACGAAGTGCCTGTGCTGGTGCGCGCCGTGCCCGACGAAGCTGCCGCGGTGATGGCGTTGATCGAGAACATGCAGCGCGAGGACCTCAACCCGCTGGAGGAAGCGCAGGGCCTGCAGCGTCTGGTCAGCGAGTTCAAGCTCACCCACGAGCAGGCGGCGCAGGCCGTGGGCCGCTCACGCAGCGCGGCCAGCAACCTGCTGCGCCTGCTGCAGCTGACCGAACCGGTGCAGAAGATGCTGCTGGCCGGCGACCTGGAGATGGGCCACGCGCGCGCCTTGCTGTCGCTGGACTCCGCGCAGCAGATTCTTTCCGCCAACGAAGTGGTGGCGCGCAAGTTGACGGTGCGCGACACCGAGAAGCTGGTGGCCAAGGCGCTGAACAACGGGCGGCAGGCGCCGCTGCTGCGCGTGAAGCAGGACAAGCCGCGCGACCTGGTGCGGCTGGAGGAAAAGCTCGCCGATGTGCTGGCTGCTGCCGTGGAGATTCGCGTGCACCGCAAGACCAAGCGCGGGGAGCAAGGCGAGATCGCTATCGCCTTCGGATCGCTGGAGGAGTTGAACGGGTTGCTGGAGAAGCTGGGCGCTCGCGACGAGTGAGCGACCCCATAGCGCGGTCGTCTCGGGGCCGCGACTGGCCCGGGAGGCCCAGCCCGGTATCGGCCGGGCGTCTTCTTCGGGACGACTGACGCCTTGTTGATCGGGGTCAGGGTGGAACCAGGGCCACTTCAGGCAAGGTGCTGCCCGTGACCAGCCCGCTCGCCGACCCGCTCCCGCCCCCGCCCCCGACAGCCCCCGCGGCCTTTGGTTTCGACGCCTTCTCCCCCCAGGAGGTGGCGGAGCGCATCGAGGGGCTGGGCGTGGCCAAGGCGCGCCTGCCGCTGGCGCCGATGCTGCTACTTGCCATGTTGGCAGGCGCTTACATCGGCTTCGGCTCTCTGTTCTTCTTGCTGGTAACGTCTGATCCGTCTTTGCCCTTTGCGGCCGCACGGGTGCTCGGTGGGCTGGTGTTCTCGCTCGGGCTGCTGACGGTGGTGGTGGCCGGGGCGGAGCTGTTCACGGGCAACCACCTGCTGGCCATGGCCTGGGCTGACGGCCGGTTGCGCACGGGCGAGGTGCTGCGCAACTGGGCGGTGGTGTGCGCGGGCAATGCCCTGGGCGCGGGGCTGCTGGCGCTGGCCGTGGCCGGCGCCGACCTGGGGGCGATGAACGGCGGCCGTCTCGCGCAGCAGGCGCTGAAGGTGGCCGCCGCCAAGGCCGCCCTGCCCTGGGACGTGGCACTGCTGCGCGGCGTGCTGTGCAACGTGCTGGTGTGCCTGGCGGTGTGGATGGCTGCGGCCGGCCGCAGCGTGGTCGACAAGGCCGTGGCCGTGGTGCCGCCCGTCACTGCCTTCGTGGCGCTGGGCTTCGAGCACTCGGTGGCCAATTTCTTCTTCTTCCCGCTGGCCCTGCTGCTGGAGCCCACGGCCGCGGCGGCCGGCCTGCCCGCACCAGGCGTGGGCGCGATCCTGGGCAACCTGCTGCCCGTGATCGCCGGCAACCTGCTGGGCGGCAGCGTGCTGGTGGCGGGGGTGTACTGGGTGGTGTATCGGCGCGGGGTGCGCTGAGCCGGTCCAGTCGTTGTGGCCGGCTTGCGCCGTGCGACTGAAGAGAAGGCGCCGCGACTGCGCCTACCCCCCCACGGTACCGTCGAACCCCAGGTGCCGGGAGATGGCGCCAGCCGTATCGATCACCACCGACGAGAGCTGCAGCTGGCGCTCGGCCGTCATGCGCTCAGGTGGGCCGGACACGCTGATGGCCGCGAACACGCGGCCGGCGGCGTTGCGTATCGGCGCGGCCACGCAGCGCACGAACAGCTGCAGCTCTTCGTTGTCCAGGGCGAAGCCGCGCTTGCGCACCTTGGCCAGATCGCGCTCCAGCGCGGCCAGTGAGGTGATCGTGTGCGAGGTGTACGGGCGCAGCCCCCCCGCCGCGATACGCGCCACAAGGTCCTTGGGCAGGTACGCCCCCACCGCCTTGCCCACGCCTGTGCAGTGGATGGGTGCGATCTCCACGCGGCTGGCCAGGCTCTTGCGGGGCTCTTCGAAGTCCTCCCGCTCGATCACGACAACGCTCTGGCCGTTGAAGACCCCCAGGTGCACGGAGGCGCCGGAGTGCCGCGCCAGCTGGTCGATGAAGGGCTGTGCCTCGCGGTGCAGGTCCATGTTGGCCAGGGACAGGCTGCCCAGCTCGTACAGGCCGATACCCAGCATGTAGCCACCGCCCCTGACGTCCTGCTCGATGAAGCCGATCTCCTTGAGGGCCCCAAGAATGCGGTGCACCGTCGGCCTGGGCAAGCCGGTGCCGGCGGCAATTTGTGCGAGCGTCAGGCGCCTCGATACGCTTGAAAAGCACTGCAGCACATCCATCATGCGCTGATAGGACTGGATTCGGTTCTTGTCGTCCTTTTCAGCGGGCGCGGGTAAGGCCATGGGTGTGCTCAGCGAGGGTGTGGCGGGCTGGGGGCTACGCGTCACGGAGGTCGCTCTGCGTTGCCGGGACCCCCGGCCAGGCCACAGCAGTCCGCCACTTCCGGCTGCGCTTTCCCAGCGATCAGGCAGTGTACCGAGCCCTCAACGCGCCAAGCTTCCGCCTGGGCGTTGCCAGCCCTCCCAGGCCAGCGCGTGGGCGCTCAGTTCACCTTCAGATTGAGCTGGGTGATGAGGGCCTTGAAGTAGGCGCTGTCACGGTCGATTTCCGTCTTGAACCGGGCGCCGTCGGCGACGGAGTAGCCCAGGTTGAGCTTGTCCATCGCTTCCTTCACAGCGGGGTCCTGGGCGGCCTTCATGGCGGCGTCGGACAGCTTCGCCAGCACATCGGGCGGCAGGCCCCGCGGCGCACCCAACCCGCGCCAAGTGCCGATGGACAGGTCGATGCGTCGCTCCTTGAGCGTGGGCACGTTCTCGAAGCCCTTCAGGCGCTGGTCGCCCATGACCGCCAGCATCCTCAACCTGCCTGCGGCCACCTGGGAAGAGACCTCGGAAGGGGAGGGCACCACGGCGTCGATGTGGCCGCCCAGCAGCGCCACGACGGCGGGGGCGTTGCCCTGGTACGGGATGTGGTTGAACGTGACGCCCAGCTTCTGCTGCAGGCCCAGGGCTGCCAGGTGCGAGACCCCGCCCACGCCCGCATTGCCAAAGCGCAGGCCGTCCTTGCTGCGCTTGGCGGCGTCCACGAACTCTTCTACGGTGTTCCACGGGGACTGGGCGCTCACGGCCAGCACCACGGGGTCCTGATTGAGCCGGACGATGGGCACGAAGTCCTCGGGCTGGTACTTGCCGATACCCAGGTGCGGCAGGATCACCATCTCGAGCGTCATCATCGCGATCTTGTAGCCGTCGGGCTTGCTCTGCGCCACCTCGCCCAGGCCGATCGCGCCGCTGGCCCCGGGCCTATTGAAGACAGTGAAGGGCTGGCTGAAGTGCTTCTTGGCGGCCTCGGCGAACACGCGGGCGAGCACGTCGGTGCCGCCGCCAGCGCCAAACGGCACCACCAGCTCCACTGCCCGGTTGGGATAGGCGTCGCCCGATTGCGCAAAGGCCAAGGGCGAGGCGGCGGCCAGTGGCCAGGCGCTCATGGCGACCAGGCCGGCTCTGCGGGTGATTCCTGAAGGCTTCATGCGGACTCCTGTGTGGATTGAGGTGGTGGCTTCAGCCAAGTCGTCCGGAATCCGGAACACTTGACCGAAATGCGGAACGCTGAGAGACTTTATGAACCGGGGCCCATCGTGTCAAGTGCTGAACACCCTGACCTCAGCGCTTCACGGTCTCCCGGTTCCGCGGTCCGCATCGGCGCACCCCTTACAAGACCCTCCACAGGAACCCCAAGATGAGCTCCAAGACTCCCGACCTGCGCCACCTCCTGCATGGGGTGCTGCCCCCGATCGCCATGCCCTTCGACGAGCAGGGCCGCCTGGTGCGAAACGCCATGCGCGAGCAGATCGACCTCATCGTCAACGCCGGTGCCAACGGTGTCGTGGTGGGGGGCAGCACGGGCGAGGGCCATACCCTGTCGGACGCCGAGTTCGTCGAGTCGATGCAGGACGCCTACGAGGCCACCGACGGTCGCGTGCCCTTCCTGGCCGGCCTCATCGTCAACAGCACCGTGCAGGCGATCCGGCGCACGCGCATGCTGGAGGGCATGAAGGTGGTGGCGTTGCAGGTCACGCCCGTGCACTACCTGTTCAAGCCCGACGAGCAGGCCACCATCCAGCACTTCCGCACCATCTGGGAAGAAACCGGCATTCCCATCCTCATCTACAACGTGATTCCGTGGAACTACCTGAGCGTGGACTCCATGCTGCGGATCATGGACGAGGTGCCGGGCGTGATCGGCATGAAGCAGAGCAGCGGAGACCTCAAGTCGCTGTCGGACCTGCTGCTCAACGTCAAGGAACCCAAAATCGTGCTCAGCGGCATCGATGCCCTGCTGTACCCCGGCTTCGCCCTGGGCATGCACGGCGCCATCTCCGCCTTGACCAGTGCCGTGCCTGGGCCCGTGGTGCGGCTGCAGAACATGGTCAAGGCTGGCCGGCACGACGAGGCCCGCCAACTGCACTTCCACCTCAACCGGCTGTGGAACACGCTGCCGCACGAGATCTTGCCGGGCTGCGTCAAGTACATCCAGCATCTGCAGGGCCTGCCGCTGTACCACCCGCGCGCGCCCATGGTCCCGCCTGACGAAGGCCTGAAGGCGCGCATCGCCCAGGCGCTCAAGCCTGTGCTGGCGGCCTGATCGCCCCGGCCGCCCGCCGATGTACCGAGGTTGTGAACGATGAAGAAGTTCCTGAACCAACCGGGTGACTACGTCAACGAGATGCTGGAGGGCCTGTGCGTGGCCCACCCGGGGCAGTACCGCCAGCTGCCCGGGCACCCGCGCGTCGTCGTGCGCGCGGCCCCACCGCGGTCCGGCAAGGTGGGCATCGTCACGGGCGGCGGCTCCGGGCACTTGCCGATGTTCGTCGGCTATGTCGGGCCGGGCCTGCTGGATGCCTGCGCCGTGGGCAACGTCTTCGCCGGGCAGACGGTGGCGGACGCCGAGGCCGCGATGCGTGCCGTGAGTGCGGGCGCCGGGGTCTTGCAGTTGTATGGCAACTACGGCGGCGACAAGATGAACTTCAACCTCGCGGCCGAGGCGCTGCAGGACGAGGGCGTGGAAGTGCGGGCCGTGCGGGTGGCCGACGATGTGGCCAGTGCACCGGCGGCGCAGCGCCACCTGCGCCGCGGGGTGGCGGGCATGGCCTACGCGTTCAAGCTGGCCGGCGCCTGCGCCGAGGCCGGTGGCGATCTGGAGGACGTTGCCGCGGTGGCGCAGCAGGCCTGCGACAGCCTGCGCAGCGTGGGCGTGGCGCTGTCACCCTGCACCATTCCTGAAGCCGGCCGGCCGGGCTTCGACATCGGGGCTGACGACATGGCCTTCGGCATGGGCATCCACGGCGAGCCGGGCCTGTGGACCGGCCCGCTGCAGACAGCCGATCAGGTGGCCCAGGCCATGCTCGAGGCCGTCCTGCCCGAACTCGACCTCTCGCGCGGCGACCGTGTGTCGGTCATGGTCAACAGCCTGGGCGCCACCCCGCTGGAGGAGCTCTACATCCTGTACCGCGCAGTCGAGCGCACCCTCAGAAGCCAGGGGCAGACGGTTGTCGCCCCCCTGATCGGCCAGTACGCCACCTCGATGGAGATGGCCGGAGCCTCGCTCACCGTGCTGCGCCTGGACGGCCGGTTGGAGCCGCTGCTGCTGGCACCGGCCAGCTCGCCGTTCTGGCGGCCCGCATGAGCCTCGACCGCGCGGCGGTCGAGGCCGCCTTGTTGCGGGTGAGCCAGGGCTTGCGTCAGGCCGCCGACGAACTCAACGCCCTGGATGCGGTGGTGGGTGACGGCGATCTGGGCACCACGCTGGCCCGGTGCGCCAGCGCGCTGGATGGCGCGCCCCTTGCCGGTGGCACGGTGGCGGACCTGTTGCAGGAAGCCGGGGCCCGCTGCGCTGCCGCTTCTGGTTCGAGCTTTGCCACCCTGTTGGGGGCCGCCTTGCGCGCCGCCGCTCGGGCCTGCCGGCAGACGACGATGCCGCAGGCTTTAGGGGACGGCGACATCGCAGAACTTCTGGGCCAAGCCGCTTCGGGGGTGGCTCGCCTCGGCGAAGTTCAGGAAGGCGACAAGACCTTGCTCGACGCCCTGCTGGCGGTCCAGAGGTCCAGGCCGCTGGACGGCACGCCCTGGGCCGTGTTCCACGCAGAACAGGCGCTGCACGCGGCCCTGCAGGCGTTGCATCACCAGCCGGGCCGCATCGGTCGTGCAAGGCTGCACGCCGGCCGCGTCGCGGCGTACGACGACCCCGGCATGGTCGCGGTACTCAGGATGGTGCAGGCGCTTTGAACTCGGCGCGCCGCGCACCTGACTACACCGTCCGGCCCGCCGCCCGCTGCTTGCCCGCCAACCACAGCAGCGCCGCGCCCACCAGCGCGATCGGCACCAGCGAACCGAGGTTCAGGAGGGTCCAGCCCTGGGTGGTGACCAGTGCGCCGGAGGAGAACGAGCTCAC
>Ga0315906_10005478_pt1 | contig 15960 bp, 32 predicted proteins | sample LakEriMetagenome_4_FD_203526 | JGI IMG/M metagenome (GOLD analysis project Ga0315906, IMG submission 203526) | Freshwater fungal communities from buoy surface, Lake Erie, Ohio, United States - Buoy 2 MA122 | ecosystem: Environmental > Aquatic > Freshwater > Lake > Lake biofilm | place: USA...
ACCGGCAATACCGTGGCGGATGTTGTACTTCCCGCCTTCCCAGTCGGTGGCAGCTTCTTCAAACTCGTCGACGAGGCGCTGAGCGCGGGTGTTACTAATCATCGAGCTGCTCCAGTGCGCGGCGGATTGTGTTGGAGCGTTGTTGCCATTCAGATTTATTTAACCCTTGATCTGCTTCGCTCAAAGCAGCCAGCGCCTGCTCCTTCAAGCTCGGCGGCTTGGGGCGGCGGGCGGCGCGAAGTTCTCTGGCGAAGCCGTGGAAGTCCTCATGCTGCATGTATCCACAGCACGCATCCAGCTCGACGTCGGCGCCCCAGCGGGCGGCGGCGATGGCAAAGGACTCAAAGGGGCCAGGGTCTGGTCCCATATTGTCGTACCACTGCTGCACCAGCTCCGGCGGTGGGGTGATCGGGTGTTGAGTGGTCATTTGGAACCAAAGCAGAAGATCTGTGCAGGGCGGTTGTCGTAGAGCTTTTGGCAGGCTTGCCACTTCTGTGGCAGCCACCACCAGGAAGCGATAATGAACAGGGCCAGCAACAGGACTGTAGCGATTACGGTGAGTCTGTCTTCGGTCACGGGTGATTAGTGCGGGGAACTAGGAGGGCTCGGTGGCAGCAATCCACTGCTCCACCAGCTCAGGCGGTGGGGTGATTGGGTGTTGTTGTTCAGTCATTAGTTTCTTCTTCTACTTGATCAAGGTTCATGCCATCTAATAAGTAAAGAGTATTCTCTTCACCAAGTATGTTAAATGCATCTGCGATTAAGTTGGTGTTTCGATCTTCTTCTGTGTAATAGTTCAACAGTATTTCTTCGGCTTGGTCATAGCCGTGGTCGTCATTAGTAAGACGTTCAAGAACTTCTGGAGGCATGCGATCTACCATATCAACGACAATGGCATTACGCACCAAGTCCCAAGTATGTACTGGGATGCGCTCTACAACTTGATCAACAAAGTTTAAGTCGATTCCTTTGTTTGGATTCTTTGGTTGCATTGTGAGTGTTAGTAAATGATAAAGGTAGGGATGGTCGGGATCGAACCGACACGACCAATGGTCAACGCATTTTAAGTGCGTAGCGGCTACCGATTACGCCACATCCCCTTTACTTGGACTTACATCAATGGAGTTTGATTGCCAAGTGTGATCTTGAGGTAAGACCTCCATACCATACTGCCAGCTGTCATAATCCTCTTCATTGCGAGGATCATTGTCATCAACCAGAATGTACTTAGGTGTTCCATGTTCATGGATGTATTCACCTAAGTTGGCAAGCGCCATTGCAAGAAGTTGTTCTTCTTCAGGCGTTATGTCACGATGTTCAATCGATTGATCAGTGTGTTTGGTAAATGGTTCAGTCATGGGTTGGACCAGCCCTAGTATCGAGGCTAAGGCTGGTCAGCTTTGTGTGAGCTAAGCAGATTGTAGCTCAGTTGAGCGTTGCTTCAAGGCTTCGCTGAAAGCCTTTGTGTACTGCTCACGATCTTGGTCGTGCAGCCTGGCGTTTGAGATGCCAGCTATTTGCTTGACATTCATCATGCCCATGTGTACGTCAAGTTGCACAGTGAACTGTGGCTTGCCGTCAACCATGCACAACACAATGAAATGTTTCTTCTTGCGAACGCCTTCTGCGTAGTTGCTTGAGCTACCTACACAGTTGCGTACAGCTTGACCCCATTGTGCAAGCTGGTGTGTATCCATTGGTTGAATGAATGTCCAGTTAATTGAATCAAGTGTGATCTTGATGGGATTAGGGAATAAATCCTGTGGAAGTTTTTCATTAGGGTTACGAAGTTTCCAAGCCTCGGCTTGAATAGTGTCATGAAATTCACTGATACGCCAACGCTTGGGTACAGGAACAGTAACTCCTTTTTCGATAAGATTACCAATCATGTTTATCGTGTCACTCCAATCATGGAACCTGTAGTGATATGTGTTCAAGGTGTGGGACCAACCTGAACCATTAGTGCCACGACGTTCGTCTTCAGCTTTGCGTTCTGCGTAGAACTTGCTGAGAATTCCAAAAAATGAAGCTACAGGCATATTGTCATTTAGCCATTTGTTTGTATCAGTACGCCTAGATTCATTCCAGCTCAGGCCAATGAGTTGATCGATGTGATTTTGATAGTAATCAATAGGGCATTCAGGCCAGACTTCATTAACAATACGGATCTTTTCAAACAATTCTTGGATTGTTTTCCAATGCCCAAGAATATTAGCTTTGCGTTTGTTGTTTGGATCTTTAATAGTTGCAATCATGGCATCGCATTTGGCTTGAATCCATTTACGGAAAAATGGAGTGTCCATGATGTGCAGAACTTTATTCAGTTTTCTTAGGTTGGCACCATAGTAGTCACTGTATTTTGCATGTTCAACAATTAGTTTCTGCAGGTTCTCATAAGAGGGAACCCAGCTCCTTGGAAGCTCATCAAGTATAGTTTTGTGAATATCTCCGTAGTCAAATAACATACCAGGGAAGTTATCTTCATACATTAAGCGTTCAAATACATCACGTGAATCTTCCCATGATGGAATGGATTGTTTAAGTTGCTCTTCAAATAGGTTGATACCTCTGCGAATATTAGAACCTTTCTCGGTATAGCTACATACGGTTGGAATATTCCAGTTGGAATTACTTGAGGAACCAATCAAATCTTGCTTGGTCAGTAGCTTTGTATAAGTCAAGAATGTAGAACGTCCGTGAATTATTGTTTCACATTGTTCTTTAAGTTGTTTGACTTTGTGTGCCAACATCTTGTTGGCAGCGGCTGTATCTTTGAAGGCAAAGCTATAGCCATAAATGTATTCATCTTCTTTCCCTTTGGGGGGAAGCCATGCTGCATACCAGCATTGCTCGTAGTGATAAATGATTGCATATACTTCAGACTTTGCGCCGTCTTCAACAGTAGTTGTAAAGCGGCTAAAAGTTTGATAACGACTAGCGGCTGGGTTGCCATTGATGTTTACAATGGCATCATCAAGTAATGACTGCTTGACTATGTCGTTTGGTATAAGGTGTTTTGGTTGGCCAAGTGGAAACTTAGCCTTAGCTTTAGTTGACTTAGGTGCGTTGTCTTTTGCGAGCTTCTTCAATGCAGGATCATATGCAAGAAGCTCGACTTGAAGATTTTCTGGGAGTCTAAACTGCATGGTAATTAATGGGTGAAGTGGAATTAAATCAAAGTTGATTAAGGCGAGCAAATTCGCCAAATTGTAAAGACGCTTCTTTGTTATAAGCAAAGGCAGCTTCTTCTTCAGTTAAAAAAACACCAAGGTGTTTAAAACATTTGTTAATTCGTATTGTTGCCCTCCATTTATTTCTTGTTTTAATAAAAGAAACACCTTTATATTTGCTAGAGGTATTTACTCTTCCATTTCGATTTTGTGAATTTTGAAGTTTATTAGCAAGACGTAAAGGTTTATTGTTATCTTTATCGTTGTTTACATGATCTACAAATAATTCACCAGGATCTGATTTAGTTTGCAGTGCATATACAATACGGTGTGCCATATAGTCTACGTTTTGTCCTTGATAGCGCCATCGAACACGCCAATAATGATCCTTGGTTCTTTGAATCCCCGCAATTGTTTCAACTTTAGTCCAACTACTAGGTGCTTTGCGCCAACGCAAACCACTTGGAGATGTTGAATCAAGTTTAAACATTTCTTGAAGATATGTAATTGGTGGTAAAGGATTTGGTTTCATTGTGGAATGTCATTAAGTTGCTCCAGTGCGTAGCGAATAGTGTCATAAGTAACATCATCAATCCTGTCTCTGTTGTATACATCATTAAGTTCAATTAACGCCTGCTCCTTCAAGTTTGGCCGTTTAAGACGCATTGTTTCTTTCAAGGATTCACCCATTGGAATAATCTGCAGATGCGGTTCATTTAAAGCATTATGATCTAACCAATTTGCATCCATTGCAAGTTGTTGATCGGCGCCCCAGCGGGCGGCTTGGGTGGCAATGTGTTGTAGTTTTTCAGTTGTGATCGTTATTGTAGACATAGTTCGCAACTGGCTTACATATTCAGGCAAGTTGCGCCATTGTTCTACTAATTCAGGCGGTGGGGTAATTGGATGGTAAATCATTGGTTAGCCTCATCAAACAAAGCATTGACTATGATTGAACGGTCATTTTGATAAACATCAAGCGGTGCTTCACTAAGCCAAGTAGCTATTTGGCGAATTGCAACACGAGCTTCTGGTGTCCAATTTATTATTTCATCGCTCCAATCCCCAGGGCTTTCGCATCTGCTGATGGCAAAAGCAACTTGTTCTACCAAGTTTTTAGTCGTATAAATCATTGCATGGTGAGTTTGTAGTGATTGGGTAGTTTAACGTCGTGCCCAGGACGTAGGCTCAAAGCCTCAACAGCTCTTCACCTTTGGAATTGGTGAAGACAATCTCATCGTCTCGATCAGCAAGGTACTGATCAAGAGTTGTTGTGTGCGTGGGCAAGAACACTGGCATTTGTTTGGCGAACCCAAAAGCAGAATAGACTCTGCCCTTGGGACCGCGAATAACTAAATACCAGCGTTTGAATTCAATGTTGATGCCAATCATGCGGCGTCATCCAAATAGTAATCGGAAGTGTCTACGAGTGTCCAGTCAAGGTCAAGACGATCAAGGAAAGTGCAGAAGCTACTTTCATCAAGTGGGATTGATTCATCGTCAGCCATCTCGAAAGATGCTGTACAAAGTGCTGGAGCCCATTCCTCAGGGTCGTCGCGAGTTGCTTTATATAGAAGACGCATGTCTTCAACAACCGCTGTAACTGTGACATAGGTCCCATCAATAAATGTGTTTTCGATACAAAGGATTGCCATTAGTCAACCTCTACGAAACTGCATTTGGTGGAGATGTAACACTTGTAACGTGACCACAGACGAGCTGTTTGGTACTCACCGTAAAACCGGTCGTTGTCGCAGATGTACATGCGAGCACGTTCAGATGCACAATGTGCAATGTTGATGCGGTCTAGTAGACCGATGTTGGTGTCGTCTAATGCCATGGAGTAGGTGATTGAAGTAAGCAGTGAGCAGTTTAACGTCATGCTCAGGACGTATCTTTAGAATAATTTAATGTTTCGTTTGCTTACTCCGGTGCCAGGCAAAGAGATAGATCCTCTGACACCAGAGTCACGGGCATTCAACGTAAGTTGGAATGGACCGAGTTGAAACGATTTAGTAAACGATTTGACGCCATGTTCTGTGACATTGAAACCGGCAACGGTTTTGTCAAAGTTAATCAGTGAACGTTCTTTAGTCATCCCAGGTACAAGCTTCAGATACAACAAATTTGAGAATGAAGTATTCAGGTGAATTACCTTCAGCTTTGAAGTAACGAGCTTCAAAACCTCCAGTGCCTGTGCAATCTGATTTGATTGCATTCGTTAGTAGGTAACGAGCAGTTGCTTTGAGTTTGGCAATGTTTGGTATTGCCATCCCATTGCCTTCAGTTGTTTGCCAATGCCAGTCCAATGCTGTCATTGCAATTAACACTCGTTCAAAATTAAATTCATCAATGATTTGATCAATTAAAGTTGATTGTTGATTTGTAGTCATTTCAAATCTTCTGGTAGAAGAGCATTAGTATCGTCTTCGTTCATATTTGTCATCATAAATTTTTGGCCGTCGGGACTAATAAAGCCCCCGACGAAACCAACGCCGTACTTATCTGCAGATTCTTTCATCTTGGCTACAAGCTGCATTGCTTGCAGTCGTTGAGCATCGATGGCATCTGGTATGCGTGGCTTAGGTGCGTCGTTGATTGCTGACATGGTTGGAGTTGGGATGTGTAGGTGGAATGAGTTAGTAGTCTATCAGGTGTGTCAAGGGTTATTTAAAGCAGTAATATAGGTTTACTAATGGATTCCCCGTGGTGCTCGGCTGTTAGCCGGGGGTGTGGGGGGATAATATCCATGTACTGCTATGGGTATTTATACGCTGGTGCCATTGGACAATTGTTCTATACAATTGGTGTGGTTCTCGAGACCTCACTGGCCAGTGATTTAAATACCAGTTTGTAGTTCTGGTTCTTTCTCAGGGATTCCGTTGATGATTCAGGCCATCACCGGGGTTAGTCTCATGTTTAATAGGGGCGTCTGGCCGCACCAGACTTAGGTACTACTGCGTACCAGCCCCTGTTAATTCTTGGTATCAACTACGAAGTTCTCGATGTTGAATCCAAGCCATATTGTGCATTTCGTTTGCAGTCAGTGGTGGTTCACCGCTGTAACCCATTTCTTCGTCAGAAGGTACATAGTTAAGTTCGTTTTCAAGTAGTGGGATTATCTCTTCTTCTAGAAGGCTGAGCGTCGACATGTTCAAGTGTGCGTCCATTTGATGGCGCTTTGATTCACGTTCGACAACTTCTTTGAGTTGCTTGAGGATGTTCTCAAGTTGCTGATGCTCGCTCATTGGATACTCGGGGTAAGTTTGCATGAGTTTGATGGTTGATCCTGGGACTTACACCACACAAGTGTGTGGATGCCCAGGGTTGTTATGGATCTTGAATGATCCAAGACGTGTAGTGTTTGTCGGTCTTATTAAGTTTGATCCAGCCGTGTTTATCCAAATACTCAAGAGCTTTCGGATAATCAGGAGCTTTGCAACCAATGACTGTTACGTGGGGTGCATAACAGTCGGCGCCTGGATTGGTCTTCTTGTACCATTGGTAATACCTAAGAATGTTTCGATGATTAATTCTTAGGCTGGCAGTTTGTGTAGTCATTACATCAAGATGTTTGCTATTCGCGAATAGCGAATGAGACCCCTTGGCTTACTTAGATAAGACCAAGGATACTGAGCCAGCTATCGGGATGGTCAGGTTCTACTTCGTCTTCACTGGGTGTGAAGCAGATGCTATCGAAGGTCCATTCTTCGATTTCCTCGCAGGTTGGGATGTCGTACCAGCCCGTGAGTTGTTCCTTGTCCTCTGACGAGTAGTTGCCTCCGGCTGGAATCCAGAAGCAACGGAGGATACCACGTTTGTTGCGGTAGACATTTCCGGTGCAGGGTATTGCACCTTTGGGGGCGTTTTGGAAATCGGCTTCGGCTTGGTACTGGACCTCACCTTCTTCTGCGGTGAGGGGTTCGTAGCCGAAAGTTGCGGCGATTTCTTGGGTGATTGGATGGAGAGCCATAGTTCTGAAATGAATTGGAATAGGAGTGTGAACAGGGTGTAGCAGATTGCTACGGCGATGAGTATTACGTCATCATTGTGTTGTTGATTGGGTGAGTTCATTGGGTTGATCAGGTGGTTGGTTGAATTCTTCCATTAGTGCTTGACGTTGTTCGTACGCAATGTCTGCTATGGCATCCATGAAATCAGCATTGCGTTGTTCGTCAATAAAATCCATGTTGATTTGGAGTAATGGTGTTGAGTGATTCAGTTAGTTTCAAGGATATACCGAAGACAAACCAATGGTCGCTTCGGTTGATATCCTGGAGGAAGTTCTTCGTAAGATAACCAGTCTTGATCGTTGGTTACATCAAGATCAACACAGGTTTCTTCCTCAAGAATACGCATGGCATTTGCACTGGTTGTACACCAGACAATATAAACAGCCGCTGTATCTGAATCAAACATCAGATAGTAGTCATCTGGTTTGATATCAAGCCGCTTGAGAGCAGCCATTAAAGTTTGATGGTCAGTTGTAATGCGCATTGAACTAAAAGGTAATGTTGTTGAGCAGTTTAAGGACACCGAAGGTAAATACATATGAATTGCATTGGTAATACAACGCATTTACACTTCGTATACTCAGGTCCATCTTGGTTGCTACGCAGGTTGAGCTTCGGTATCAATGGGTGGTTCCATGATGCCAGTGTCGCGCATCTTGTCGATCATGCTGCACATGATTGTTGCATGGGCATGAGTCTGCTCCATGAACAACTTGACGCGCTCCGCTGAGATGGTATGGACACAGCCATTGGGTTCGGTGTAGGCCCAGCTTCCATCGGGCTGTGGTTCGCCCTCAAGAGCTAGGCGTTCTGAGTTACGAACGTACCTGAACTCAACGTTGTGGTAGTCCTTGAGACCGTCGGCAGCAGTCCATGTTGCGCCGAGGTTGTAGCGATTGGAATCATCCGAATACGCATGGAATTCTGGGATGATGTGCTTGAAAGCAGCAAAGATAGACATGGGTTTGAGTTGAGTAATAGTTAGTTGGATTCCTGATAAGTGTCATTTATCAGGAATATGGATAATGAGCAGTTTAATGTCATGCTCAGGACAGTTAATCAGTTGGTAGTTACGTCCCTCCAAGCAAGTCCTTTGTGGATGTTGGAGATGGTGTGATAGCTCACTTTGTAAGCATCACCAATCCCTTTGTAGGCACGATGCTTTGAACCAAAGCCTTGCATTAGTTCAGCATCAGCCAACATCCCTTTGATTTCACGGACTTGTGCTTGAGTCAGCTTGGCATTAGACAATGCAGCTGGCTTGGTACGTTTCTTGGACATACCCTTAACAGCCATCAACTTCGTGGTGGTCTGCTGAAGGGGGAGTCTGGGGGTTACGTCAAAGACCTGACCGTTGAGTGGGAAACCAAGAGTCACCGAGCTACCGTCTTTGGTGACGGAGATAGTGACCCGATTATCCCTGGTGATAATTGAGACGTGGTCAGGTTTTTGAACGTCGAGTTGAGAGAGGAGTTCCATTGATGTGGTATGGAGACGTGAGTAGTGTAGCTAGATGTGAGCTGAGGTCAAGCTATGAGCAGGAAACAAAATCCGTGGTCCTAAGAAGATTGTTAATCCAGACGGCACCTGATTCCTCAAGGCCTTCTGGAGTTAAATCATCTTCATAGTCTTCGGTTTGATTCTCGACAACTTCGCAGCCAAGATCTTCGAGTTGATCGTGGAAGTTGACCCAGCTATTTGCATTGCCATATACATGGGCATAACGCCCGGTATAGTCGGCAATAAGAGCTACGTAAGTCATGGGTTGAGTTTGTGAAATAGTGAATGGTTGTTTGTCGGCTGCCATCACAAGTGCTGTGAGTGCATGTGAATCTTTCAATGAAAGTTCACCGTTTGAATTCCACTTAAGTGCAGTGGAGAATAGGTATTCACCTGGGGCAGCCATGTGTGTAGTCAGTGTAGGTAAGGGTTATACCCCTTGATGGGGTGTGGGCGGCTGCGGATTTGGTTGAGTAATATCAACGCCAAGTGCAGCGCCAATAATAATAGAGCAACCTGCAGTTGCAATTAGATAAGTAAAGAAAGTTTTAATAGCCTGGGTAGGCATGGAAAACGTAGTAAGCGGAGCTTCTTTCGTGTAGGTATCCAGGTTAACGAATTTACCTGGGCTCAGACGGACAGTGTGCTTCATGGGAATGATGGAGAGATGAGTTGTGCAGGAACATGAGTCCTGCAGAGAAGGCCCGAGGGCCCTCAGTGCAGAAGTCAGAATTCCACTGGTTCAAGCGTCGGCTTTGCCTTCGCTTTCTTGGTGGAAGTTACTGCCGGCTCAGTGTCCTGGACTTTGGGTTGTGGCTTGGAGCCAAACGCATAGTCATTGACGCGCAACTGAAATTCAGGTTGCTTGAGCGGAGTAAGCGCATCGTCTTTCATATAGAAAGCACGAATGGCTTGTAGTTTACCAGTCACTGTAAGTTCCTGGCCAACCACGAGGTTGGAGTTGTTGTAAGCAGTGAGCAATCCGTTGGAGTTAAGGAACTTGACTGTGATTGTTGCATCTTGGGAGATGCGGTGATACAAAGTCACAGCAAGGCATTCACGATCATCTTCCGTTTGAAACGTACGGAGATCGGCAATGCGTCCAACGAGGGTAATGCTCTGGAGGTCAGCGTAAGACATGTGAGTTGAGCTGAGTTAGTAGCAGGGATGAACCCTGCAGAAAACCCTGGTGTTACTCAGGGTTAAGTGCAGAGATCAGAGGTACTTCTTATCTACGCAATAGGTAGTGTCACCAATAAAGCTGGTGAGCGTTACCAGTTGATGCGTAGGTTTGGATGGGCAAGTTTCCTGGTAGTGGGCATTGAGTAGCTTCTGTCCGCTAACGGTTAGAAGCATGCCAGCACCAGTGCCCATAACAATAGCGAGAATAGGTTGAAGCATGGTGTTGTATGCCACCCTTGCGGGTGGTGTGGGGTAGTACATGTGTACTGTATGCCACTGATGTGTGGCAATAACTGGGACAGGGTTTGCACCTGTCCACCCGCTTGTACGGATCAGCTTTCTAAAGGAACAAGACTAAACAATAGCTGTGCAAGATCTACGTCTTCTCGTGAAGGAAAACTATCGAGACAAGCTCCGTCCTGGTCATAGTCTGGCTCGTTATACTGTTGCATAGCACGAGCTAACGTGTATACTTCTTCAGTAGTTAACTGAAGAGTATGTACCGTGTTAATGGTTGCCACAGGAATCTCCTGTTGTGCGGTACCCATCTCCGCTGGGGGTAATACTGAGTGGGAGGTTTGACCTCCCGGCATCACGCCTGGTACTCAGTTAGTTGCATAGCCATTGTCTGCGCACCAGTCCATGTGGATCTGATGTGCAGCCTGGGGCCATGCGTGTGCTTTGCATTGTTGGGCGGTAGCTTTGTCCAATACTTGTACACCGAAGTGACAAGCAATGGTCATGGTTGCTACGACGCCACTAACAATGAAGCTGAATGTTCTGTAGTTGGTCATGATGTTGACAGGTAGTTGAGTTGACCACCTTAGTTAGGTGGCAATAGCCGAGGCCAGGAGTTGCACCTGGCCCTCCAACAAGTGGAGTACTACAGCTCAGCCTCCATAAGAAGCATTTGTTACTGCAAGAACTGCTTGAAGTCCTCACGAAGTTTGTCAAGCGTGTAAAAGTCGTTGTCGACACTGAACACCAATGGCGTTTCGTTGTATTCACGAAGCAACGCTTCCAATCCTTCAGCCAAAAGCTGAGCTTCTTCACTTGTCAGAGACACTTCAAAAGAAGTTGCTTTGAACTGTGCCACAGGAATCTCCTGTTGTGCGGTACCCATCTCCGCTGGGGGTAATAACTGTGGGAGGACTTACACCTCCCAGTGCCGTGTTAACGGACTCAGTTGGTTGCGAACTTACGTTCTTGGATCCTTAAATACAAAGCCTCGATCTGCTTGTGGTCCAGGACAACCTCTTTACCTTCGTTATCTGTAAACGAAGGAGGTGTTCCTGCACCGAAATCAACGCAGAATAGTTCGATGCAATGTAGAAGGAAATCTGTTTCGTGGAATGTGAAGTCCATGGTGTTGAGTTGACCACCCTCGGTGGGTGGTAATACTGAGTGGGAGGTTCGACCTCCCGGCATCACGCCTGGTACTCAGTTAACCAGATCTTCTGGATCCAGTAGGTACAAACTGCACATGGCGCAGTAGATCTTGTGCTCATCCCACTGCGAAGCAGTTGGATCAAGCTTGATCACCTCCTGGAACTGATTGACAAACCAATCAGCTGTAACGCCGTGTACGTACATGCCACCAATGGTGTCATGTCCGATAACCTTGTTTGCGATTTGAAGAAGAGTCATGGTGTGTATGGGAATGTAAGTGAGTTGTCTGCGTGTAGGATGCGCAGCCCCCGTACTTGGTGTTACTGTCTCGTCTGAAAACCACCGTGCGCCGGGGCGAGACCCCAAATAGGCGCGATAATATACGTGATTATCACCGAAGTTGATACGATATAGTATCAAAATGTAGGTAATTGAGTGTCCCGGGGTCAGGGCTTCATATTTACACGTTCCTTCGCTCGCTACTCACATATAAATATCTCACCCCTCCCCCTATTCTTTTTTTTCTACCCGCATTCCACTTCGGTTGGGTGGTTGGAGAAGCGTCAGGAAAATCTAATTCCTATTTGGGCCATATACGGGCCTTCTTTTGTGTATAAAAGAGAACATTTTTAAAATAAAAAGTCATTTTTGTCGCCATATTCCCCATCTACCCCAAAAAATTGGACAAAAAAGCCGGGGTATTATCCCCGGCGTTAATAAGTTTTAGTAAAAGGCTTATTCGCCCTTGGTTCTCTTATAAGCCAGTGTTGCGTTCATGGCTTTTTTGAAGGATTCTTCGTCGGGAAGCTCATAGGCCAATTCTTTTTTGGCCGAAGTAACAAAATCACGAACCTCTAAAGAGTCACGACCTTCTTTTGCAAGTCCCAATGCTTTATCTTTAATTGTTTCTAACGCTTCAACGCGTTTTTGACGGATACCAGCGTCCATTCCTGGAACAACTAAACTTATTTTTTAAATATAACGCACCTATTTCCCGGATTTATGAACAATAGAATGTCAAAAGGTAAAAGTAGTTGCAATACCTAACCGATGGCCCTTTCTCCAGCTGATTTTTACGCTTATAGCCGCGCTACTGGAGCCCCGGTCCCAGAAGATCCCGAAGAACGGGCACAAATGGCGCCTGAAGTCGCTGAGTTTCGGCGTAATCAGCTCAAAGCTCCGGAACAGGGGCAGCAACAGGGTCAAAACGCGCTTGCAAGCCTCGCTGGAATCGGTGCCCTGGCACTTGCGGGTGTTGGTGCGTACCGTTTAGCAAAAGGTCGCCTTCCTAAGGGTCCTTCGCGGTCTGCAACGGCTCCTGTGGTGACAGGAGACATTGTTCGTGAGGCAGAACGTACCGGTGCTGTACGTCGTGCTGCAACTGAAACTGCTCCGGCCCCCTCTAAAGTTGCAACCCCTGGTGAACCAACACCAGAGGAACGTCAACGGGTATATGCAGAAGTTGCAACGAAATCACCCGAAGACCTTCCGCGTGTTTACAGACCAAAAGGCGGCACACAAGAAGATCTTTTAATTACTGATCCAAATACCGGCGAAGTTTTTAGAGCAGGTAGAAGTCCTTCGTCTTTTGCTGAACGGTATATTAGTTTGCGCCCAGAGTTAAAAGGACAAAAGACAGATTTACCACTTGAGCGCACTCCTGGAACATTTAAAGAATTTAGCCAAGAAGCTCAGCAATTTACTCCACGTCAATACCTAGAAAGTACAGGTTCTCTAGAGGCAGACCCCACGGATCGTCTTGTTGCTGAAATGGGTGCGTTTCAGTTAGCTCGCAAAAAACAACTTAAATCGCGCATGAATAGGGCCTATGGGCAGCAATTAGAAAAAACAGCAGATGATCTTCTGGAACAGTTGCAAACCACTGCACCTGACTTAACAACTATCCAACAAGCCAGCGCTGGCGCACAACAAAATCAATTCATCAACGCAGTTGAATCAGGCGAAGATCAAGTTACCGGCCGCGTTAAAAACCAACTTCAACGTAATGAAGGTCTTGACATGAGTCAAGTTGAGGCTTTGGAAAATACTCAAGGCAATATTCGTGTTGCAGCTGCCCAACTTCCTGATGGTGTACCTGTTGATCAGGTTGAATCGTTCGGACGCATTGATGAATTAGTGGAGCAAGGTAAACGTTATTTACGTGCGCAAGAGATTGATTTTAATTATGATTATGGCCCTGAAAATCGTCGTCAAACTGCTCAAGTAAACGAGCGTATTGCCCGCGCCACGGAGCTAAAAAACACAGCTGAGCGTATCATTCGTGAAGAACAGGGTGAGAGCGACCCAGTTAACGTGGCACGTACCCGTAGCGGTGATGAGCGTCGTCGTTTAGCTGCACAAGGATTTGCTGGTGAGCGCTTAGAGCAACAACTCCTGAAGAACATGCGAGCAAACTTCCCTGAAGGCCGAGAAGTAATGGCGCCATTGCAAGAAAAAACCCGTCGCATTGAACGTGTGGGTATGCCGAGCGCACTTTCGGTTGTTGAGAATGTTGGTTCCGTGGAACCCATGAAGCAAGGTGACGTTGAACGTGTTGGAAAGCCAGCTTCTCAGCAAGCGGGATACGAAGGCGGTATCCGTGGCATGGGTCGCATCACTCGCGAGGATATTGAAGAGAAAGGTGGTGGAATGGGTATCTACGGCTTAGAACGCAACTATGCATCAGGTGCTGTGCGTAAACAAGGTGAGTTTGGTGAATCTGATTATGGTGATCTTGGTTATGAATATTCGGCCGCTGCAGAACGTCGTCCTACCGACTTAACGGGTAAACCAAGGTTAGAAGATTTACCCAATCCTTATTCTAAATTCTCAAGTGAACAGCTTGGTGAAATTACTATGTACGGTAGTGATGTTGATAAATACAACGCTGAACAACAACTAAAAAGCCGCGCTTCTGCAGATGTTTCAACCAGGTTGCGTCAACTTCAACTTTCAGGTAGACCAGGTGAAGCCCAGGCTTTTCTTGATAAAATTATGAAAGAACGCGGTGTTTCTGGTTCTGCTGATACTTACTCATCTTCTACCGGCGGCCCTTCTTCGCGTCGGCCTAGTTTTAGTTCAACGCTTTTAACTAGAAAACCCACCCTTGGAGAAAAAGCTTTAAATCGTTACGTTCGTGCTGTCGGCAACCCGTATTTAATTAATTAATTATGGCTGAAGAAAAAAAGAAAAAAGATAAAAAGTGGGTCCAGGGCATGGAGATGAAAGAAGGAGCCTTTACGGCTAAAGCCAAGCGTAAAGGAATCACCACTGCTCAACTTCAGGAGAACGTTCTTGCTAATCCCGAAAAATATGACGAAAAAACCGTCAAGCAAGCCAACCTACGCAAGACGTTGGTAGGATTGAATGACAAGAAAAAATCTAAGAAATAATGGCAAAAGACGCTCGTCTTGATTTAGGTCGTTACGTACAGAATCCTTTTAACCGCCAAGGTCAAGTCACCAAGCGTCTTGACTTTAATGAGTTGTTTCGGGCTAAGCCAGACAATGGTGGCTATCCCTGGAACCCCTCACGCTTTACAGAGGAAGATCTGACAAAGCGCATGATGACGCGCAAGCAGACACTTAACCCAACTTTAAATTTTATTGGTAATTCTCCCTTCTTTGATGACAACAAAGAAGTAACTCCTCAGTATGAAATGTTTGAGGGGCTGGGGAGATTTAATCGTCCTATTGATTACAACTTTGATGAAGGACGCCCCAATACTGAACAACGTCCTCAGCAACAACCTGACTTTAATCCTCAGTGGATTGAGGCGTACAGGATTAGCCCAACACTTAATCCAAGCAAGGTGGCTAAGAATCCTATGCCACGGATGAAGAACCCAGATCCCAATGGCTATCTCATGGCTCTTGCAGAAAAACGTGCAGAGAATGAAGCGGAGGGTAGCGCTTCTGTTGCTCAATTACTTAGCAAGCAAGGACCTGTAAATAACCAAACCAAAGAAAAAGAAGAGAAAGAGGGCCAACAAACGGAAACAGAAGTAGAAACTAATGTTTCTCCTGGTAAAACTGTAAGTTAATCTTCTATAAAATAAAAGAACCGAGATCAAAATATGTTAGCCAACACAGCAAAACAAATAGCAAAATTATTGGGAAGTAAAACTTCTCGAGAATCTGCAGTAGCTGCTTTGCCTGGCGCCGGAATTAACGCTGCTGTTGGTGCATTAATTGGTGGTCCCAAGGCGGCTGTTGGTTATGCAGCTGGAGACTTCCTTCTTAACTACCCCTTGGTTGGTTTAGCTCGTAAACGTTTTCCTGGAACCCCTGGTGGCAAGGCAACTATTCTTACAAAAAACGGAGATAAAATTATAAAAGAAATTCCTTACATGCCCTCAGGACCAGAGCAAGCTGTAAACTTTGGCGCATCTCTTCTTTCATCTTCTTTGACCGATATGGTGACTGGTGGGTCTTTATTGCCGACCCAAGAAGTATTGCCGGCTCAACAGGTAATACCAACTGTTATGTCGCAAGAACAACAAGAATACACTCAACTCATGCAACGTCAACAGCTAAATAACCTACAAACACAAGCATTGTCCCCTGGGACCATGTATCAAATGCAAGGTATTGAACATACTGCTTTTCATTACCCAGGTATTACCTTGCCGCCTGATGTGCTTCGTCAGTTGGAGGAGGGAGCATGAACGTCATTGGACAAGTTGGAAGCATTGTTCAAAATGTTAA
>Ga0315906_10005483_pt1 | contig 15953 bp, 15 predicted proteins | sample LakEriMetagenome_4_FD_203526 | JGI IMG/M metagenome (GOLD analysis project Ga0315906, IMG submission 203526) | Freshwater fungal communities from buoy surface, Lake Erie, Ohio, United States - Buoy 2 MA122 | ecosystem: Environmental > Aquatic > Freshwater > Lake > Lake biofilm | place: USA...
TTGCTGCTGCGCAGCACCGCCATCGGCCAGTGGATCTTCCGGATCCAAGAGGGGCAGGGCGACGGGTTGTCGCTGGCACCGCGATGGGCTGGTCTCGAAACGTTTTCCAAGAGCCCGATCGCCGCGGATGACCCACGACTGGAAGTGGTGCGCGAATCCTACCGGCGCAACCTCACCGATCTGGTCCGCTTTGGGGTGGAGTCTGGCGCTCAGGTGCTTTTGGGCACCATGGCGGTGAACCTGCCGGATTGCCCGCCGTTCGGTTCGCTGCCGCTGGAGGGATCGCCCCAGATCCTCTCGCAATGGAAAGACCTTGCCGATCGGGGTCGGGCCCAAGACGCCGCCGGTGATTGGTCGGGTGCCGTGGAAAGTTGGACCCAGGCCGTGGCCTTGGCTCCGCGTCATGCCGAAAGCCGCTTTCAGTTGGGGTTGGCCCGTCTCAATGCCGGCGATGGAACCCGCGGAACCTCCGACCTGGAGGCCGCCCGTGATCTGGACACTCTTCGATTCCGTGCCGATTCGCGCATTGTTGCCATCACCCGTGAGGTGGCCGCCGCCGCGGCTTCGCCTCGGGTGCTGCTGGTGGATGCGGCCGCGGAACTCAAGGGTGAAGACCCGCAGCGTCCTCCGGGAGCGGACCTCTTCTTCGAGCACGTCCACTTGAGGCCTGAGGGCAATGACCGCCTAGCCCGCTTGTTCGCCAAGGCCTTGGTGATGGGCTTGTCCGAGGGGGCGCCGTCGTCGGCCTCATCGGCGACCTGGGCGACCGAGACGGCGTGCCGGACTCGACTGGGTTGGAATCCGCATGCGGGAGTCCGGCTGTGGACCCAGGTTCGGGCGCTGTGCCAGAAGCCGCCGTTTTCGTTCCAGAGTCACAAGGAGGCCCGGGACCGATTCTTGGATGACCGTTTGGCCGAGGCCAATATGGAGGCCCGGAAGGCCGGGTTGGCGGCTTCCATCCAGGCATTGGAGTCTGCGGTGACCCGGCATCCGACAGACTGGCACTTGGCCGAGCAGTCCGCTCGGCTCCTGCGTCAAGGGCGGCGCTGGACCAACGCCATCGAGGCTTGGAAGCGGGTGGTTCAAGAAGCTCCGGATCACGTGGTGGCCTGGCATTTCTTAGGCGAAGCTCAAGCCCAGACCGGAGATCGCCGCGCTGCGGTGGAGTCTCAATCGCGGGCCTTGGCTCTGCGACCTGATTTTGTCGAAGCCGCCCTGGCTTTGGGTCAGTTGTACGGGGAGTTGGGTCGGTTCCAAGAATCCATCAGCGTCTTCGATCAGAGCCTGAAACGAGACCCCCGGAATCTCGAAGCCCTGATCAACAAGGCGCTCACCCTGGAGGCCATGGGGCGTCGTGCGGAGTCGGTCCCCCTGCTGTCGCTTGCCATGACCGAACACCCCCAGTCCACGCTGCCGTGCGTCCGCTTGGGGGAACTCCTTTCGGCCCGCAAGGAGTACGCCGGCGCCGTTGCGGCCTTCGAAGAGGCGGCCCGCCGCGAGCCCGCCAACCTGGGCGTCCTCCAGCGCCTGGCTGGAGAACTGGGGCGGGCCGATCGCCCTGCCCAGGCGGAGGCCGTGCTGCGTCGGGCCGTCCAGGCCGATTTGCAGAATGCGTCGGTCCGGATCGACCTCGGTGTGGCCTTGGCGCGTCAGACCCGCTTTGCCGATGCCATCGTGGAATTCGAGGCGGCGTTGCGTGTTCAACCCGACAACGCGTCGGCCAGGACTTATCTCGAACGGGCCCGGGCCATGCTGTCGGCCGTCCCGCAATCCACCCCCCAACGCAAACGCTGATGTGGTCCGTTTTCAAAGATTTTGCCCGATTCCTGGGGCGGGAGAAGAAATGGTGGCTTGCGCCCTTGATCTTGATCCTGCTGCTCCTCGGGGCGGTGGTAGTCTTTTCGTCCAGCTCTGCGGTCGCGCCTTTTTTGTACCCCTTCCTCTGAACCGCCGATCCACGGCCTATCATGCGATACGTCCTCGGCATCTCGGGCTTGTACCACGACTCGGCGGCAGCCCTCTTGGGTGATGGACGGATTCTGGCGGCGGTGCAGGAGGAACGGCTCTCGCGTCGCAAGAATGATGCGCGGTTTCCAGAACGCTCCATTCGAATCTGTCTGGATCAGGCGGGCATCACTGCCGGCGATTTGGAAGCCGTAGCCTTCTACGAGAAACCCATCCTGAAGTTCAGTCGCACTCTGGAGGTGTTTTTGGGTTGGGCCCCTCGGGGAGGTCGCGCTTTTGCCCGGGCCATTCCGGATTGGTTGGGCGGACGCTTGGACCTTCGTGGACGCATCCGATCCGCGCTGCCTGGGCTGCGGTCTGAGTGCCCGATCCTCTTCACCACCCATCACGAGGCGCATGCGGCCAGTGCGTTTCTTGCGTCTCCCTTTCCCGAGGCGGCCATCTTGACGGTGGATGGCGTCGGAGAATGGGCCACCACCGCCATCGCCCGAGGAATCGGCGCCCAAATTGAGCCCTTGGAGGAGATCCATTTCCCGCATTCGCTGGGGCTTTTGTACTCGGCGTTGACCGCTTACTGCGGATTCCGGGTCAACTCCGGCGAGTACAAGCTCATGGGCCTGGCACCCTATGGCGAGCCGTGCTGGGTGGAGACCCTTTTGGAGGAAGTGGTGTCCTTGCAGGAGGACGGTTCCTTCCGGCTCAATTTGAAGTACTTGGATCCACTGGCCGAGGATCACCTGACCAATGCACGTTTTCATGACCGGTTCGGTGGGCCGCCCCGTCGTCCGGATGAGCCTCTGGAAAAACGCCATCTGGACCTGGCCCGATCCATCCAAGGGGTGACCGAACAAGCCCTCCTGGGACTGGCCCGACGCGCCCACGAAAAAACCGGCTCCGCCCACCTGTGTCTGGCTGGCGGTGTGGCCCTGAACTGCGTGGCCAATGGTCGGATTTTGCGGGAGGGGCCGTTCCAGAAACTTTGGATTCAGCCCGCTGCCGGCGACGCCGGGGCTGCCCTGGGTGCCGCCTTGGCGGCCTGGCATGGGCCTTTGGAACGCGGTGGCTTGGCCGCTCCGCGAACCCCGATCGCCTCCGACTCCATGGGCGGGGGATTCCTGGGGCCCGAAGAATCTCCGGAAGCGGTGGAGGCTTCCTTGAAGCGGTTGGATGCGGTCTGGGAACGACTGGAGGCAGAGGCCTTGCAGGAGCGCGTCGTGGACGCATTGATCGCCGGCAAGGTGGTGGGATGGGTTCAAGGGCGCATGGAATTCGGTCCGCGGGCATTGGGACACCGTTCCATTTTGGGGGATCCGCGCAGCCCCGACATGCAGTCGCGCATGAACTTGAAAGTGAAGTTCCGCGAATCCTTTCGGCCCTTCGCTCCGGCCGTGCTGGCCGAGCGGTCGGTGGAATTCTTCGGACTCTCAGGCGAGTCGCCTTACATGCTGTTGGTTGCTCCGGTGGCCGATGCCCAACGCATTCCCGTCGCCCGCGAGGCCGAGGGTTTGGATCGTCTGAAGCAGGTGCGCTCGACGCTGCCGGCGGTGACCCATGTAGACGGATCGGCCCGGGTCCAGACGGTGGATCCGGAGCGCAACCCGCAGTTCCATGCCTTGCTGAAGCGGTTCGAGGCGAGGACCGGTTGCCCGGTGCTCATCAACACTTCGTTCAATGTGCGGGGGGAACCGGTGGTGGGTTCCGCAGAAGATGCCTACCGGTGCTTCATCAATTCCCAGATCGATGCGCTTGCCGTCGGTCCGTGCTATTTGGAACGCGAACGGCAACCGCATGCCGCATTGCCGCGTAGCTTCGAAGTCATCCCGGACTGACCATGAGCCGACCCGAAACCGTCAGAAGCCTTCGCGACCGATTCGCCATCGGTGCATCGCTCATTCCTCCGGTGGCTCTGCTGCTGATCGCTAGTCGGGCCGGTTGGGTTCCGGGTTCGCCTCGGGTTTATCTGGCGGCCATGCCCGTGGTGTTGGGATTGGGGATGTTGTTTCCGACGCTTTTTGAGCCCTGGCACCGAGGGTTTTCTCGGATGCGATCCTGGCTGGGTGGGCGGCTGGTGTTCTTGCTGTTGCTGGGAGTGTATGGAATTGCGGTGGTGCCACTGGCCTTCCTGATGCGCCTGTTCGGCAAGCGTCCGCTGGACGTGTCGCGTTCGGGATCGAGTTGGGTCCGATCCAAAGGCTATGGGTCCTTGCAGGATCCGTTCTGAACCGCGTCTTCGGATCCGTACTTTCTGAGCCTCGACAGAATCCGATCGGCTGTTGAAACTTCAACAGTTGCCTATGAAATTCCACCTCTCTTTGGCCGTGGCCTGCGCCGCCTTGGCCTCCGTCCCTATTCTCTTGGCCCATGACACGGGATCGAAGCCCCATGATCATGGCCCCTCGGCTGTGCCCGTGACCTTTCAGGTCGAGAAGAAGGGCCCGGTGAAGGCGCCCGCAGCACAGGCCAAGTCGGCCGTGTCGCATGTCAGCGGCCAGGGCTTCTGGAAATTTGCTCCGGTCGCCAACGCGATGCCCGTGCCGGCCGAGGCTCAATCGTTTGTGAAGGGCGCTCACGGTACACTCATCGTCGATAGCGAGCGCGATGTGGTGTACTGGGGCCTCGAGAAGGTGGGTTGGGTCGGTTTCAGCGACCGTCTCAAGACGTCGTGGGTGGTGAAGGGCGACCCGTCCATCGCCTCGGGCAACTTGCATGGTGCCGACCTCTTCCCGCGCAAGGGACAGCTTCCGTTGGTGGTTGCTGCCGATAATGTCGAGGGCGAGATCCTCTTGTCCGACACGACCTTCCGCACGGTGGAAAAGCTCAAGATCCCCGATGGTGGTCCTTACGCCGACAAGAAGGGCTGGGCTCCGACCGACGCGGCCTTCGCCGGCGACAAGACCTTGTGGGTGACCGACGGCTACGGTCGGCACTGGTTCATGGATGCCGATGCCAAGCCCATGAAGTACCGAGGCAATTTCTACGGTGGCGACAGCATGAGCCAGACGCCGCACGGCATCACCTTCGATCCGAAGCGCAACGAGCTGTATGTTTCGGCCCGCCCGGAGGCGCAGGTCCACGAATGGTCTCCCAAGACCCGCAAGGCTCTGGCCGTCCATCAGCTGCCCAAGGGCAGTGCCGCCTGCGACACCGATCTCTGGGGCGATTACCTGCTGGTGCCTTGCCTCACCGGCCCGAACAACACCCCGGGCCCCATCTACATCATCAATCTCAAGACCAAGGCCGTGGTCAGCACCATCAAGCCCAAGGAAGACCTTGGCTACGGATACGCCCAGCACATGCATGACGCCTGCTGGTACGTCGTCGGCAAGGGGCGCAGTGCCAAGGTGTACATCCTCTTCACCGCCTGGAACCCGGGTGGCGTGGGCGCTTTGGAGATGGTGAACATCCAGGACTAAACGGTCCTGATTCCAACGATCCCGCGGATTCCTTCAGACCATGCGCGCCTATCACGACTTGCTCCGGTTGGTTCTCGATCAGGGAACCTTCAAGCCGGACCGAACCGGCACGGGCACGTATTCGGTCTTCGGGGCGCAGACGCGCTTCCGGTTGTCGGAGGGGTTTCCGCTGATCACGACCAAGAAGGTTCACTTCAAGAGTGTTGCCTATGAGTTGCTCTGGTTTCTCCGGGGCGACACCAACGTGCGCTGGTTGCAGGAGCACGGGGTGAGCATTTGGAACGAGTGGGCCGATGCGGATGGCAATTTGGGGCGCGTGTATGGGGCCCAGTGGACCGATTGGCGGAGTGCTGACGGCCGTTCGATTCATCAAATCGATCAGGTGGTCGCCCAAATTCGCAAGAACCCGGACAGCCGCCGGCTCATCGTCAGCGCCTGGAATCCCTCGGAGGTGGATTCCATGGCGCTGCCGCCGTGCCACACGCTCTTTCAGTTCTACGTCAGTGAGGGGAAGCTCAGCTGTCAGTTGTACCAGCGCAGTGCCGATTTGTTCCTCGGTGTGCCCTTCAACATCGCCAGCTATGCGCTCCTGACCCACATGGTGGCTCAGGTCGCCGGGTTGAAGGTGGGCGATTTCGTGCACACCTTCGGTGATCTTCACCTCTACTCGAATCACCTCGAACAGGTGAAGGAGCAGTTGGCCCGCGAGCCGCGTCCGCTGCCGACGTTGACCCTGAATCCGGAACGCAGAGAGCTCCGCGAGTTCGTCTACGAAGACTTTGTTTTGTCAGGCTATGATCCCTATCCGGCCATCAAGGCGCCCGTTGCGGTCTGAGCGGTGTTCTCCCCCCTCCCAATTGAAAAAGGCGGTTTGCCCGCGCAGGGGCTGGCGATGGGGCAGGCGGTTGAGCCGGGTCCTCTTGGCGGTGTTTGGTTTCCCTGTTTTTGAACCTTTCCCATGAATCTTGAACTCAAGGACCGGGTGGTGCTGATCACCGGTGGCGCGGCGGGCATTGGCGAGGCCACGGTGCGGGCGTTTGCCGCCGAGGGGGCGATCGTCTGGTTCGCCGATCGCAATGCGGAACGGGGCCGGGCGCTGGCCGCCGAAGTGCCTCGATCGGTCTTTGCCGAAGGAGATTTGGCCGACCCGATCTTCTGCTCGGAGTTGGTTTCTTCCGTGCTTCGTGACGCCGGACGCCTGGACGTGCTCGTCAACAATGCGGGCGTCAATGACAGCGTTTCCTTGAGCGGGTCTCCGACCGATTTTATGGCCTCGCTGAGGCGCAACCTGCTGCACGTCTTCGCCTTGGCCCATCATGCGCAGGAGGCCTTGTGCCAGTCGCGTGGGTGTATCCTGAACCTGAGTTCCAAGGTGGCGGAGACGGGTCAGGGCGGGACCTCCGGCTATGCCGCGGCCAAGGGCGCGGTGAATGCCCTCACCCGCGAATGGGCCGTGGCCCTCGCGCCGCATGGGGTTCGAGTCAATGCCGTGATCCCGGCCGAATGCGACACAGACCAATACCAGCGCTGGTTTGCCGCGCAGCCCGATCCGCAGGCGGCTCGCGCCACCATTGAGCGGATGGTGCCTTTGGGGCGTCGATTGACCACGCCGGCTGAGATGGCTGCAACGCTCGTCTTCTTGGCCTCCCCTCGGGCGAGTCATATCACAGGGCAGTGGATCCATGTCGATGGCGGTTACACCCACCTCGACCGGGCCATGACCGGCGGCCACCCGGGATGGTGACCTTGTTTGAGATCCTGCACGAGGACGCTGACTTGCTGGTCTTGCGCAAACCGGCGGGTCTGGTTTGCCATCCGACCAAGGGGGATCAATTTTCCAGTCTGGTCAGCCGGGTGCGGATCCATTTGGGCTTCGAGCCTCACATGATCCATCGCCTCGACCGGGAAACCGGTGGGGTCATGGTCTTTGCCAAAACAGACGAAGCCGGGGCGGAGTTGCGTGCGCTGTGGGCGGCCGGTTTAGTCACCAAGGAGTACGTCGCCTTGGTTCGTGGTCGGATGCCGTTGGGTGAGGGGGCCATCGATGCTCCTCTGGGACGCGAGGTGTCCAGTTCGGTGGCTATCAAGGACTGCGTCCGTCCGGATGGTGCGGCCGCTCGGACTCGGTGGCGCTGCGAGAGTCACTTCGTGCGTGGGCAAGAGGTTTATTCCTGGGTCCGAGTTTGGTTGGACACCGGTCGTAAGCACCAGATCCGCATCCACCTGTCGCACCTCGGCTACCCGATCGTGGGCGACAAACTCTATGGAGGCGACGAGCGGATCTACCTCGATTTCGTGGTCGGAAACCTCTCGGAAGCTCAACGGGGGTTTCTTCAAGTCCCTTTTCACGCCCTCCATGCGGAGCGGCTTTGGTTCCCTTGGAAGGGTTCGGAAGCGGGGTTTGTGGCTGCTCCGGAACATTGGTTCTCCGATATGGCCGCCGGCAAGGACGTGCCTTGGTTCGACGATCCCTTCGCCCCATCTGCGGAGTCGCGGGCGGCCCGTCCGGTGGGGCCGTTCGAGCGGCCCTCAGCGGGCTCGGGTCCGGTCGTTCCAGGATTCGATTCCCAGGAGGGGTAGGGCGAAGGCGAAGGCCGCATCGCGCTCTGGCGTATCGGCCCTGCGGAAGACCTCGTAGATCGGCTTTCGGCGGTCGGGCGTGGCCACCGAGCCTGACGTGTGTGTCCAGAGTCCTAGGCGCAGCCCGCCTTCATGGGCGTGGTCCACGTGGCGGTGGAGGATGAAGGCGTCGATGCCGGGTTCGTCCGCCACCTGGTGCCACGCGTAGCAGTAGGCCGCAGCTTGCACGGTCTCGCCCTCCGGGCCATCCGGCGTGTGAAAGCCTTGCTCACTCAGGATCACCCGTCGATTGCGTCCCCGGAATTGGAGTTCGGGTTGCCCGAGAAACTTCCCGAGAGCCGAAAGGTTGCGGAAGGTGATTCGCGGAGTGGTCTTCCAATCGGGCTGGGCACTGGCATCCCGCCAGGAGCGCGGATTGAAGAGGTCTTCAGGGTAGGGATGAAACGCCAGATGCCAGTCGTAGTCCCCGCCAGATCGAGCCGCCTTGGCGAATTGTTCGAGGAAGGGGCGCCCCGGGAAGACTTGTCCCTCCTTGCCGCCGGGGTAGGCGATGTTCCAATGATGTTCCAATGAGAGGAATATGCGGCCGTTTTGGGAATGTCTCCGGACCGCCTGGTGGGTGATGCGCACGGTCCGCTCGTAATCGGCCGCGAAGGCTTCGGACGAGGTCAATCCGAGGTTGGACCAGAACCAGTGGGAGTTGACCTCGTTGCCGACAATCCAATTCCAGACCCGGCCGTGACGACCGTCAGGACGGCTCCAGTGCTCTGCCAGGAACCCGATCGAAGCCTCGTACCAGGCCCGGCCCTCCGGGGAGATGGTGTTGAAGGCGGACAGGTGGTTTGGACACTGGGTGCTGTAAGCCGGGTGCAGCAGGATCCGGCGCAACTCAGGATCGGAGCTTTCGTAGTTGAGTAGGATCAACGAGACCACGATGCCTCGTTCGGACAGGGCCCGAATCTGCTGATCCATGGTGGCCAGGTATCCCCGCTGAAAATGGTGGGTGCGCCCTTCCCAGGTGATCGTCGGATTGTTGGTGTCCCCCCTCGGATCGATGAGTTGAGCCAGATTGAAGTTGAGGGCGGCATGGCGGATGCCCAAGGCGATGGCGTCGTCCACCATTTGGACCTGAAGCCCCTTCTTGGAGGAGGGTTGAGGATAGGGTTCGGGGTTGGCCGCGCCCATCGCCGCAAGGCAAACCCCGACCATCGCTGCGGCGACCCGAGGCCATGCCCGCAACCTGGGATGCCATCGCGATAGGCCCACGTTCATGGCGTTGAACGGAGGCGCTTGATGAGGACCTTGGACTTGCGACCGCTGGCGTCGTAGCGCTCCCGTCGATGGGTGGGTAGGTCGTTCGGACTGCCTTCGGCAAACCCACCCTTGGAGATGAAGTACGTGAAAGCCTGCGTGCTGAGGGTGATTAGTTCGGCCAGCCCCTGTTCCCGCGCCCGTGCCTCGACGAACTGGATGAGCTTCAAGCCGATCCCCATGTTTTCATGGCTGGGAGCCACATACAGGAACGCGAGTTCGCCCTTGTTTTGCTCGGGATATTGATGAAGGGCCACGCAGGCCACTGGGTTTCGGTCTATCTCGTACAAGTAGTAGTCGCCCACTTGTTTCTCGATCGTGGCTCGAGTGCGCTTGACCAGTTCCTCGGAGGCGACCGAGTTCTTGGTCAGGTTGAGGAGCGCGCGGATATCCTTCTTCAGGGCCCTGCGGATTTGGGTGTACTCGTTGGCATACACCAAGGTGCCGATCCCCTCGTTGCTGAAGACTTCGGCCAAGAGTCCTTCATCGACCTCACCATTGATGATGTGCACCCGAGGCACTCCAGCCTCGCAGGCGGCCACGGCCTGGCGTGCCTTCGAGATCAAGTTGATCGGCCAGTCCGAGGGGATGCGACTGAGCATCTGCTTGAGTTCACCGACGATGATTTGCCGGATCAACTGCCCGTCACGGGTGAGCCCATCCACGGTGGTGAGGAAGATGAGCTTGGTGGCCTTCAGTTGCTCGGCCAGAGCGAAGGCGATGGTGTCGGAATTCACCCGGTAGGTCTTTCCGTCGCCATCGAAGCCGAGTGGAGGAACCACGGGCACCAGCCCCTGAGCCAGCAGCGTCTGAAGCATTTCGACATCGATTCGCTCGACCTTGCCGGTGAACTGGTGGTCCACGCCACCGACGATGCCCAGCGGATGGGCAATCACGGCATTGGTGGACACCGCTCGGAGATCGTTGGCCGACAACCCTTCGAGGATTTCGTGGGTGAGCCGGTTGGCGGCATTGAGCGAGAGTTGGAGTGTCTCCGCATCGGTGATGCCGGTCCCGTCCAGGTTGGAAGCCTGAACCCCGCGCTCCTCAGCCAGCGCCGCGATCTGCTTGGCCGCACCGTGCACGAGGAGGGTGCGGATGTTCAGCGAGCGCAAGACCGCGATATCGAGCAGGAGGTTGGGGAAATTGTCGTCGGTGACGATGGATCCATCGATGGCCAGGATGAAGACCTTTTCCCGGAAGCGCGGAATGTAGCGGAGGATTTCCCGCAGGTCGGTGAGTTTCACGTGTCGTGAGTTCGGGTCGCGCCGAGTGGGCTCGGTGCAGGGTGCCAAAGAACAGGCATGAGGACCACTGCTGCAATGAAGAAATCACCGAAGGGGCCCTCCGCTCTGATGACCGCCGCCCACCGAGAGCCCGGGAAAGCGGGCTCGTTCTTGACTTCTCAAGTATCTGGTATTTCTGTAAAAACAGAAATGAAGTCGCTGAGCCAACTCTCCAATGCCGAGCGGAGGTTTATCCTCCACTGGGGGGAGATGGGCACCAAGTGGGGCATCAACCGTACGGTGGCCCAGGTCCACGCGCTGCTCTACCTCTCGCCCGAACCGCTCAATGCTGAGCAAATCCAGGAGGTGCTGGAGGTGGCCCGCTCCAACGTGAGCACCAGCCTCAAAGAGCTCCAGGGTTGGGGCATTGTTCGCCTCGTCCACCTGCCCGGAGACCGTCGCGACCACTTTGAGAGCCTCAAGGACGTTTGGGAAATGTTCCGGATTGTCGTGGATGAGAGGAAACGGCGGGAATTTGATCCGACGATGACCGTTCTGCGGGAATGCATCGCTGAAGCGGAGAACGATTCCGCCACAGGCGGCTACAGCGAGGATCGGCTCCGGGAGATGCACAACTTCTTGGCTACCACTGCCGGTTGGTATGCCACGTTCCGCGGGTGGCCCACGTCGGTGCTGACACGCTTCTTCAGCATGGGGGACAAGGCCCGCAAATTGTTGGGCCTGACACCCGATTGAGGTTCGAAAACCGCTTCAAGAGATTTCTGCCATGACCGAAAAAAACTCCTCATTCCCACGGCTGTCCGGGGCATGGGCTTTTTATGACCATCACTGCCCGGTCTGTCGGGCGACGATCCGCAATTGGCGGCGAGTCTTTGAAGCCCGGCATATCGAGTTTGCGGCCTTGCAAGCTCCATGGGTTCGAGAGCGCTTGGGCTTGGCCCCTGGGGAGTTGCCCAGCGAGATGAAGTTGATCACGCCCGAGGGCCAGATCCTGGGTGGCCCGATCGCCATCGCGTGGATGTGCCGCCGTGTGGCTTGGCTGTGGCTCTTGGGTGTCCTCATGGTGACGCCTGGGTTCCATGCTGTGACCCGCTGGGTCTACCAATGGGTGGCGCGCAATCGGTACTGTCTGGGGGACATGTGCGAATTGCCGCCCATCGGGGTGGATCGTCGTCGGCACCTCGCTGCAACGACCTTCCTGGAGACGCCATGAGCACGAGCGCTGTGGCCAGATCGAGGCGGTAGCCCCTGGTTCCACGGGGTGGGTCGGGCTCTTGTCCGGTTCAGCCAGAGAGTCGGGTTTTGAAATCTGCAAGAGAGCCGCTGAAGCGGTTCCTTCTCGAAACAACACTCTCTGAGACCCGGTTTTCAATGGGTTTCAATCCCAGATCGAACCCGGGTAAAGGCTCTTACCTTTTCCGTGGCGAAAGTTCGAACCGGACCGATATTGGTTGAACGCAGACATGGCTACGACCACCGAGACCCTTCACTTCGAGAATGCCCGCGCCGCCCTTCAGTTGCTTGGGGGTGATGAACGCAACTTGCACGCCCTCGAAAAAGAACTGGGACTCAAGGCGACGGCTCGGGATGGGTGGATCCGGTTGGAGGGCGAGACCGAGGACGTGGCCCGCGGAGTGAAGCTATTCCAGCTCTTGGAGGCGGCCCAAAAAGATGGATCCCCCGTGAAGGCCCGAGATTTCACCCATGCGTTGCACGTGGTGAAGCACGATGGGCCAGCCGCTCTCCAGGCGTTGTTCCACCAAAAGATCAGCACCTCGATCAAAAAGGCGGCCATCACGCCCAAGACCGTCGGCCAGCAGCGTTATGTCACGGCGATCCGGGAGCACGATGTCACCTTTGGCATCGGTCCGGCCGGAACAGGCAAGACCTACCTCGCCATGGCCATGGCCGTGAACGCGCTCAAGGAGTCCCGTGTCGGTCGCATCATCCTGACCCGACCGGCCGTCGAGGCGGGGGAGGCCTTGGGATTCCTGCCCGGCGACCTGTACCAGAAGCTCGATCCGTACTTGCGGCCACTCCACGACGCGCTTCAGGACATGATGCCGGCGGAGGAAATTCAGAAGAACATGGAGCGGGGAGTCATCGAGATCGCTCCCTTGGCTTACATGCGCGGCCGTACCCTCAACCAATCCTTCATCGTGCTGGACGAGGCCCAGAACACCACGGCGGAACAAATGCTCATGTTCCTGACCCGCCTGGGTTTCGGGTCGAAGGCCGTCATCACTGGAGATCCCTCCCAGATTGATCTGCCCAATAGCAAGCGTAGTGGACTGGTGGAAGCCGAGACGGCCTTGCAAGGGGTCGAGGGCGTGTCGTTGATCCGCTTTGAGAAGAAAGACGTGGTCCGGCACCCGCTGGTGCAGCGCATCGTCCACGCCTACGAGAGGCACCGCGGAACGCAGCGGGCTTGATCATCGGCACTCGTCACCCATTCCGGACGATGCCGAAACCCAGGATCAACACCAGCACGACCACCCACAGGTAGCGGAACTCCAGCGGTTGAGGGAGACGGCGCCCAGTCATTCGTTGGATGGCCCAAGCGCTGACGACGTAGACTCCCACCGGCAGCAACGCCACGAACAGCGGGTTGAGTCGCCACGCCGAGCGGAGGTCTCCGTGAAGGAGCGCATGAGTGGCTCTCAATCCGCCGCATCCCGGGCAGAGCAGTCCGGTGACCTGATGAAACGTGCAGCGGGGAAAGAAGATCTGCCCCTGAGGTTCAAAGCGCCAGAGCAGGGCCAGGGCGATGAGTGCTGAGCCGGCGATGGCTGAAACCAGCGCCACATTCCACCGGTTCGCCCCGAATTTCACAGCAGTCGGCTCCCCCATGGCCGTTGACGGTGAGGGCGCGGGCTCCGGGGAGCCGGGCAACACAGGCGGCGCCGTCATGGTCCCTGTCGACGGGGGGTGAGTGGGCTCAGTGGAAGGATTTGCGGACTTCGTCATTGCTGAGGACGACCAGCGCCCAAATGCCGAAGGGCAGACCGGTGCAGCAGCAGGCGCTCAGGCACGGCACCATTCCGATGATCACGCCTGTCATCACCAGACCATAGGAACGACGCTGGAGCATCTTAATGCCGGCCATCAGCGTCAGCACGGACATGACCAGCGCCAGCAGGTTGAGCGGGAGATTGAAGGTCTCCATCATTGACAGGTAGCTCTTGAGGAAGCCGGCCGCCTCGGGGGGAAGTCCGGGCGGCAGTTCGGTGTTCTTGGAGGAACCCAACAACGTGGCGATGACCCCGTACAAGGAAAGCAAACCACCCAGAGCTCCGGTGGTGATGATGCCGATCGCCGGAATTTTCAGCTTTTGGTCGATGACCGACTCGGAGATGCCCGGGGTGGATGGACGAAAACCGCTGCCGTAAGGGGAGGATTGGGAAGATTGAACCAGACTTCCTGATGAGGGTGAGGCGGGGGGCGCGGCGATCGACGCTGGGAGCACCCCCAGCACGTCGGCGAATTCCGGGAAATCACCGAGAGTCTTCCACAGCGACTCCCCGTCGGCGCGCGCCGGTGAAAACCGGTTGAGCCGGTTCTCGCTGATCCATTGGCGGAGTTGGTCGGACGAAACCGGTCCGTATTCTTTCTGATCGGCGCCTTGGATGTAGTACATGGCTGGTGTGATGAAGCTTCCGTGATTCCTGTGGCTACAATGGATGGATTATCGCGTCAGTTCAATGGGCCGTAGAGCCCGAGGCGGACGTCGACGAGTCTCGGTATTGATAACGCAGGGCCACGAAGACGAACCCGACGGCCACCACCGCCAGCATCGCTGCACACAGGTTGAAGAAGGCAGGCCCAGAGACATGCAGTACCTCGGAGCCGTCGGCCAAGCGTTCCTTCACGTTGAGGCCGAAGACTTTGGCAATGGCCAGATTGCCCAGGGCTGTGGTCAGCAACCAGAAGCTCATCATCGTGCTGCGCATGGAAGCCGGCGCTTCCCGGAAGGCAAACTCCAGACCGGTGTTGGAAACCAAGACCTCGCCGGCCGTTAGAACAATGTAGGGAAGTGTCTGCCACAGAACGCTCAATTTCTCCCCGCCCGACACACGTTGCTCGATGAGGGCCACCATGACGAACGAGATGGCCGTCAGGAATAGGCCTGCACCCATGCGACGCAAGGTGGTGACCCGAAGCCCCGACTTTTCGGTCACTGGGAAGAGCACGTAGGTGAAGATCGGTACCATGAGCATCACCAGCAGGGCGTTCATGGACTGCATTTGCTCGGCACCGATGCGGTCACCCATGATGAAGCGCAAGACAGGCCCGACGATCGGCAGGCCCAAGGTGCCTTCACTGAAGATGTAAGGGGTCATCTTGTCTCCCTGAAGCACCCAGGTGGTGCTGTTCTGGTCCCAAAGCGCCCAGAAGAAGGGGATCAGAGCGAAGACCATGGCCACCTTGGTGGCGGCTTTGGCAGCATGAACTTGTTCGAATGAATAGCGGCTTTCACAAGCGCTCCAGAAGCCGGCTCCTTGCCGACGCCCAGCCGGATGGGTGAGGGCATGCCACAGCATTTCCCAAAAACTACCACCCTTCGGTCCCGCGGGAGGCACGTGACTGTAATGCTTGCGGCCCATCCAGAACAGGAGTGTGGCCAGACCCATGAAGATTCCCGGGACACCGAAGGCCCAGCCGTATCCGTAGTCTTTGGCGACGCGGGGGATGACCAAGAACGAGAAGAAGGATCCGAAATTGATGCTCCAGTAGAACAGCCCGTAAGCTCTCTGGAGCAGGTGTCCTTGACCGGCGTGGAACTGATCGCCGACGAAGGCTGAGACGCAGGGTTTGATGCCGCCACCGCCGAAGGAGATCAGCGCCAGACCCGCGTAGAGCAGCCAAAGCTTGTTCTCCTGCGTTTGCACCAAGTCGGCCAGAGCCAACACCCCGTGGCCAAGGCAGTAAAACAGGGAGATGAAGAGGATGGTCTTGTAGCGGCCCAGGACGCGATCCGAGAGCCAGGCTCCGAACAGGGGCATGAAATACACGCCGAAGACAAACAGGTGAACGATCTCCGAAGCTTTCGAGGATCCCTGACCGAGGTGTTTGGCGATGTACAGGGTCAGGATGCTGCGCATCCCATAGAAACTGAACCGCTCGAAGGCCTCGTTGCTGATGATGTACTTGATCTGCGGCGGGAATGAATCCGCAGAGGCGGAGCGGGTGGAAACCGTCGGGTGGTCGGAGGACACCCCCACGGTTTAGCCAACGGCTTCGGCAAGACCAAGCAGCGAGTGAATCCGAGAAGCGATTTTTCTTCGGAACGCGAACTGAGGCTCGGGCCCTGAGGCCTCAAGCCTTGTCTTGGATGAGCTCGCGGCGGGCGCCGCCCAAGAACCGTTCGACGAAGGTTGTCGTGTAGTTGCCCCGGCGGAAATCGGGATCCTGCAAGATGGCCAGCTCGAACGGGATG
>Ga0315906_10005484_pt1 | contig 15951 bp, 9 predicted proteins | sample LakEriMetagenome_4_FD_203526 | JGI IMG/M metagenome (GOLD analysis project Ga0315906, IMG submission 203526) | Freshwater fungal communities from buoy surface, Lake Erie, Ohio, United States - Buoy 2 MA122 | ecosystem: Environmental > Aquatic > Freshwater > Lake > Lake biofilm | place: USA: Lake...
CGCCCTCAAGGCCGCAAAGTCCATCGGCTTCCCGCTCATCATCAAGGCCGCCTTCGGTGGTGGTGGACGCGGCATGCGGGTGGTCCGCAAGGAGTCGGAACTCTCCCAGCTGCTCGAAGAGGCCCAAGGCGAGGCCGAGCGCGCCTTCGGCAACCCGGCCGTCTTCCTCGAGAAGTACATCCCCCGCGCCAAGCACATCGAGGTCCAGATCCTCGGCGACCAGCATGGGAACGTCATCCACCTCTACGAGCGCGACTGCTCGGTCCAGCGACGGCACCAGAAGGTCATCGAGGTCGCCCCCAGCTACGGGCTCCCCGAGAACATCATCCGGGAACTGTGCGACGCCGCCGCCCGGATTGCCCGCGACATCCGGTACGACAACGCAGGCACCATCGAGTTCCTCTACGACCTGGACAACCACGAGTGGTTCTTCATCGAGATGAACCCCCGCATCCAGGTGGAGCACACGGTCACGGAGGTCCTCACCGGACTCGACCTCGTCCGGGCCCAGATCCTGATCGCCCAGGGCCACTCCCTGCACTCGCGGGAGGTCGGGATGCCGGCGCAGAACCAGATCCCGCGGAACGGCTACGCGATCCAGTGCCGGGTGACCACCGAGGATCCCGAGAACAAGTTCACGCCCGACTACGGCAAGATCCTCGCCTACCGCTCCCCGGGCGGATTCGGGATCCGGCTCGACGGCGCCATGGGCTACTCGGGTGCCGTCATCACGCCGTTCTACGATTCGATGCTCGTGAAGGTCATCGCCTCGGGACAGAACTACGAGATCGCGATGGACCGGATGCACCGGGCGCTCTCGGAGTTCCGCATCCGCGGGGTGAAGACGAACATCCCATTCCTCGAGAACGTCATCCAGCACCCCGAGTTCCGAAGCGGCCAGGCCACCACGACGCTGATCGACACCACACCGGACCTCTTCAAGTTCACCTCCCGGAAGGACCGTGCCACCAAGCTGCTCAACTACCTGGGCAACGTCATCGTCAACGGCAACCCCCACGCCAAGGGCTACCAGCCCAAGGGGGTGATCCCGATGCCGACTGCGCCGCGCGGAGGACAGCCGGGACAGCCCTTGCCGACCGGCACCCGCGACCTCCTGCTGAAGCTCGGGCCGAAGAAGTTCGCCGAGTGGACGCTGGCCCAGAAGCGCCTGCTGATCACCGACACCACCTTCCGCGACGCCCACCAGTCCCTCATGGCGACCCGTGTGCGGACCTACGACATGCTGACGTGCGCCGACGCCATCGCAAACCGCCTGGGGGACGCCAAGACCGGCCTCTTCTCCCTCGAGATGTGGGGCGGGGCCACGTTCGACACCGCGATGCGGTTCCTGAACGAGGACCCCTGGGATCGGCTCCGCCAGCTCCGGGCCCGGATCCCGAACATCTGCTTCCAGATGCTCTTCCGCGGATCCAACGCGGTGGGGTACTCGAATTATCCCGACAACGTCGTCGCCGGATTCGTGAAGCACGCCGCCCAGTCGGGCATGGACATCTTCCGGATCTTCGATTCCCTCAACTACACCCCGAACCTCCGGGTCGCGATGGAGGCGGTGCAGGACACCCAGGCCCTCTGCGAGGCTGCCATCTGCTACACGGGCGACATCCTCGACGAGCGACGCGACAAGTACCCGCTCAAGTACTACGTGAAGCTGGCCAAGGAGCTGGAGAAGATGGGCGCCCACATCCTGGCCATCAAGGACATGGCAGGCCTGTGCCGTCCGCTCGCCGCGCGGAAACTGGTGAAGGCCCTCAAGGAGGAGCTCGGGATCCCCATCCATTTCCACACCCACGACACCGCCGGCGTCCAGGCCTCCGCGGTCCTCAACGCCTCCGAGGCCGGGGTCGATGTCGTCGACCTCGCCATCGCCTCGATGTCGGGTAGCACCTCCCAGCCCAACCTGAACTCCGTCGTCTGCGCGCTCGAGAACACCCCGCGCGACACGAAGATCGATCCCGAGGCCCTCGGTGAGCTGTCCGACTACTGGGAGCGGGTCCGCGAGATCTATGCCCCGTTCGACACCGCGCCCAAGACCGGTTCCGCCGAGGTCTATCTCCACGAGATGCCGGGTGGCCAGTACACGAACCTCCGGGAGCAGGCGGCCAGCATGGGCGTCATCCACCGGTGGCCCGAGATCGCCCGGACGTATGCCGAGGTAAACGCGCTCTTCGGGGACATCGTGAAGGTGACCCCCTCCAGCAAGGTCGTGGGCGACATGGCCCTCTTCCTCTTCAGCCGCGGGATCAAGCCAGCCGACGTCGTGAACCTCGAGCCCGGCTCCACCCCCTTCCCGGAGAGCGTGATCGACATGCTCAGCGGCGGCCTCGGCTGGCCCCAGGGCGGCTGGCCCGAGGATGTCCAAAGGGTCGTTCTCGGCGAGAAGCGTGCCGCCGAGGCGCGGAAGAACTGCGCCAAGGAGGTCATCCCCGGCGCCCAGGCCACCCCTGCCAACTTCGAGAAGATCCGACGCGACCTCTCGGAGAAGCTGAAGCGCGAGGCCTCGGACGACGAGGTCTTCAGCCACCTGATGTACCCGCAGGTCTTCGCCGACTTCGCCAAGCACTGCCGCGAGTTCAGCGACGTGAGCGTCCTGCCCAGCTCGGCGTTCTTCTACGGACTCCGCCGGGGCGAGGAGATCGCCGTCGACATCGAGGAGGGCAAGACCCTGATCATCCGGCTGATCAATGTCAGCGACCCGGACAAGGACGGGCGTCGGACGATCAGCTTCGAGCTGAACGGCATCACGCGTGAGGCCAACATCACCGACAAGAAGGTGACCCCGCAGACCCGCAGCCGGGTGAAGGCCGACCTCGCCGACCCGCTGCAGATCGGCGCCCCTATTCCGGGCCTCGTCGCCGCCATCGCAGTGTCCGTCGGCCAGAAGGTCTCCAAGGGCGACAAGCTGCTGATCATGGAGGCCATGAAGATGCAGACCACGGTCACGGCCAATGCGGATGGCGTGGTCTCGGAGATCCTGGTCCAGGTCGGCGAGACCGTGGAGAGCAAGGATCTGATCCTGAAGCTCCGGAACTGAAGGGGAGGCAATGTTGAGGGCTGAGAGTTGAGCTCAGCTCTCAACTTCCCCAGCCCCTCTTCTCTGCTTCCCCGAGGCTTCTTTGTCGAGATAGCCTCCGCCCGTCATCAATCAAGCACCCCCAGTCATCCCCCGATCTCCCATGAGCGTCCTCATCGTTGGCACCACGGCCCTGGATTCCATCAACACCCCGAAGGCCAAGAACCCGCGCCTGCTCGGCGGTTCCGCAAGCCATGCTGCCGTCGCCGCAAGCTTCTTTGCACCCACCCGCCTCGTCGGGATCGTCGGCGGGGACTTCCCTCCGAGCCACGTCAAGCTCTACGCCTCCCGCGGCATCTGCCTGAAGGGACTCGAGCGCGTGAAGGATGGCCAGACGTTCCACTGGCACGGCGAATACGAGGTGAACATGAACAACCGTCGGACGCTGAACACGGTCCTGGGCGTCATCGAGAACTGGTCGCCCAAGCTGCCTGGGGACTACGAGAAGACCCCCTACGTGCTCCTCGCCAACATCTCCCCATCGATCCAGCTCGCAGTCCTCGACCAGCTCTCGAAGCCTAAGTTCGTCATCGCCGACACGATGGATCTCTGGCTCAACGTCGCCCTGGCCGACCTCCTCAAGCTCCTCAAGCGCATCGACTGCCTGGTGCTGAACGACAGCGAGGCGCGTCAGCTCACCGAGGATGACAACGTGGTCTCCGCCCTTGCGAAGATCCACAAGCTCGGACCCAAGTACGTCATCATCAAGAAGGGCGAGCACGGCTCGATCCTGTCCGGCCCGAGCGGCATGTTCGTGGCCCCGGCGTATCCGCTCCAGAAGGTCGTCGACCCCACCGGCGCTGGTGACTCGTTCGTGGGAGCCCTCCTCGGCTACGTCGCCTCCCAGAAGGGTGGCAACATCGAGAAGCACCTGCGCAAGGCCATGATCCACGGTGCGGTGGTCGCCTCCTTCTGCTGCGAGGGCTTTGGACTCGTCCGGACCGTCAAGGCCACCCAGCAGCACATCCGGGACCGGGTGAAGCATCTGGAGAGGATCGCTCGTTTCTGAGCGGAGAGTCCCCGAACCCAATACGGCCCACCCGGCGATGGTCGACCCCATCGATCCAGACCCGAAGCGGGATCCATCCCAGTTGGCGGATTCCGGGGCCACCTCGGACATTCCCGGGGAGCACTGGCGCTGGTGCCCCCGGTGCGGCCACGAGCTGCACAATGAGAAGTGCAAGCTGCGCTGTCCCCGCTGCCACTACTTCATGAGCTGCTCGGATTTCGACTGACTGGCCGCCTCGCCTCCAGGACGCAATCCTGACGGGTGCTCCGAAGCCCCAAAATGACTCCGGGATCCAAAGACGACTCTCTGATGGACGGGCTCGTCGCCAAGGCTCTCGACCTGCCTCCAGGGAAACGCCCCGGATTCCTCGACACCGCCTGCCACGGCAACCCAGAGCTGCGTCGACGGGTGGAGGTGCGCTTGGAGGTCCTGGATGACGCCACCGAGATCGGTGAGGCGTCCCCACCGTCGCCGCGAGGCCCGGGACAGGCCGGGCACCACACCGAAGCATCCCGGAGCGGCACGGGGACGGGCGACAACCCGGAGATCGGTGCCTCCATCGGGCGCTACAAGCTCCTCGAGAAGATAGGCGAGGGCGGCTTCGGGCTCGTGTACGTAGCCGAGCAGAGCGAGCCGGTCCGACGCCGGGTGGCCCTCAAGGTCATCAAGCTGGGGATGGACACCAAGGCGGTGGTCGCGAGGTTCGAGGCCGAGCGTCAGGCCCTCGCGCTGATGGACCACCCGAACATCGCCCGGGTTCTGGATGGCGGGACCACGCCGCGGGGCCGCCCCTACTTCGTGATGGAGCTGGTCCGGGGCATCCGCATCACGGACTACTGCGATCAGAACCGGCTCACAGTTGTCCAGCGGATCGAGCTCTTCATCAAGGTCTGCCAGGCCGTCCAGCACGCGCACCAGAAGGGCATCATCCACCGGGACCTCAAGCCGTCGAACATCCTTGTCGCACTGCACGACGGCGAAGCCGTCCCCAAGGTGATCGATTTCGGGATCGCGAAGGCCACCGAGGGCCGGCTCACGGAACACACGGTCTACACCCAGATGAACCAGTTCATCGGCACACCGGCCTACATGAGCCCGGAGATGGCCGAGATGGGGGGACTCGACATCGACACCCGGAGTGACATCTACAGCCTCGGCGTCCTGCTGTATGAACTGCTGGCAGGTCGGACGCCATTCGAGACCCGGGAACTGCTGGCCTCGGGGGTCGATGGCATGCGGCAGATGATCCGGGACCGGGAGCCTCCGACCCCCAGCACGAGGATCGTAGGCCAGGAGGAGCCAGCGCGGAACAGCATCGCCCAGCGCCGTGCCTCGGATGTCCCGCGGCTGGTGCGGTCGGTTCGCGGGGATCTCGACTGGATCGTGATGCGGTGTCTCGAGAAGGACCAGAGCCGACGGTATGAGACGGCGACCGGGCTGGCCGTCGACCTGCGCCGACATCTCGAGAACGAGCCGGTCAGCGCACGCCCACCCAGCCTGGCCTACAGGACGACGAAGCTCTGGCGGCGCTATCGGACCGCGGTCCTGGCCGCGGTGCTCTGCGTTGTGGTGCTGCTTGGAGCCACCGGCGTCAGCATCTTCCAGGCGCTCCGGGCACGTCAGGCGAGCCGGGAGGCGGACCACCAGCGGGTGATCGCGGGAGGCGAGGCACGGGAGGCGGCTGTGGCAAGGCAGCGGGCCGAGTCGGCCCTGGGAACGCTCGAGACGAACTCCTACGTCGCCAACATTCAGATGGCCGGCGTCTATCTCGAACTGCGACGTATCGACCGGGTCCGGGAACGCCTGGAGGCCTGTCCGGAACGGCTCCGCGGCTGGGAATGGCATTGGCTGAACGCCGCCCTCGACAACTCCCTGCTGACACTCCGGGGGCATTCCGACACCAATCTCGTCGCCGCCTTCAGCACGGACGCCCAGCGGATCACCACCTTGGGTCGGGATGCGGTCCGGATCTGGGATGCCGCATCCGGCAAGCCCGTCGCGGAACTCACCGGTTGGCACCATTCCCTCTCGGGCGGCGAATCCGTGTTCTTCAGCGCCGACGGAAAACGGGTCCTCATCGCCAGCACCAACAGGACACCCGCGCGCGTGCTGGAGACGGCGACCGGGACGCCGGTCGCAACCCTCCAGGAACTCAAGGATCCCGTGTCGGCCGCCGCATTCGATCCGACGGGACAACATCTCGTCACGGGAGCTCCTGATGGGACCGTCTCCCTATGGGACATCCCACCCGGGCGACGGATGCTGGAGGTGCGTGGCACCGGATCCGCCACCCGGTCCATGACCTTCAGTCGGGATGGCCAGTGGATCGCCGCCGGGTTCGCCGACGGCTCCGTATGGACACGCGGCGTCGCGACGGACAAGGAGCCCGCACCGCTGGAGCGCGCCACCAACCAGGTCGCGTCCATCGCCTTCAGCCCGGACGGCGCCTACGTGGTCGTGGCCTCAACCGATGGCGCCGCCCGGGTCTGGGCGACCTCGGGCAGGTTCCGCGGGGAACGACAAGGTCCAGGTGGAGCAGTCCTCGCTTCCTGCTTCAGCCCCGACGGCGGTCGGATGGCGATGGGACTCGCAGACGGCACGGCTCAGGTCTGGGATATCGCCACACTCGACCTCGTAGCCGACCTGCGCGGACACACGGGGGGCGTCCAGTCCATCGCCTTCAGTCCGGATGGAACCCGTCTGGTGAGCGCCTCCAACGACGGCACCGTGAGGGTCTGGGACGCCCTGGGGGATGGCCTCCAGACTGTGATCCAGACCGGGGACGGCAACCAGAACCCCATCCGCTCCGGTGGCTTCACGACCGACGGCAGGCAGGTGGTGACGCAGCACGCGGGCGAGACGACCCGGGTCTGGGATGCTTGGACCGGTGAGGAACTTCCGGACGCGGGCGCCGAGATCCACCACAGCACAGCGACGAACAGCCCCCTCTCACTCCTCGGATCGGAGACCGGGATTGTCCGGGTCACGGCCTCCTCAGGTGGTCGCGAGCTGGCGGAGCTCAAGGGCCATCGTGGGAGGATCCTGAATGCGACGCTCGATCCCAGTGGCAGGCGCATCCTCACCACGTCGGAGGATGGGACGATCCGAATCTGGGAGAGTGTCCCATACCGGGAACGCCTGCCGGCGATCACCCGGCTCCGTGAGGCCAAGGGCTCGGCTGAGGAACAGGCACGGCGTCAGTCCGAGAAGGACTCCACGGTCCGCCTGACCGATGACAAGCCGTTCACTCCCGGTGAACGACTTGTACTGGGGCTGCCCGTCCGGTGGATTCCACCCGGCTCCTTCCTGATGGGCTCGATGGATCCAGAGGAGTCACGGGGGGTCGACGAGGTCCAGCACGAGGTCGTTCTCAGCCGGGGGTTCTTCATGGCCGAGACCGAATGCACACAGGGCCAATGGGCCGCGATCCGAGGCGGGGACCCCAGCAATTTCTGGGGACGGAACCGTCCGGTGGAGCAGGTCAGCTGGGAGGAGGCTGTCGAGTTCTGCAACCGGCTGACGGAGTTCCAGCGGAAGAACGGCATTCTCCCCCCGAACTGGACCTGGCGCCTCCCCACCGAGGCGGAATGGGAGTATGCCGCACGCGCAGGGAATGAGGGCGAGAGGCCCGGCGAGCTCGATGCCATTGCCTGGTACGGAGGCAACTCAGGGAGCCAGACCCATCCCGTGGGCACCAAGCTCCCGAATGCGTGGGGACTGCACGACATGATTGGAAACGTCTGGGAGTGGTGTTCTGACTGGTATGGCGACTACCGGACCGAACGGGTCACCGATCCAAAGGGCCCCTCTTCCGGCACCGTCCACTGCGGACGCGGTGGCAGCTGGTTCAATGTGCAGGGACTCTCCCGGACGGCGAGCCGCAGCTGGGGTGCACCGACCCTCCGCAACCGGAACCTCGGGTTCCGTCCCGCGCTGAGCCGGACCGAATAGCCGGACATCCCCGCCACCCTCAACGCCCCGCCTGACGGACCACCACCATGGTCCCCTCACGGATCCCGTCCACCGCCTGACGGGACCCATCCGGCCAGACCACCAGCAGGTCCGTCATCGACTCACCACCCAGACCGAGCGTCACCGGCAGCTCGCTCTGGGACAGGTAGCTCCGGGTCGGCATGACCTGTCGCGCCAACAACCGATCCCCGATCCGGGCCTGGACCCAGGCACCGATCCCATCCCGGTTGCTGCGCCCCCCTTCGAGCCGGACCCGGATCCATCGGCGCCCCAGCGCCTGATCATTCCGCAGGACCCGTGGAGGTCCGGCAACCTGCGTGATCACGACGTCCAGGTCCCCATCGCCGTCCAGATCCCCGTAGGCGCTCCCTCGTCCCACCATGGGCTGGAACAGATCCTGCCCCACCAACCGTGAATCGACCTCCACGAACGCCGGCTGGCCCCCTGTGTTCCAGAACAGCTGTGCCGGCTGGTGATGCCGGGTGCCGGGCTGGACCTTCTCGATCTCGTCCTCGATGTGGCCATTGGCCGTCAGCACGTCGAGGCGACCGTCGAGATCGTAGTCGAAGAAGAAGAGTCCGAACTTCAGCAGCGACTGGCTGGCCGGCCCGATCCCCTGCGACACAGCCTCGTCTGTGAACACCAGCGGATCCCCAACCCCACCGGGACGCGCCACGTACAGGGCATTCATCTCATTGGCGAAGTTGCCGATGGCAATGCCGACCGAATCGTCGTTTCGGAACCGGGCCACGTCGATGCCCATCGCGCCGCGGGCCTGTCCGAAGGCATCGAATGCGACACCGGACATCTCACCCACCTCTGTGAATGTCCCATCGTGGCGGTTCGTGAAGACGAAGTTCTGCACCGTGTCGTTGGCCACGACGAGGTCGATCCAGCCATCACGGTTCAGGTCGATCGGCGCCACCGCCAGGGTCTTGGCCGCCGGCTGGCCGGTCGCCTTGTTGGTGACCTGGAGGCCGCTGGAAACCGACCTGTCCACGAACCTGACCTGGCCTGGACGTCCTCCCTCATTGCGGAGCAGCCGGGGCACCTCGCCCGGGAAATTCCACGGCCTCCCATAGGCGCGTCCCACCCCGGGAAGCTGGTTGTTGACCTCGAGATCCAGTTCCCGCGACCACCGCACATACCGGCCGACGTAGAGATCGAGGTCGCCGTCGTTGTCCACATCCGCCCAGGTCGCGGCCGTGGACCAGCGCCCCGGGGCCTCACCGAGTCCTGCCTCATGGCTCACATCCGCAAACCGTCCACCGCCCAGGTTCCGGAACAGTTTCTCGCCCCCCACCCCGGTGAGGAGGACATCCACCGCCCCGTCGTTGTCGAAATCCCCGCAGGCGGCACCCATGCCGTAGAACGGGACGTCGAAGCCAGACCCCTCGGTGATGTCCGTGAAGCGGATCGCCCCGCCTGGCGCGGTGTCGTTCCGGTACAGGGCGGAGGTCGGTGGCCGCTGCGATGTCGAGGCCCACCGGGGATCCCTGGGCCACCAGCTGGAATTGACGAACAGGAGATCCTGATCCCCGTCGCCGTCCGCATCAAACACCGCGACTCCCCCTCCCATCGTCTCGGGCAGCAGTTTCTCCCCGCGGGCGCCGTTCTCGTGCTGGAAACGGATGCCCGCGGTCTCCGTGATGTCGGTGAACCGGGCGGTGGGCGGGGTGACCCGGGTGGGGGTGGGGGTGGGTTTCGGCGGAGTTCCGGACATCAGCCACCCGACCAGCAGCGCGGCAGACGCCGCGAGTAGGGCGAACACCCCGACCAAACCGCGGAGGGTGCTCTCGTCCCGGGACACATCGGAGGCGGGTCCACGACTCATTCCGGGAAACGGTGCGAGACCCGCCTGGAACCTGCAAGGCATGGCACCAGAGCCGAGTCATTTCCCCGGTTGCAACCCCCGGGTCCCGGTTCAGGCTTTCGACATCGAACACCCGTCACCCCAGTCCCAGGATCGCGACCCCGCCCGCATCCGCCCCCTACCGGTGCTCCTGTTCCTGCTCGGGTGGACCCTGGTCGGCCTGGCCTTCGCGGCCCAGATGTACCTCACCCAGGCTAAGGTAGGACGTCCGGTGACCTGGTCGTTCGCCCTGGGTCGATCCCTTGCCGACTGGTACACGTTCGCGCTGATCTCTTGGCCCGCCATCTCGCTGGCGCGGCGCTTCCCGATCGGCAGTGCGCCGATGCATCTCCTGGTAGAACTGCACCTGCTGGCGAGCGTCGTGTTCTCACTTGCCTGGACCCTCATCCGGGCAGGACTGACGGTCTGGGTCGACGGGACCCCGTTCACGGAGACCCTCCGGTACGCCCTCGTCGCGACCCTCGTCTTCAACATGCTGGTGTACTGCGCGATCGTGACCACGACCCATGCCGTCGAGTTCTACCGCCAGTCCCGGGACCGGGAGCGACGTGAGCTCGAGCTCGAGCGCCGCCTCGTGGAGGCCCGGCTCCAGACCCTCCAGATGCAGCTGAACCCCCACTTCCTCTTCAACGCGCTGAACGGGGTCAGCGCCCTGATGTACCGCGACATCGATGCCGCGGACACGATGCTGATGCGGCTGAGCGAGCTCCTCCGGGAGGCGTTGCAGCGGACGAAGCAGCCCTGGGTCAGTCTCCGGGACGACCTCGCCTTCCTCGACCGCTACCTCGGGATCGAGCTTATCCGATTCGCGGGACGTCTGACGGTACGCCATGAGATCCAACCGGAGACGCTGGAACTCCAGGTCCCCAACCTGATTCTCCAACCACTCGTCGAGAACGCGATCAAGCACGGCATCGAGCCGAAGGCCCAGGCCAGCATCATCACCCTCCGGGCAGTCCGGACACCCGTGGGGACGCTCCGCCTGGAGGTCGAGGACAACGGTCGTGGATATGATCCCCAGAAACCCGTCCTGTCTGGGATCGGCCTGACCAACATCCGGGCCCGGCTCGAGCACCTCTTCGGGTCCCGTGGCTCACTCCGGCTCGATCCCGGGTCCTCCGGCGGTGTCCGCGCCGTCGTCGAATTCCCAGTGACGGAACGCTCCTGAGGAGTGGTCAGGGCTGGCGGGATCCTCGGGAATCCCATCCAACCCACGATCAGGCCGTAAAACGGGGAAATCCGTTGACGCTTCGCGGTTTGGGAACAGACTTCGATCGTCTTCGCACTCCTGCACCCGATTTTTCGATGAGCACTCCTTCTGAAACCCCCTCTTCCGCTCCGGCTGTATCCAAAGGACTCGAGGGAATCGTCGCCGCCCATACCCGTCTCAGCGACGTCCGAGGCGATGTCGGCCAACTGATCTACTGTGGCTACGACATCGACGAGTTGGCCGGCAAGGTCTCCTACGAGGAGGTTGTCTACCTGCTCAACCACAACCACCTGCCGAACCACAAGGAGCTGGCTGAACTGAAGGCCACCCTGGCGGGCTACCGCGAGCTGCCGCAGGGGGTGATCGACATGCTCTGCCGTCTCCCGGCCGACTGCCCGCCGATGCATGCCATCCGCACCGGCGTCAGCGCCCTGGGCTGCTACGACACGATTGCGGATGACGACACCATGGATGCGCAGCGCCGGAAGGCCCTCCGCCTGATCGCCCAGATCCCCGTCGTCACGGCCTACTTCCACCGCGCCCGCCAGGGCAAGCCGCTGGTCCACCCCGACCCGACCCTCGGGGAGGCCGCCAACTTCCTCTACATGATCGACGGCGAGAAGCCCTCGGCCGAGAAGGTCAGCACCATGGACATGTGCTACGTGCTGCATGCCGACCACGGCATGAATGCCTCGACCTTCAGCGCCCGGGTCACCATCGCGACACTCAGCGACATGTACTCGGCGATCACGACCGCCATTGGCACCCTGAAGGGACCGCTCCACGGCGGCGCCAACGAAGGGGTGATCAAGATGCTCCAGGAGATCGGCTCGCTCGACAAGGTGGACTCCTATGTCGAGGAGTGCATGAAGCAGAAGCGCAAGATCATGGGCATCGGCCACCGGGTCTACAAGGTGCTCGACCCGCGCGCCCCACACCTCAAGCGGATGGCCCAGATCCTCTCTGCGAAGCTGGGTGAGCCGAAGTGGATCCAGATGTCGGAGCGGATCGCCGCGCTGATGCTGGAGAAGAAGAACCTCCACGCGAACGTCGATTTCTACAGCGCCACGGTCTACTACAGCCTCGGCATCCCGACCGACCTGTTCACCCCGATCTTCGCGATCGCCCGCACCAGCGGCTGGACCGCCCACGTCCTCGAACAGCTCGCCGACAACCGCCTGATCCGGCCGCAGTCAGTCTACACCGGACCGGTCGGCCTGAAGGTCACGCCGCTCGAACAGCGCTGACCGATCCGACACACCCATCCGCGCTGGGTGGTCCGGATCTCTCCGGACCAGGCCCCTGAAACACCTCCGACGCGCCCCGGACAAACTTCCCTCCTTTCATCGTCTCCGCATGAACATCCACGAGTACCAAGCCAAGCAGCTCCTCAAACAGTACGGTGTCGCCGTCCCCCCCGGCGAACCCTGCACCTCCGTCGACCAGGCCCGCGCCATCGCCGAGAAGCTCTTCGGCTCGGGACAGAAGCTGCTGGTCATCAAGTCGCAGATCCATGCCGGTGGCCGAGGCAAGGGGACCTTCAAGCACGGGTTCCAGGGTGGCGTGAAGCTCGCCAAGTCGCTCGCTGACGCCGTCTCCCTCGCGGAGAACATGCTTGGAAAGACCCTCGTCACGAAGCAGACCGGTCCCGACGGCCGGGTCGTCAGCACGATCCTGGTGGCCGGGGCCGAGACGATCAAACGGGAGTTCTACCTAGCCGTCCTCCTCGACCGCGCCAATTCCCGACCCCTGATCATGGCCAGCACCGAGGGTGGTGTTGAGATCGAGGAGGTCGCCGAGAAGACCCCCGAGAAGATCATCAAGGAATGGGTCGACCCCGCCGTCGGACTCCAGCCCTACCAGACCCGCAAGATCGCCCAGGCGCTGGGACTCAAGGGCGACCTCTTCAACCAGGCCTGCAAGCTCATCGCCGGCGTCTACAAGACCTGGTGGGAATGCGATGCCTCGATGGTCGAGATCAACCCCCTGGCCATCGTCGAGACCCCCGAGGGCAAGGAGGCGATCGTGTGCGTCGACGCCAAGATCGGCCTCGATGACAACGCCCTCTACCGGCACAAGGACATCCAGGCCATGCGCGACCTCGCCGAGGAGTCGCCGCTCGAGGTCGAGGCCTCCAAGTTCAACCTGAACTACATCAAGCTCGACGGGAACATCGCCTGCCTCGTCAACGGAGCCGGCCTCGCGATGTCCACCATGGACATCATCCAGCACTTCGGAGGCAGCCCCGCGAACTTCCTGGACGTCGGCGGCGGCGCCTCGAAGGAACAGGTCAGCGCTGCGTTCAAGATCATCCTCACCGACCCCTCGGTGAAGGGCATCCTCGTCAACATCTTCGGAGGCATCATGGACTGCAACGTGATCGCCACCGGCATCGTCGAGGCCGTCAAGGAAACCGGACTGAAGCTCCCGCTCGTCGTCCGCCTCGAGGGCAACAACGTCGCGGCCGGCAAACAGACCCTCGCCTCCTCCGGGCTCACGCTGATCACCGGCGACTCCATGGCCGACGCCGCCCAGAAGGTCGTCAAGGCCGTCCGCAACTGAACCCCCTTCCCCTCCAAGAACCATGGCCATCCTCGTCACCCCGCAAACCAAGGTCCTCGTCCAGGGCATCACCGGCTCCTTCGGTGCCCGCCACGCCCAGCTGTCCATCGAGTACGGCACCCAGGTCGTCGCCGGCGTCACACCGGGCAAGGGCGGACAGACCTTCCAGCACCAGGGCGTCAGCGTCCCCATCTTCGACACCGTCACCGAGGCGGTGAAGCAGACCGGCGCCACCGCCAGCGCGGTGTTCGTCCCGCCGCCGTTTGCAGCCGACGCGATCCTCGAGGGCGTCGATGCCGGGCTCGATCTCGTCGTCGCCATCACCGAGGGCATCCCGGTCCGGGACATGATCTCGGTGAAGCGCGGCATGGCGGGCAGCAGGACCCGGTTGATCGGCCCCAACTGCCCCGGACTCGTCACCCCGGGAAGCGGACCCGACAGCAAGGGCGGATGCCGCATCGGCATCGCCCCGGGCTACATCCACAAGAAGGGGCATATCGGCGTCGTCAGCCGCTCGGGCACCCTGACCTACGAGGCCGTCTACCAGCTCACCAGCCGCGGCGTCGGCCAGAGCACCTGCGTCGGCATCGGCGGCGATCCCGTCAACGGCACCTCCCACCTCGACGTCATCCAGATGTTCATGGCCGATCCCGATACGCACGGGATCATCATGATCGGTGAGATCGGCGGTTCGGCCGAAGAGGAAGCTGCGGAATGGATCGCGCGCCACGGGACGAAGCCGGTCGCCGGGTTCATCGCCGGGGCCACCGCGCCTCCGGGACGCCGAATGGGGCACGCGGGAGCCATCGTCAGCGGCGGCAAGGGGACGGCTGAGGCCAAGATCGCCGCCTTCAAGGCCGCGGGCATCGGCGTCGCCGCGACCCCCAGCGACATGGCGGACACGCTGCTCAAGATGATGAAGTGAGGCGTCGTGGCCGGCCGTCAGAGCCGGGATCCACGGCACCCCATGCCATCAACCTTTCCCTCAAGGAAGGTGGTGGCCAGCCGGGGCGAATCTGGTGATTCGGGGTGTTACCCCCCGAAAGAATCCCATCCGGTTCAGGAAAACCCTTTTTCCAACCGGACCAGCCCGGGCACCCTCCCCCGAAACCGTCCTACGACGATCCGGGCCCATGGCGTTCATCAATCTCCTCCTCGACCTTGTCGTGCTCGTGCTCGGCTTGTCCGTCCTGGGGATCGGGACGCGGGCACCGGCCCATCGGGCTGGGACACTGCTGGGCAACCTGAAGCCCGCCGAGTCCAGGCCCACCCGCAGCTGGAAACCCGTGGCCCTGCTCGTGGTCCTGCTGTTCCTCCGCCCATTCCTGTACCGCATCCTGAGTGACGTGCTCGGGGAGATCCCCTCCTGGAATGCGATCCCGGCCAGCATCCCGTTCCGCCCGGACTCCTTCCTGCGCCTGCTGCTGTTCTCGTGGGTCAGCTTCCTCTGGACCCTGATCCACTTCCTGTGCTGGGTCCTCCTGCTGTCCGCGCTGTCGAAGGCGTGCCGGGATCCAGCGAACTGGAACCGTTTCTTCGAGGAACTGATCGGGCCGCTGGTCCGATGGCCCCTGCCCCTGTCCCTGCTGCTGCCCGGGCTCGCCGCCGGGCTCCTCTGGCTCACCCTGCGCTGGCCCCTCCGGATGATGGCCATCGCGCCGGCCCCGGCCTCGACAGCAGCGCTGCTCGAGCAGTCCATCCTCGTGGGACTCGGTGTCTGGGTGTCGATCCGCTGGCTGCTCGGAGGCCTCCTGCTGCTCCGGCTCATCAACACCTACGTCTACCTGGGCAACAACCCCTTCTGGGACTTCGTGCACCAGATCGGAGGGATCCCGCTGCTGCCGTTCCGCCGACTGCCGCTTCAGATCGGCAAGCTCGACCTGTCCCCCCTCCTCGCCGCAGCGGTCGTGTTCCTGGTGGCAGCCGGGGTGGAACGGGCCCTCGTGGCGGCCTACTTCCAGGTCGGGCCATGAGCCTTCCCGGGTTCCTGTCGGTCCAGGACGACGCCGTGCTCCTCTCGATCAAGGTGCAACCCCGGGCCAAGCGGAACGAACTCGCCGGCCTGATCGGATCCGAGCTCAAGGTCCGCGTCACCGCACCGCCTGTCGATTCCGCCGCCAACGAGGCGGTCCTAAAATTCCTGGCCGAGACCCTCGGCATCCCTCCGAGACAGGTCACCCTCGTCCGCGGGCGGACCTCGACCCACAAGAGGATCCGGATCGACGGGTTGGCCG
>Ga0315906_10005488_pt1 | contig 15945 bp, 17 predicted proteins | sample LakEriMetagenome_4_FD_203526 | JGI IMG/M metagenome (GOLD analysis project Ga0315906, IMG submission 203526) | Freshwater fungal communities from buoy surface, Lake Erie, Ohio, United States - Buoy 2 MA122 | ecosystem: Environmental > Aquatic > Freshwater > Lake > Lake biofilm | place: USA...
TTATTTATTAATTCTGGCGTTTGCAATAACAAACAATTGTTTTGCCCAGTCTGACGAACAAAAAGTAACAGAAAGAGTCCAACAACTTTTTACAGCGATGTTCAACGGAGATTCAATAGGAGCAAGGTCATGCTTTACTGAAAAAGCCATCATGCAAACTATTGGCATGGATAAAGCAGGTAATTCAGTTGTACAAACTGGTAGCATAGATGCTTTTACATCTTTTGTGGGCAAGCAAGTAAAAGGTGCAGCTGATGAGAGAATAAAATTTAATGGAATTAAGATTGATGGCGATATGGCAATGGTCTGGACTCCTTATGAATTTTACTATCAACAAAAATTTAGCCACTGTGGCGTGAATTCATTCATGTTATTCAGACATAAAGGTGAGTGGAGAATCAACTACATTATCGATACAAGAAGGAAAGAAAATTGCAACTAATTATTGTACTTTAAGCTTGTATTTCTTATTTACTTTCGGGTTATTGAAATAAGCATCAGCATCTTTTTCAGAATATCGAGGATCAAATTCTACTAAGGGTAAATCAACCAACTGTAACTGAGATTGTTTCAATTCATCTCTAAGCTTTTTGGATTTTGAGAGAATTTCTGGATCACGATCTCCAACCAGCATGTTTTCCGTCATTATGTAATCTAAGCGCTTGATTGTACCTCTTATTTGTGAAGCTGTATTTTGTTCCTGTACTTTATTTGGAGAAACGGCCTCTTTTACCGGCACTAATGTTAAACCAACAGATGGCAGTATTTTACCCAAACTTTGTGATGTACTGGAAGAACCTGAAGTTGAAATAATTGTTCCTAACATGGCTGTAGACGAGCCTGTAATATCAAGTGTAGTTCTTGTATTCTTATTGGTTTTTATGTTCTTGCTCACCATGTAAAAAGTTAATTTCAGATTGGTGACATATTTTTTGATCTCATTGACAACCTGCAGATGTTCAAGATTTTTTTGAGGATAATTAACCCCGGTTTTAATGAAAAGTCTTATAGTGGCTGTATCTGCATTTCTGAATTTATCGGTTCCAATAAATTGTAAAACCAGAATTTTTTGGCGACTGGTATCATTATCCCTAATGAAATCGTAAGGAACCATCCATTTGAATTCATCATCACATTTGTTCACTGCTTTAAAATCACTGATGGGATAATTAGAATTGATGTTGATTTGTTCTATAGGAAAACTTCCTTCCTCACATTGTACCCTAAATTGAAGTGAATCTCCTTCTTCTAACTGGATAGTACTTCCAATAGTAGGTTTGAGCCTAGAAACGATTACTTCAGTATTGTAAAACATTAAGGTAAAACTAGACTCTGATCTGTCTTTTGCATCTCTAAGGTTTTGTATACCAACCTCAACTTTATAAGGGATGTCGTATTTTAATTTTCCACTCTTAAAGAAGCTTTTGTCTGCCTTGAAAAAGAGTACACCGGTGTTTTTATCAATTTTTAAGCCGATAGGGGCATTTTTGAGGAACCAGAAATAATGCTGCGGTGGTTTATTGATTTCTAAGTCATAAACAAAAACAGAATCAACCTGGAGTGTAAAAAATGGATTCAGGTTGGTTATCCTTAAAACAGAATCTGCAGGGTTGACCTCCGGTTCAGCAGCAGGAATGGTATCGGTTACAGTAATAATTGTATCCTTTTGGGCCTCCTGGCTAAAAACGATATTGGAGAACAGTAGCGATAAAACAAAAAGTAGGAGTCTCAATTCAAACTTTGTTTGAGCTAAATTAACTCAAAACGTTCAAATGCGTAACTTTGCAATAAATCTTTAACATATGTATCCAGCACAGATAGTAATTCCGATGAAGGAAGAATTAACAGAGAATGGCTTTGAAGAATTGCTTACCCCCAATCAGGTTGATGAACAATTGGCAAAGTCAGGCACAACTTTAGTAGTGGTAAACTCAGTTTGTGGTTGTTCTGCAGGCAGTGCAAGACCAGGCGTATTGATGTCGGTTCATAACTCACAAAAACGTCCGGATTTCTTAACAACTACTTTCGCTGGTTTCGACATTGACGCAGTTAGAAAATTAAGAGAGCATTTATTACCTTATCCTCCATCTTCACCAGCAGTTGCCTTGTTCAAAGACGGCAAGTTGGTTCACATGATTGAGCGTCATCAAATTGAAGGCCGACCAGCACAAATGATCGCCCAAAACCTTATGGCAGCTTACGAAGAATACTGTAACTAAAAGCTATGTATCCAAATCTCTACTTTTTCTTAAAAGATGTATTTGGTATAACTCCTCCCGGCTTTACTCTGTATATTAATTCTTTTGGATTTTTAGTCGCGATAGCTTTTGTAGTCGCGGCCATGTTCCTGAGAAATGAATTAAGGCGAAAAGAACAGGAGGGGTTATTATTTTCATTCGAAGAAAAAATCATCGTCGGTAAACCAGCTAGCATTACTGAACTTCTTGCCAATTTTGGCTTTGGCTTCCTGGTTGGTTATAAAATACTGGGTGTTTTTCTAAATGATAGTCAGGTTAACCCTCAAGAATATATTTTTTCAAGTCAGGGTTCAATTTTAGGTGGACTCTTCCTTGGTGGATTGTTTTCCGGATTAAAATACTTTGAAAAGAAAAAGCAAGCTCTTGCAAAACCAGAAGAAAGGAAAATAAAAATCTGGCCTCATGAAAGAGTAGGAGATATTACTGTTTATGCAGCGATAGCAGGCTTTCTGGGTGCAAAAGTTTTTGATAATCTAGAGAATTGGGACAGATTTATTCAAGATCCTATAGGTAATTTATTGTCGCCAAGTGGTCTTACTTTTTATGGTGGACTAATTGTTGCATCAATAACTATTATCATATTTGCCCGTGGCAAAAAAATTGGTATCAGACATCTGATAGATTCTGCTGCACCTGCATTGATGATTGCTTATGCCATTGGCAGATTGGGTTGTCATGTTTCTGGAGATGGCGATTGGGGTGTTTTCAACAGCGCCTACAAGGTTAATGCAGAAAATAAAATAGTTGAAGCAGCTGATTGGGAATTTCACCAAACGTTAATGGACAATCAAGAGTTCACAAGTGTTTTGGTAAGGGAATATGGTAATATGGACAGTATTCCTCATATCGCTTTCAAAGGACCATCTTTTCTTCCTAATTGGTTCTGGGCATACAACTATCCTCACAACGTAAATGAAGTTGGAAATAAAATCAAAGATTGTGAAGGTGCTTATTGTTATCAATTGACACCTCCGGTTTTTCCAACTCCACTTTATGAGATCCTGGCATGTACTTTCCTTTTTGGAATACTTTGGTATTTCAGGAAAAAGATAAAGGCACCTGGTGCTTTGTTTGGGCTCTATTTAATATTCAATGGACTTGAGAGGTTCATGATTGAAAAAATTCGTGTGAATACCACCTATGATATTTTTGGATTTCATCCTACACAGGCAGAATTGATTTCTACCATGCTCATGCTTATTGGTGCATGGATGTGGATCGATGCTAGTAAACGTCATAATTTGTCGCTTAAAAAATAAATACAATGGCCTCATTTGACATTTTAAGTAAAGTAGACGCTCAGGCATTGGACAATGCCATCAACGTTACCAAAAAAGAAATCACCAACCGATTTGATTTCAAAGACTCGGTAGTGAATATCGATTTGAACAAAAAGGACATGAAAATCCAGTTGGAGACTTCAGACGATATGAAAATGAAACAGCTGGTAGAAGTACTTATTAATCGTGCCAACAAACAAGGTATTTCACCTCATGCCTTTGATACTTCAAAATCATCTTACCCAAGCGGTAAAACCATCAAACAAGAAGTGATTGTGAAAAATGGCCTCAAACAGGAAGATGCCAAGAAGATTACAAAACTGATAAAGGAAAAAGGCTTAAAAGTGCAGACCCAGATCATGGACGACATCATCAGGGTTACTGGTAAGAAAATCGATGATTTACAGGAAGTTATTCAACTCTGCAGGACTGCTGAACTCGAACTGCCACTTCAGTTTGAAAATATGAAGAGCTAAAAGCGAAAAAGTTGAAAAATAGGGGATAAATCCCTACATTTGCAATCTTAATAAAATTCATGGCACAATCCATGAAGCCTAAAAATCAATAAAAATGAAAAAAGGGATCCATCCAGAAAATTACAAGTTCGTGGTTTTCAAAGACATGAGTAACGGTACAACATTCCTTACCCGTTCTGGTCACACTTCAAAAGAGACCATCAAATGGGAAGACGGTAATGAATACCCAGTAGTTAAACTTGAGATCTCCAATACATCTCATCCGTTCTTCACAGGTCAGAATATCCTGGTAGATACGGCAGGTAGAATCGACAAGTTCAAAAAGAAATACGCAAAGAAGTAATTTCAAAACCCTCCAAACGGAGGGTTTTTCTTTTCCTATTCTCGTCGTAGCTTTGAACCACTTGAAAAGCTATTCCTTATACCTCGAAGAAGCGCATCTCCAGCAGGATTTTTATCCGCTTACACTTAACAGAACTTTTTCTGATTTAAGAACAGGTATATTTTCCATTCGAGAAAGATGGGATATGCTGGCAAAAAAACAAGCCATTAAAATCAATTTTACTTACGACCAATCTGCTGAATTATCTATATCAGCCCATCTTATTCCGAAACATAACCTAGATCTTGAAGCACTGTTTACAAATCAGTTAGTTGATGAAAATAACTTTTTCAAAATCAATCACCTCTGGGAACTAACGACTTCAAATATTGGGATCCTGTTAAGCGATTTCTCTTTAATAGACAACAATCAATTTTTATCAGATCCTCCAAATAAACTAATGCTGACAGGGAAAAATCCTGTTTTTGTACATGCAAGTGCTCAACTTGATCATTGTTTTATCAATACCGAAAACGGTCCAGTTCTAATTGATGCAAATGCTCAAATCATGAGTGGAGCAATGTTAAGAGGGCCTGTTTATATTGGAGAGCATGCAGTAGTTAAAATGGGGACTACCTTATATGAAGGGTCAAATATTGGTCACCATTGTGTAGTAGGAGGTGAAATCAAAAACAGTATTTTTCATGCCAATGCCAATAAGTCGCATCACGGTTATATTGGCGACAGCTATATCGGAGAATGGTGTAATCTAGGTGCAGGTACTTCCTGTTCTAACCTTAAAAATACAGCTGGTAAAATCAAAATCTGGGATATGCATAAAAAAGCATACCGACTGGCAAATGAAAAGGCTGGAGTATTCATGGGGGATTTCGTGAGGACAGCCATTAATACCACCATCAACAGTGGATCTATTTTTGGGGCATTCGCGAATGTTTTTAGTCAGACCGCTTTAACTCCAAAATTCATTCCTCCATTTTCTTGGAGCAGTGAATCCAATCACAAATACGAAATCGAAAAGCTATTATTGGAACTTGAAAAATGGATGAAAATGAAGGGACAAGCTCCATCTGAAGAATTAAAATCAAAAATTACCAACCTTTATAATCAATTCTAAAATGAGAAAACAAATCGCAGCTGCCAACTGGAAAATGAACAAGAGACTGGATGAAGGCAAAATCTTGCTAGAAAACATACTCAATGGTGTAAGTTCCGTAAATGCCAATCAGGAAGTAGTGTTTGCTGTCCCTTTTCCTTATTTGTTACCCTTACAATCTTTGATTGAGGGAAAACAGAATATTTCATTATCTGCTCAAAACTGTCACCATAAAACCTCTGGTGCTTATACAGGTGAAGTATCAATTGACATGCTGGATTCCATCAACATCAACTATTGTATCGTTGGTCACTCTGAACGCAGAGAATACTTTGCAGAATCGAATGAAGTACTCGCCGAAAAAGTAAATCTTTGTCTCTCTAAGAACATTACACCCATTTTTTGTTGTGGTGAACCCTTAAATATCAGAGAAGCAGAAACACAGAATCATTTTGTTGAACTGCAATTGCAGGAATCACTTTTCCATTTGGATGAAGTTGCCATCAAAAAAGTAGTCATTGCTTATGAACCTATTTGGGCAATTGGGACAGGAAAAACGGCATCTTCTGCACAAGCTCAAGAAATGCATGCTCACTTGAGATCAGTCTTGGCTGGAAAATATGGAACAGAGATAGCTGCTGAAATTTCAATCCTTTACGGAGGTAGTGTTAAAGGAGCAAATGCTGTGGAACTATTCTCTCAACCAGATGTGGATGGGGGATTGGTAGGAGGTGCTTCTTTGATTGCAGATGAATTCGTGCAAATCATAAAAGCACTTAAAGCTTAGGATTTAAGTTTATCAACCAATTCAATATAAGCTGTCATGGCTTCCTCAGGAGTTTTACCCTTGAGGGATGCCCATGCTTCATACTTTGCTTTACCTACAAAATCAAATGGATTTTCTGGTGGATCTTTATGGTTATCACCTTCAGTAGATTGCTTATAAAGTGAATATAACTGAAGCAAAGTTTCATTGCTTGGCCTATCTCTTAACAATTCTACGTCTTTAACCGCCTGTTCAAATAAATCCTTCATTTTTTACGTTTCTGCCCAACGAAATTACAAGATTTAGCGAGAATAAAATGATTAACTTTGCAACTCGTTTTATTCCCATTTATAAATATATTTTTTCTCAACGAGATTGATGAAACAGATTAGAAATTTTTGCATAATCGCGCATATTGACCATGGAAAATCGACTTTAGCTGATCGATTGCTCCAATCCACCAATACTATTAGTGACAGAGACATGATGGATCAGGTACTGGATGACATGGATCTTGAAAGAGAAAAGGGTATTACCATCAAAAGCCATGCCATCCAAATCAATTACAAGCATACGGATGGACAGGAATATATTTTAAACTTAATCGACACTCCGGGCCACGTTGATTTTAGCTATGAAGTGAGTAGGGCACTGGCAGCTTGTGAAGGAGCCTTGTTGCTTGTTGATGCAACACAAGGAATCCAGGCACAAACTATTTCAAATCTTTATCTCGCTGTAGAAAATAACCTTGAAATCATTCCAGTCATCAATAAAATCGACATGGATGGCGCTATGATTGAGGAAGTTAAAGATCAAATCATTGATTTAATTGGTTGTAAACCAGATGATATTTTATTGGCCAGTGGTAGAACGGGAATTGGTATTGAAGGAATTTTAGATGCAATTGTCAATAGAATCCCTTCTCCAAAAGGTGACCCAACGGCACCATTACAAGCATTGGTTTTTGATAGTGTATTCAATTCTTTCAGAGGAATTATTGTTTACTATCGTATTCTCAATGGTAGTATCAATAAAGGTGATAAAATCAAATTTGTATCTACAGATATTGAATATGGTGCCGATGAAGTGGGTATTTTAAAACTCACCATGCAGGAACAGAAATCTGTTAAATGTGGTGACGTAGGATATCTTATTACAGGTATCAAAAATGCGAAAGAAGTCAAGGTAGGAGATACCATCATCAATGCAGCTAATCCAGCACCTGCTATTAAAGGCTTTGAGGATGTTAAACCTATGGTATTCGCGGGCATCTTTCCTGTAGTGACAGATGATTTTGAGGAATTGAGAGATTGCATGGATAAATTGCAATTGAATGATGCTTCACTTACGTTTGAACTAGAAACTTCACAAGCGCTTGGCTTTGGTTTCCGTTGCGGATTCTTAGGACTCCTGCACATGGAAATTATTCAGGAAAGACTGGAACGTGAGTTCAATCAAACTGTTATCACGACAGTCCCGAACGTTAGCTTTATTGCCTACGATACAAGAGGGAAAGAAATTAGGGTGAACAACCCAAGTGAAATGCCTGATCCAACACAAATGGATAGGATTGAAGAACCTTTCATCAGGGCACAAATCATCACCAAACCAGATTATATCGGTAACATCATGACCCTTTGCCTTGGTAAAAGAGGGATGTTGATTAACCAGAGCTATCTTACTCAAACCAGGGTAGAGCTCATTTTTGAAATGCCACTTACTGAAATCGTATTTGATTTCTACGATAAACTGAAGAGCCAGACCAGAGGTTATGCATCATTTGATTATAGTCCAATTGGCTATAGAGACAGCGACATCGTAAAGATGGATATTCTATTGAACAACGAAAAAGTAGATGCACTTTCTGCTTTGATCCACAGAAGTCGAGCACAAGAGTTTGGACGTAAGCTTTGCGAAAAACTAAAAGAACTTTTACCACGTCAGCAATTCCAAATTGCCATTCAAGCTGCAATTGGTGCAAAGGTTGTTGCTAGAGAGAATATCTCTGCAATGAGAAAAGACGTAACTGCCAAATGTTATGGTGGTGATATCAGTCGTAAACGTAAACTACTTGAAAAGCAGAAAGAGGGTAAGAAAAGAATGCGTCAAATTGGTAACGTAGAAGTTCCACAGGAAGCCTTCTTAGCAGTACTAAAACTGGATGATTAACCGCCTTTTTTAACTGGTAGTTTTTTCTCGGTAACTGGCTTAACCATTGGCGCCTGGCCGTCTTCCAATTTTTGGTTGAAGACCTTTTCTATGTGTTGCCACTTGCCATTTACCCATTTAAAACCTTCGTAATCTCCATCAGGGATATAGGTGTATTTTTTTGCGGGTTCATTGCTTTCTGAAATCAAATGATCATAGATAAGCATATCTAACTCATCATCATATACTATCCGTGCATTACCATTTTTCTTGTATTCAATATTGAACCTCGACTGAACGGGTTTTTTGATGGTATCCTGATTGAATGTAAAAAATTGACCCCCAAATACTGGATTTCCTTTTGCATCGAAACTCAATACCTCAATTCTTTTTTTGGTACTTCTTATTGAGTTTTCATCGTAACCCAATAGCGTATAGTAGTTTTTATTGTTGTATTTCTTCACTATAATCTTGTAATAAATAGCACCAATCCACCATTCATGATTGGTGACAGTATCTTCCTGGTTTTGGATAATGATGCTCCGGTCGATTAATGGAAACAATTTCAATGAACCATCAGCCGTTTTCATTTGAATGGCTCCATGTCTTCTGTGAAGATCTGCATCGCGACTCACCTGCCAGGTAAATATCCTGAATGCACTATCTGGCGCATATAATCTTGAAATAGTTACAAGTGAATCAAATTGATAATAAAATGAATTAGGTACTCTTAAAGATCGCACTAGAATACGTGTAAATTGGCTATCCGCTCTAAACCGAACAGCTGCATCTTCAGGTTCCACAATTTGTCTACCTAATTGAGCAAGACTATCTTCTTTCTTTTTCAAATATGATAAAGTAGTTCTTTCAAATTGAACTTGAGCATGAATTGATACTGAACAGAGCAGTAAGAAAAAAATGAGAATATGAGTTTTTGATTTTAACATGCTTCATCAAAGTTGAGCAATTATTTGACTTAATGAAGTCGATCAAAAAAATTAACTAAACCTTTTACCATAACTGACCAGGAAAACTTTGATTTCTCATTCCTCAGTGCTTCAACAAAAGAGGATTTTCCTCTATTAAAATATTCACTGATTCCTTCAGCAATCGAAAGAGAATTAATTTCAACTACCAATCCAGTCACTTTATCTACAACCATCTCTTTGAGTCCACCAGCATTGGTGACAATCATAGGTAAATCAAAATGCATGGCCAATGGTGTAACCCCACTTTGTGTAGCATGGCGATAGGGTTGAATCAATACATCTGCTGCACTCATGAGTAAGGCTACTTTTTCATCAGGTATGAATTCATTCAGAAAAATGATATTTTCTTTTATACCCAATTCTTTGACCAAATCAAAATAGGTTGATTCTTCTTCATAAAATTCGCCAGCAATGATGAGTTTTAGACCTAATTGTTTAACACGCTCTTCAGCCATTGCTTTCAAGAGCAAATCAACCCCTTTGTAATGTCTGATGAATCCGAAGAACAAAAGGACTTTATCTTCAGCTTTTAATCCTAAAGTTTGCTTGGCTTGTTGCTGATCAATTTTTTCGCCAAAATGATCAAATAAAGGATGGGAGAGTAAGATTCGCGGCTTATCGATATTTAGTTTCCTCAGATCATTCATTACTTGTTCGCTCATAGCGACAAACCCGTCAACTGATGATTGAAAGTATTGGGTTAATACTGCATCACCAAGACGTTTCTCATGTGGAATTATATTATCTGCAATACAGATGACTTTGGTTTTTCTATTGCGTTTGGCCAACCTTAAAATGCTACCAAAAGCGGGTGCCATGAAGGGCAACCAGTAACGAACTATAATCAAATCTGGAGCAAGACGATTTAACTCATTACCAACTTTCAACCAATTCAAAGGATTGATAGAATTAACTGCTTGTTGAATTTCCAGACCATAACGCTCTGGTTCTGTTGCGTACTGTGTTTTACCCGGAAACAGAAAATTAGGATACTGTAATGAAAATGTATAGACAATCGATTGCCAGTCGTGTTGATTGAACTCATGCGCCAGTCTGTTGGAAAAAGAAGCAATACCACCGCGATATGGATGAGCGGGTCCGAGAAAAACGACCAAAGGTTTATCGGACTTCCTCATATTGATTATAATCCTTTTTTGGCGTCAATATTATAACTGTTCCTATCATTTGCATTTCGTGAAACCAACTCTCCAATAAATCCTGCGAGAAAGAGTTGTGTACCAATTACCATGATGGTAAGTGCTATATAGAAAAGTGGTCTATTGGTAATTGCGAAATCAACATCTAATATTTTAGAAACAATAAGATATAGACTGATTAAAAAACCAATCATAAAGGAAAGTGTACCTAATAATCCAAAGAATTGCATAGGCTTTTTACCAAACTTTCCAATGAACATGATAGTGGTGAGATCCAGAAAACCATTCACAAATCTCTCCCAACCAAATTTGGATGTCCCGTATTTTCTAGCACGGTGTTCCACTTCTTTTTCACCAATCTTAGAGAACCCAGCCCATTTTGCAAGAACTGGAATATACCTGTGCATTTCACCATAAACTTCTATATTCTTGATCACATTATTGGTATAAGCTTTCAAGCCACAGTTAAAATCATTGAGTTGTATGCCCGACATTTTTCGAGTTACCGCATTGAAAAACTTAGAAGGTATATTCTTTGTAAGAACATTATCAAAACGCTTTTTCTTCCAGCCACTCACTAAATCAAATCCTTCGTGCATTACTTTGCGGTAGAGTGAAGGAATTTCATCTGGACTATCTTGAAGATCAGCATCCATGGTGATGACCACATCTCCTTTGGCTTCTCTGAAACCTACATTCAAAGCAGCGGATTTACCATAATTGCGTTTGAATTTAATGCCTTTGAAACGATCATCAGCAGCATGAATTTCAGAAATCACTTTCCATGAATCATCACGGCTTCCATCATCAATTAAGATGACTTCATAGCTATACGCATTAGCCTCCATCACTTTCTTGATCCACGAAGTGAGTTCTGGCAGTGATTCTGCCTCATCTTTCAATGGTATGATGACGGATATATTCATGAAGTAAAATTAAAAAGGAGTTTCAGGCTTTTTCTTTTTGATAATTGCAGCAATAATCAAAGCCTCAATAAAATAAACTATACAAACAAAAGCATATGATTTCATGAGACTTCCGAGAGAGAACATATCCTGCTGAATCATACCATCAATTGCTTTGTCAATTTCTGTATCAGGTACATTAAATTTTTGCATGAACTCCATGGTCTTTTCAATACTCAATTGTTTTACGCTTTCGGCAAATGAAACATCAAGTACATTGAATACAAAATAACTGAAAAGGGTAGATATGAAACCTGTAATAACTAAGACACCAAAGCTTATTTTTAAAGCTTCTTTGAATTGCAGATAACCATCACTTTTTTTCTTGGCTACAATTCCTCCCCAAACTGCAAAGACAATTGGCAGCAAATACGATGAAATCCAAACCAATGGACTCATAAAATAGGATGCACCTAAAATATAAATGACAACAAAAATCAGAATAGCAGCAAGTGCTGATAGGAGACCAAACTGAAGTGTCTCTTTGTTATGGAGTTTTGATAAATTTTCCATGTTATGAATTGATGTTGGTTGTATTGTTTAGGATTACCGCTTTGACTGTCCCTTTGGTTGCAAGACCAATATAGGGACAATTTTCGCTTTTTGAGCAAAGCTGTTCTTTTTGGAAAGAGGATGTTGAACCAGATTCAAATAAAGTGAAATCAGCATTAGTTCCTTTTTCAATTACTGATGACAATCCAAAAATCTTCCTTGGGTTATAACAAATCGCATTAAGAATTTCTTCCTCACCTAAGCCAATTGTATTTAATATACCAAAGGCCGCTTCTAGTCCCAATGCACCATAACCAGCATATTCAAATTCACAGATTTTAGCATCTTTGTTTTGCGGAGTATGGTGAGTTGTAACACAATCTATCACACCAGTTTTAACTGACTCAATCAGCGCCAATCTGTTTTTTTCAGAACGAAGTGGGGGATTGACTTTTAGGTTGGTATTGTATCCTTTGAGTAATTCAGTTTCATTGAAAACTAAATTATGTAGAGGAGTAGAACAAGTAATGTTCAGTCCATCTGCTTTGGCCTTTTTGATCAATTCGACTGAAGATGCCAATGTGATACCAGTGATATGCAATTTAGAATTGGTATAACGAAGCAATTCAATATCCCTTGATACTATGATTTCTTCTGCAAGGGCTGGTTTACCTGGTAGTCCGATTTGTGTAGAAACAACGCCCTCATTCATGAGTCCGTGAGGAGCTACAGATTGGTCGTCTGGCAACTGCATAATCACACCATCAAAAGCTTTTACATATTGAAGCGCTTTGATTAGCAGTCCAGCAGATTGAATTGATTTTTTGCCATCACCAAATGCGATTGCACCCGCATTTTTCATATCCACCATTTCCGTCAGCTCTTTACCTTCTGTGTTTTTGGTAACAGCACCAATAGGGTGGAGGGCAACAGCAGAAGCCGTTTTCTTATCTGAGATATACTGGGCAGTCGCCTTGTTCTGCACAACTGGCTGTGTGTTGGGTGTAAGAAACACATGTGTAAACCCACCTTTTGCTGCAGAGGCTGCGGTGGAGTTTAAATCATCTTTGAATTCAAAACCAGGGTCATTTCCTGCTACAAAAATATCAACCCATCCAGGAGAGAGACATAAACCTTCAGCTTCAATAACATGATCTGCTGTAGTATCAATTTTTGGCGAAATTTCAGAAACAACACCATTGGAGATAAGGATATCCCTTTGTTGGTTGTGGTGGCTTGAATGTTGGTCCTTTATCGTTGCTTTACGGACGAGAATCGTCATATAATAGGAATTACGCAAAGATAAATGATTTGGCAATAGAAAGTTGCTGGTATGACTTTGGAAAGATTTGCTATGGGCCTATTTTTTATTAATTTTGCAGTCCTCGGGAAGTGGCGCAGCCCGGTAGCGCACTTGTATGGGGTGCAAGGGGTCGCCAGTTCGAATCTGGTCTTCCCGACCCAGTAAAAAAGAGCCTTGGCATTAGCCAGGGTCTTTTTATTTTGTATAATATCTAAACACTATCTTCTACAGAAGATTTTATTTACAATAATTTTCAAATTTAATAGGAGACGGTATATACTCTTGAATCGAAAAATTGGGACTATTTGGTAATGATGAAGTAATCTTTAATTTTCCATTTATCAATTCAATGGTCGTTAGCCATTTCCAATTATCAGCATTTATTGTATATGAAATTTTGTTTTCTTCATCTTTAAAATCCTGAATTTTTCCATTATAATCTCTAACCCAAAAGTTATAAAAAAAACAACCTGTTGGATTTCGAGAAAGAGTTTCACCCAACTCATATACAACACTATCTTTAAAGCCAATTAATGGGGTAAAACCACAGTCGCATCCTCTATAATTTTCATCACCCACCCAAACAGTTTTATTTAATTTTCTTGTCAATAAATTTGGAAGTGAAACTGTTAAAAGTGACACTTCATTTGAATAATTTTTTGAATTTCCAGCATCGTTAAATGAAAGTATCCTATATGTATAAGTAGTATTGGGAGCTAACCCCTTGTCAATAAATCTTGTAGTGTCTGCTGCAGTTATACTTAATAATGAAAATTCCGAATTCGCCGTTTTTCTTTCAATTTTAAACCCTTTTTCATCTACTGAGTTATCAACCCATTTAAGTTGTATTTCATTAATTGAAACAATTGATGAGGTCAACTCACTGGGTGCTAGAGGAGGTTGAGTGTTTTGTAAACCACTTGATTTTTCCTTTTTACATGCAAAAAGGAATATGGATATGATTAACAAAATCTTCCTCATAAATGAATTTGAGCAAACTTAAAAAAAAATAGGAACCTATGGTTTTTGAAGCAGAAAATAAATATATATAACTCATTGCTTATCAATAAAAATATAATTAAATCATGGATAAAGCCTAAGGGGTAGCAAATTACCTTTCTGCCGACAGGCAGACAATCTTGTCTCTCTGACCCATAATGAGTCATCATGAGTTGGCCTTTTTCTTTAACATCTATGGGGGTCACAAATGGGCAACGGGATATAGTTATTCATGAGTAATTCTCTTATAGAGTATATTTACATCTTGCCATGAAACAATTTCTTCTACTCATACTCCTTTCATTTCTTAGTGTCTTTTCATTTTCACAAAGTCGATCTATTTCACAAACGACGAAAAAAATTGTCTTCACACGAGATGGTGGAAGATGCCAATGTTGTGGAAGTAGTACAAATCTGGAATATGATCATATTATCCCTTTTTCATGCGGGGGACAAAGTACAGTTTCAAACATTCAATTGCTCAGTCAGAAATGCAATAGAAGTAAATCAAATAGCTGTTACTGTAAAGTTCACAATAAGAAAGTCGGTATAAACTGTTGTGATGAGGGGGGTGTGAAACAACATTCAGCTACTATTTCAAGGCAATGCACAGGAACAACAAAAAAAGGGACAAGATGCAAAAACAAGACAACCAACTCTAGTGGAAGATGTCATCTTCATTAAATCCAATACATAACTAATCTTATATGAATCAGAATTTATTATTTGCCATAGATGAAGCAACAAATGAAATTATTGTTTCTGAATCTCCAAAAGGAAGTAATAAGATCAATCTAGTAGAGCGTATAAGCCGCAAAGAAAATGAGCTACTTTATCATGCTGTTTTAACTCTAACACTTGTTACAAAAGATTCAAATTTTGATCCTGCTATTTTTAAAGCAATGGACAAAGTTTGTCAGTTAATTTATGGCAGAAAAATTTAAAAGATAATAAAACTAATTAGCCTGCTAACCAAGCACCCCCGCTAAACTTCCACTTTTAGAAAACAACCTATCGGTTTTCTTAACCATTGCTGGATCTAATTCAACAGCTGGTGCGTGATGGGGTTTGATGCGGGCGTCAATGATAATGGGGCCGCGACTGCACCAATGTTTGTTTTCGTAATACGCACCAATTCCATGTATATCATGTGATGGATTGCTCCTCGTAAAGGCAACCCATAAAAAGTTCCTGAGATTGGCTCCTGTAAATGCTGCATCATCACACCAAATCAAAAAAGGTGTAGTGTGAAGATCGGATACATGGGGGAGTAGTTGTTCATTGAGTACCACGACTTCCTTCTGGGTTTCAGATAAATCTTGAAATTTCTTAGTTGAAATGGCAATTACTCCTGGCATGATCATTTTAATGCCTGTCAGTCCGTTTACCTCTTTCAAACAAGCCGGAATTTCAGTCGCTAATTTTCTTATCGGATCTCCATAAGCCGCAAACACTACCTTGCTTCCACTGTTCAAACCTGTCCCAGAATAATCCAGTGTATCAATAGTAGTATTGGTATGGAAATGAATATCTCTATCCAGATGAATTCTCTCCAATATATATTGAAAGAACTCAGCTTCGTGATGCGTAGTTAATTGATTGGTCGGGTCGGCAGTAATAAATAAAAACTTCGCCAAACTTAATTGTCCCGTTCCTAATATATGATTGGCAATCGT
>Ga0315906_10005489_pt1 | contig 15942 bp, 15 predicted proteins | sample LakEriMetagenome_4_FD_203526 | JGI IMG/M metagenome (GOLD analysis project Ga0315906, IMG submission 203526) | Freshwater fungal communities from buoy surface, Lake Erie, Ohio, United States - Buoy 2 MA122 | ecosystem: Environmental > Aquatic > Freshwater > Lake > Lake biofilm | place: USA...
TTTCAATGGCTTCAACAAACATGGTTTTCTTTTTGATCAATATTTGATATGGAACGAACAGGCAATAAAAAACCCCCGCTTTGGTGGGGGTTTCAAATATTATTTTGAGTGAAATCAGCTCTTTGAAGCAGCTGGCTTAGACTTTGCTGTTGGTTTGCCGGCTGTAGCTTTGGCTTTCGCTGCAGGTTTTTTGGCAGTAGTAACAGGTTTTAGGGCCGGATCGGCTTTTACTGGTTCAACCGCAGGCTTTGTCTCGGCGGTTGTTCCCATTGTTGCAGGCACTGTCTCTCCGTTCATTTTAGCATACTCTTCTGCAGTCAGTACCTGACCTTTGATGGTAATGCTTTTCACCTCGTCTACGCCGGCGAATTTTACTGTCAGTCGCTTTTCAAAAGAACCGGCATTGGCAGCATTATAAGTAGCGTTGATCTCTCCCGTTTTTCCAGCCTCAATTGGAGTTTTGGTATAATCGGAAATAGTACAACCGCAAGTTGGATTGGCCTGCTCAATCATGAGGGGTTCGCCTGCGATATTGTTTACGATGAATTTGGCAGTGGTAGGAGTACCTTGTTTGATTTTGCCGAGATCAATTACCTCGGTTTCAAATTTAGCTACGTCTGATGCTTTCTTTCCCTGGGCGAAAGTTCCTGAAATCAATGCCAGGGCTGCAAAGGTGAATAACAATTTTTTCATGAGTGTTTAATTTATAATTACTGATATTAATGCAAGTTAATTTTTCAAGTCCTCCAGACTGTTGTTTTCCGGAGCACTGGAGGCAGGAGTTTTGTATACCTCTCCTTTGATCGTTATTTGCTTTGATTTGGAACCATCATAAGTGACAGTGATGTATTTACTGAAAACACCTTCAGAGGCCGCGTTGTAACCCACTGTGATCTTGCTGGTGCCTCCGGCCGGGATGGGGTTTTCCCTGTCCCACTGAGGAGTGGTGCAACCACAGCTTGCCTGCACATTGTCAATCTTAAGACTTGAACTACCCGCATTCATGACCTCGAATTCATGAGTTACCGGCTTTCCTTGTGGGATTTTCCCAAAGTTGAACTCGGATTCCTTCAGAAGCAGGTTTTCCGCGGCGGTGGTGGCATTTACGCCGGCCGCAGCATGATTATGACCCTCGTGTTGGGCACTAACTGATAAAAAACCAGCCAAAACAAATAAGGTAAATACTGCTCTTTTCATGGCTACCTTTCAGACTGTAAAGATAATAAATCGTTTAAGGATAGCATTATTTGTTATTCCGGGTTTGCAGTTTTTTAACAATGACCCTATAAATTGGTAATTTTGCCACAATTCAGGTAATGTATGGATCAGCATCAAACCCCAAGCTCCGAGCAACTTGACCGTTTGAGTTTTGAAAACTTCAGGAACGAGGTATTAAAGGATTATCGTATTTGTTGCGAAAGCAGGGAAACCAGCCTTTTAGGTAGGAAAGAAGTATTGACAGGCAAGGCCAAATTTGGCATTTTCGGGGATGGAAAAGAGGTTGCCCAGGTGGCGATGGCAAAATTTTTCAAAGAGGGAGATTTTAGGTCAGGGTATTATCGAGACCAGACCTTTGTTTTCGCTTCCGGGGTGGGTTCTGTAGAACATTTCTTTTCTCAACTATATGCTGATCCTGACATCCACCATGATATCTTTAGTGCAGGCAGACAGATGAATGCCCATTTCGCTACCAGAATGGTCAACGAGCAAGGAGAGTGGCTGGATCTAACGGAGAGAAAAAATATTTCAAGTGACATTTCACCTACCGCCGGACAAATGCTGAGGGGACTGGGTCTTGCAAGCGCCTCAAAGTATTTCAGAAGTATGGGCAGTCACCCTGAGTTCAAGGGGCTTTCAAAAAACGGTAATGAAATTTGTTTTTGTACTATTGGAGATGCATCCACTTCTGAGGGTCAGTTTTGGGAAACAGTGAATGCGGCAGGAGTGTTGCAAGTTCCACTGGCCATTTTCGTCTGGGATGACGGTTACGGCATATCTGTCCCCAAAGCCTATCAAACTACCAAAGGCTCCATTTCAGAGGCGCTTTCAGGAATGCAACAAGCTGAAGGTTCTAATGGACTGGATATATACAGGCTCAAAGGCTGGGACTATGCCGGCATGTGCGAGGTGTTAGAAGGGGCCATCGAAAAAATACGCGAGACCCATATACCTGCAATCTTTCATATTGAGGAATTGACTCAGCCGCAGGGGCATTCAACTTCGGGTAGCCATGAGCGTTATAAGGCTGCTGAACGGCTTGCCTGGGAAAAGGACTGGGACGGTATCCGAAAGATGCGGGAGTGGATTTTGGCGAACGCACTTGCATCTGAAGAGGAACTGACTGAGGTAGAAGCCCATGCCGTAAATCACGTGAAGGAAGCGCGTCAGCGTGCATGGGAAAAATATATGAATCCCATACGGGAGATGATTCGTCGTTGCATGGAACTATTTGGTCCTTTCAGCGGTCATCCGGGAATGGACTCCATTACAGCCGGATTACTTGCGATCAGAGAGCCGATGCGCAGAGATGTGATGCAGGCCCTGGGAAAAGTATGTGATCTTTTCGAATCTGATTCCGGAGGACATGCAGCCGCCATTCGTAATTACTATCATGAGTTGAAAGAAGAGTTTCGATCTGTTTACAGCGATCATCTGTACCATGAAGGCCCCCGTTCGGCCATGCATGTGCCTTCCGTGCCTCCTCAGTATAACGAAGACGCGGGTACAATAAACGGCTTTGAAGTACTCAATAATTACTTTGATGCATTATTCGCTTCGAGGAAGGATGTGCTGGCATTTGGTGAAGATCTTGGTCATATTGGAGATGTCAATCAGGGCTTCAGCGGTCTGCAGGCGAAATATGGCGCCAACCGTATTTCCGATACCGGCATTCGTGAACTTACGATCATGGGGCAGGGGATAGGAATGGCTATTCGCGGACTCAGGCCAATTGCAGAAATACAATATCTGGATTATCTGCTTTATGGTTTACAGCCGCTTAGTGATGACGCCTCCACCATTCATTTTCGTTCTGCAGGGCAGCAAAGCGCTCCATTGATCGTGCGAACCCGTGGCCACAGGCTGGAGGGCGTATGGCATAGCGGCTCACCGATGGGCATGATCGTTCATGCGCTCAGGGGAATGCATGTTTGTGTTCCACGCAATATGACACAGGCAGTGGGTATGTATAACACCCTACTGCGTGGGAATGACCCGGGCTTGATCGTGGAATGTTTAAATGGATACAGGCTGAAAGAAAAATTGATTTCAAATCTGCTTGATTATACGGTTCAGCTTGGCGTTCCTGAAATTCTTCAAGAGGGAACTGATATTACTATTGTCTCCTACGGATCGACTATTCGCGTGATCCAGTCTGCAATGGAAAGACTCAACGCTGCCGGCATCAGTTGCGAGCTGATAGATGTCCAAACTCTTCTGCCGTTTGATATCAACCATATCATTGTTGAATCGCTGCGTAAGACAAACAGACTGTTGATCGTGGATGAGGATGTACCCGGCGGAGCGAGTTCTTATATCTTCAATCATGTGATGGAGAAGCAACAGGGCTTCAAATGGCTTGATGCCTCACCCCGGACTCTGACCGCTAAGGCCCACAGGCCTTGCTACGGTAGCGATGGAGATTATTTCTCTAAACCTAATGAGGAGGATATCATTGGTGTGATCAAGACCATGATGATCGAATGATGAACTTCCTACGGAGCGGAATCAGAAAAACCTTACTTCAGATTGTGATAAACCTTTTGAACGTCTTCATCCTGCTCTAGCTTATCAACCAGCTTCAAAACTTCCTGTGCTTGGTCGTCAGAAAGCTCGACTGTGTTAAGTGGAATTCGGGTAGGCTCGGCGGTGATTACCTCTATACCCTTTTCCTCCAACGCCTTACTCATGTTTCCAAATTCATTGAATGCAGTACGTATGATGATGTTTCCTTCACTGTCTTCGCCAATTTCTTCTAGTCCATAATCAATCAGTTCCAGCTCCAGATCTTCGAGATTCTGACCTGAGTTCTTTATTTTGAATTCACCCATACGGTTGAAGGAAAAAGCTACGCTTCCACTTGTCCCCAGGCTTCCTCCTCCTTTCGTGAAATGCATTCGTACATTGGCTACTGTGCGCGTGGAATTATCGGTGGCAGCTTCCACCATGATAGCCACACCATGGGGTCCGTAGCCTTCATATACCAGCTCCTCGTATTCCGACTGGTCTTTTCCCATGGCCCTTTTAATGGCGGCCTCCACTCGGTCCTTAGGCATGTTGCAAGCCTTGGCGTTGAGATAACACCTTCTCAAGGCAGGATTATTATTAGGATCAGGTCCGCCGGCCTTCACCGCAATAGCAATTTCCTTACCAATTCGGGTGAAATTCTTAGCCATCTTATCCCATCGGGCAAACATGGCACTTTTTCTTACTTCAAATATCCTTCCCATTTAGAGGCTGATTAGTGAGCCGCAAATGTACAAAAGGCCATTCAATTGAGATTGCAGATGTGTTGAGCAAACAGACGCAACACTTAACTTCGCCTCATGAAGTTGATTCCCTATAGTGATCTGAAGGACTTTGTGGCAAGGCTTTTCATTCAAATGGGTGCATCCCCTATTAATGCGCAACAGGGCGCAGAAGTATTGTTATCGGCTGACTTAAGGGGGGTAGATAGTCATGGTATTGCAAGACTGGAGGGATATGTTAGGTTAAAGGAATTGGGGAGAATAGATCTTTTGGCCGAGCCTGAGATAGTGCATGAAACACCCTCTACTGCCACAATGGACGGTAAATCCGGTCTGGGTCTCATGATAGCGCCTGTTGCCATGCGACTTGCCATCAAAAAAGCAGAGCAATGCGGAACCGGCTGGGTAGCGGTTTCCAACAGTTCCCATTTTGGTATTGCCGGTTACCATGCCATGATGGCTTTACCTCATGATATGATAGGCATTGCCATGACCAATGCTTCAGCGCTGGTAGCTCCTACTTTTTCAAGGGAAAGGTTGCTGGGTACTAATCCTATTTCAATGGCCATTCCTGCAGGGGAGGAGCCTCCATTCGTCGCGGATTTTGCCACCACCACAGCTTCAAACGGAAAACTGGAACTATTGCAGAGAAGTGGGCAGCAAACTCCTTCCGGTTGGGTTCAGGATGAGACAGGTATTGCCTGTACGGATCCTGACATACTGAAAAAAGGCGGAGCCTTGCTTCCGTTGGGTAGCGATAAGGAGAGGTCCAGCCATAAGGGGTATATGTTGGGTAGTATGGTAGATATTTTGTCGGGCATACTCAGTGGTGCTAATTATGGACCATGGGTGCCACCCTTTCCTGCCTATGTGCCTATGCCGCAAAATATGCCTGGAAAAGGGATAGGACATTTTTTCGGTGCTATGCGAATTGATGCTTTCAGAAAAGCGCAGGACTTCAAATATGAAATGGATAACTGGATTCGAAGGTTCAGAACTGCCGATGCTATTTCAGGCAAGGAGGTTGTCATACCGGGCGACCCGGAGCGTGAGATGGAAAAGGAGAGACGTATGAGAGGGATTCATATTGATAATCAATTTCTTGCGATCATGAGGCGACTTGCTGATCAATATCAGATAAATTTTTTTGAATAATATTTTACGTAAACGCAATAAGCGAATCTACGTAGCGTTATATCTATGGTTTTTCATAGGATATTGGATTAAAACGGGCTGCGATTTCTATCGCGGCCCCTTTTTATTAAAAAACCGGCCATTGGCCGGTTCAGTATCTTTCGCATGGAAAAGTTTGGGTATCAAATAATCAGCATAGAATCACCATAGCTGAAGAAGCGGTATTTATCCTTGATCGCTTTCTTGTATGCTTCCATCATCAAATCATAACCGGCAAAAGCGCAGGCCATGATCATAAGACTTGTCTTGGGCAAATGGAAGTTGGTTACCAGGGCATCAGCGATATTGAAGTTGTAGGGAGGATGTATAAAATGATTCGTCCATCCCTCTGCGGGCTTCAGTAATTTTTCTGCAGTGTAGGATGATTCCATGGCACGCATTGTAGTGGTGCCTATAGAGCAGATCTTATGACCCGTGGTCTTGGCCTTGTTCACGATGCCGCAGGCTGTCTCCTCTATTCTGAAATATTCGGCATCCATCTTATGTTTGCTGAGATCTTCCACTTCTATTGGCCTGAAGGTTCCCAGTCCTGTATGTAAGGTAACCTCTGCGAAACGAATGCCTTGTATTTCAAGTCGCTTAATAAGCTCCTTGCTAAAGTGTAGACCCGCGGTAGGGGCAGCTACTGCTCCTTCATGTTTTGCATAGACGGTTTGGTATCTTTCCTTGTCTTCCTCCTCCGGCTTGCGTTTGATATATTTGGGTAAGGGGGTCTCGCCTAAAAATTCAAGCATTTGCCTGAATTCGGCATCGGTTCCTTCCCACAAAAACCTGATGGTACGACCGCGGCTGGTGGTGTTGTCAATCACCTCAGCTACTAATTCATCATTGTCTCCGAAATAAAGTTTGTTGCCCACCCTGATTTTTCTTGCGGGATCCACTATCACATCCCAAAGTCTGTTCGGCTTATTAAGTTCCCTCAGTAGAAAAACCTCGATCTTGGCTCCGGTCTTTTCTTTCCTACCATACATTCTTGCAGGAAATACCTTGGTATTGTTCACCACAAATACATCCTTATCATCGAAATATTCCATGATGTCACGAAACTGCCTGTTTTCAAGCTGTCCGGTAGCGCGATGAACGATCATCATGCGGCTTTCTTCTCTTTTTTTGCTGGGATGCTGAGCGATCAGGTTCAGGGGCAGATCGAAACGAAATTGGGATAATTTCATGTAATAAAACTTTGGTTTAATGATTTATCACATGCCAGAAACTGTAATCTGATTACAGTGATACAGCCTTTTCAGGCACTTATCATGTTACGGCATGATTTTAAGGCTGCGAAGTTACGAAAATTACCTGATTTTCTATTGGCGGATTTTCTTTCCCAGTATCGCCTCAATCAGCAATTGTGTGTAGGGGTGGTGGCGCTGCTCAAAAAAGCCTTCTGTAGCAGCTTCCTCCACTAATCTGCCCTTTTGTAGGACCAGTATTCTGCTGCTGATCCGGCATACCAATTCCAGATCATGGGAGATGAATAAAGCTGAAAATCCGAACTCTTGCTGCAGACTTTTGATCAATTTCAGCATTTCTTCCTGAAGACTTGCATCCAGCGCGGAGAGTGATTCATCGAATACAATGAACAAGGGTACACAAGCCATTGCTCTGGCAATGCAAACTCTTTGTCGCTGTCCGCCACTTAGTTCATGCGGGTATCGAAATAAAAATTCCTCTGTTAAGCCCACCTCATTTAACAATGAAATAGTCTTTTTACTGATAACAATATGTGAGGTATTAGCCGAGTGCTTTTTGATGGCCTCCCCAATTGCGTTTCCTATGGTTAATCGTGGATTCAATGATCCATATGGATCTTGGAAGATAAGCTGGAACCTTCCAAGATTTTCACCCTTTTTTTCAGAGAGGAGGGAGGATAGGCTTCTTTTCTCAACAGTGATAATTCCACTCTCTGGACTCATCAGTCCGGTCAGGATTTTGGCTATTGTGGATTTGCCACTGCCGCTTTCTCCCACCAAACCCAGAATTTCATTTTTTTCTATTTTAAAAGAAATGTTATCTAAAACCTTAAAGGGTTCACTTGAGGATTTTTTTTCTTTCCGAAAGATGGCAGTCAGATTGTCAATCCTTATGAATTCATCCTTCTTGACATCAAAAGCTTTACTTTCTGGTATATTCTCTACTTCAGATGAAATTTTGCCGGTTTGAAACAGTGGCATCTTTTTATCTATCATCCTTCGGGTGTAGGGTTCATTTGGATGACGGAATATTTCATCTGTGGAAGCTGATTCTATGACCGATCCGTTTTTCATGACGAGGATGCGATCGGAAAAATCTGCTGCTACGCCCATATCATGTGTAATCAATAACAAAGCAAGTTTTAAATCCTTCTGCAATTTTTGAAGCAGTTGAAGGATCGAATGTTGTATGACAGGATCAAGGGCAGTGGTTGGTTCATCTGCAATCAGCAGTGAAGGATTTCCCGCAAGTGCCATGGCAATCATGACCCGCTGTCTTTGCCCACCTGATAATTGATGCGGAAATTTGCCCATCAATTCCTTTGCAGGAAGGAGTCCTGTTTTTTCCATCAGTTCAGCGCAAATATCCAGATGATCTTTGCTCTTTGATTTGTTGTGTAATCGCACAGATTCGAGGATCTGATCTCCGCATCTGATGAGCGGATTCAGAGAGGTCATGGGTTCTTGAAATATCATGGCAATGCTGCCGCCTCTGATATCCCTCATCAACTTTTCGTTTGCTTCTGTGATGTTGATAGCAGGTTCGCCAAATAAGACTTTACCCGACATCTGTGCATTAGCTGGCAGCAATTTCATGATGGCCAATGCAGTCATAGATTTTCCGGAGCCGCTTTCGCCTACCACTGCAACCATTTCACCCGGGAAGATGTTGAAGCTGAGATCCTGAAGTATTGCTGTATTTTCCTCCTCTGTACGGAGGTAAACGTTGAGGTTTTCTATCTGAAGTATTGGGAGCAAATCATCAGAATTTCAGATGTCTGACTGTAAGTCCGTCGTTGATGAGCTGTTTAAGTGAATCAATTCCTATTTTCAGATGCTTTTCCACATACATTTCAGTGACGGATTTATCACTTTCTTCTGTCTTGACTCCTTCGGGTACCATTGGAGAGTCGCTGACCAATAATAAGGCACCTGTGGGTATCTTATTGTAAAAACCCACTGTAAAGATGGTGGCGGTTTCCATATCTATCGCATAAGCCCTTATCTTTTGAAGATAAGCCTTGAATTGTTCGTCATGCTCCCAGACCCTTCTGTTGGTAGTGTAACAAACGCCTGTCCAGTAATCGCATTCGTAATCCCGGATAGTAGTGGAAATTGCTTTTTGAAGGGCGAATGCCGGAAGGGCGGGAACTTCGGGCGGGAAATAGTCAGAGCTGGTTCCTTCCCCTCTGATAGCAGCTATGGGAAGGATGAGGTCCCCGATCTTATTCCTTTTTTTAAGGCCTCCGCATTTGCCGAGGAATAGTACTGCCTTTGGATTAATGGCGGTGAGCAAGTCCATCACGGTGGCGGCGGTTGGACTTCCCATGCCAAAATTGATGATGGTAATGTTATTGCTGGTGGCGCATTGCATAGGCCTTTCGCTGCCCATTATTTTCACATTGTTCCAATCAGCGAACATCTTCACATAATTCGAAAAATTGGTGAGGATGATGTATTCGCCGAAATTTTCCAGACTTTCACCGGTATATCGGGGAAGCCAGTTTTGAACGATTTCTTCTTTTGTCTTCATGATTCGTTCGGATAAATATACAAAAAATAGGCCGGAGCGTAGGAAGTTTAATAAACTATGTCTCAAGTTCGTTGGATTCTGATATTTTGCAGTCATGCTTAGGCTCAGTTTTTCAGATAGGAGACCTGCACTTAGAAAGGAGGGTTCTAAAGAACAGGTTTTTTGTCCGGTCCGCAGAAAATGGATCATTTTGACACCCGAGGAGTGGGTCAGGCAACATATTTTGATTTGGTTGGAGCAGGACTGTGGTGTACCACTGGCTCTGACGGCGGTTGAAAAGCAAATCAGTATCGGCGAGTTGAATAAGCGTTTTGATATCGTTGTATATGATCGATCAGGAAGTCCTTTTCTATTGATGGAATGTAAACAAATGGAGGTGGAACTTGATTTCAGCGTATTGCGGCAGGTGCTGAATTATAACATTGGGTTACCTTCAACCTACCTTGCGGTTACAAATGGTCGTTATCTCTCCGTTTTCGGAAGAACTGAGGCAGGGCTGGCGGAGCTGGAAGAGATGCCAGTATACCCTAAATAAAAAATCCCGCTCGAGGCGGGATTTGATTTCGTTTATACTTTACTGTTATGGGAATATTCCCAATTCAGCGTAGCTAGTGGCAACCTTGTTGATGGCGCTTACATAGGCTGCTGTGCGCATATCGGGGATGGAAGGGTTGTTTTGCCAGATTTCCATGATCTCGCGTGTGGCTGTAATCATGGTTTCCTCCAGTCCGCTATGCACCAGATCAACCTCATCCGGTCCGTGCATGATCAGTTTTCTTTCGTTCTCAGCTACCGTTTTTCCGGTGAGGCCTTCTATTTGTCCAAGGATCTGACTGTTGAGGTTTTCAGTGAATCTTTTCTCCATCCTTCCATAACGGACATGGCTTAGGTTTTTCAACCATTCGAAATAACTTACCGTAACGCCACCGGCGTTGAGGTACATATCCGGAACGCAAAGGATACCTTTCTGAATGAAGATTTCATCGGCTTCAGGCGTACAAGGACCATTGGCGGCTTCACCGATGATTTTCGCCTTAATACGGGGAGCGTTTTCGCCGTTGATCACATTTTCCAAGGCTGCAGGAATCAGTATGTCACATTCAAGTTCAAGTGCATCGGAATTCTTTGCCAGGTTGGTGGCTCCCGGGAAATTCAGGATAGATCCTGTTTTCTTGCGGTGAGCAAACACCTCATCCTCATTCAGTCCTGCGGGGTTCATGATGGCACCCTCGAACTCAGCAAGAGCGATCACTTTGGCACCAGCCTCCCTGAAAAACTTGGCGGAGTGGTAGCCTACATTTCCAAGTCCTTGCACGACCACGGTCTTTCCCTCTATACCGGTGCTGAGACCTTGTTTTTTCATGATATCCGGCATGTTGCATACCTCACGAATTCCAAAGAAGACACCTAATCCGGTGGCTTCCCTTCTGCCTCTTACGCCCCCCTGACTAACAGGTTTTCCGGTAACGCAACCTGCAGCATCGATTTCACCGGGATTCAGCGAGGCATAAGTATCCACGATCCAAGCCATTTCCCTTTCGCCGGTTCCGTAGTCGGGAGCAGGTACGTCAGTTCCAGGTCCTATGAAATTCTTCTTTACCAGTTCACTTGTATACCGACGGGTGATTTTCTCCAATTCGTAAACACTGTATTCCTTAGGATTGATTTTGATACCGCCTTTGCCGCCTCCGAAAGGCACATTTACAATCGCACATTTATAGGTCATCAAGGATGCCAGTGCCATCACCTCATCCTGATTAACTTCCTCGCTGAAGCGGATGCCACCTTTACAAGGAGTCTTATGATGACTATGCTGAACACGGTAAGCTTCGATTACTTGGATCTTGCCGTTATCCCTTTTTACAGGGAAACGCATTTGGTAAACACTGTTACAAGCCTTTATTTGCTCCAGAATTCCCGGATCAAAAGAGGTGAACTTAGCTGCTTTGTCAAAACTTTTTTCCACACTTTCGAAGAAGCTGTAGTGCTTTTTTTCTTCCTGGGTGTTTTTTGTGACTGTTGACATGATATCGATTTTGTTTATGAATACTTATTTTATGTTTTTAGATCCTTACTCCCTGTTTTTTTCAATCCTGCTTATTTTTCTGTCCAAGGAGAACAAGTAAATGAAGAGTCCGGTCAAAATGATCATGCATACTGCCACGACCACATAGATCTTTCCATTGGAACGCATGCTGTCTGCCATTTCTACGGCAGGCTGGGCTTTAGCCACCGCTATCCAGCAGAGGCTAATAAAGAGTGCGCTTATTTTTTTCAATTCATTTTTCATTGATCAGGCTTTTATCCTTTACTCTGTCGATTCTGTAAAACAACCTGCTTATCCAGACACCTAACAAGGTCCAGCCGATAATGGCAGGGTAAAAAACCATCCTCAGGCTGCTGTCGATATCTTTATAATTCAGTGCCGGATTTCCGCTATCGCTGCCGGGAGCTCCGGGATGCAAACTTCCTACCAGTCGAGGAATTATCCAAATACTTGGAAAAAGCATGGCAAAGGCGAAGATGTTGTATACCGAACTGATTCTCGCTCTTTTGTCAATGTCAGTAAAAGACCCCCTTAAAACAAAATAGGCTCCATACATCAGCAGGGCGATGGCAGCGCCAATTAGTTTTGGCTCTTTGAGCACATTTGCCAAAGATTGGCTCTGGTCGGTCACCCAAGTGTAATTAGCCCAGACGGCTCCTGTCAGATATCCCAGCACTCCCATGACGGCGCCTGTGGCGGCATAGTGCTTTGCCAGCAAATCATATTCGTATCGGGAGGAATTGAGATATCGGATGCTATGAATGAAACTAAGGATGAAAAGAATCATCATGGCCATCCACATAGTAACATGGAAATAGAGATTACGAATGGTTTCATTCAGAATCGGCAATCTGGGAACTTCCATGAGTAATCCTCCCACGACAGTGTATGTCAACAAGAGGATGCATAATATTTTCCACCAGTTCTTTCTCAACTAAAGGTAGTTTTTGGCCGCCGCAAAGTTACAGGAATAGGGAAGAACCCTGCAAATATTTATGGCTAATCCTTCCAGAGAAAAGGGAACAGGACAAGGGCAAGAGCGATCACCAGAATATCCAAAAGGCCGATCAGTCCGGTGAGCTGCAGTATAGCACCCTCCCTGAATACCTCGTTGAATGCCGCCTTGCTTAGTCTCATCAGCAGCAGTAATTGGGGTAGCAATACCGGAAATCCTAAAATAGCGATCAAGGAAGCATTCTGCTGTGCCTTGGCAGCTATGGCGCTCATCAGGGTGAAAACCAGGCTGATGCCAAATCCGCCCAAAATACTGATTCCGAAAAAAAGTGCCGGCTTTCCTATGGGGTTGTCAAGAAAAAACATCATCAGCAATAAACTGATCGATGTCATTATCGACATCAGCAAGGTGTTGTAGAGCAATTTGGAAAGTATGAATTCGACCGGAGAGGCGATCAGGTAATAGTAAAGCATTTTTCCACGGCTTTCCTGAAGAAAGCTTTTGGCAACTGCGTTTACGCAGATAAACAGCTGTAAAAGCCAGAAGATGCTGTTCCAAACCTGGGCATCCGGCCCTTCCGGAAGGCTAAGATAAAGTACGAATACGGTGGATGCCATATAGAGCAAAACACCATAGAATGCATGTTGCTGTCTCCATTCAAGCAACAGATCCTTTGCGGTGAGTGCCAATATCCTTCGAAACATGGTTATTCTTTTTCTAGAGCGCAGTATCTGCACCTAGGTTCGTAAACATCCTTTTCCCCCAGCAGCACCTGTCCTTCTCCGGCAACTTTACGAAAGCTGATATTGGCGATGTTGCCACATTTCACGCAAATGGCATGAAGCTTAGTGATATAATCCGCGATAGCAAGTAGATTTGGCATCTGGCCGAACGGCACCCCTTTATAGTCCATATCAAGTCCTGCCACAATGACCCTGATGCCTTGAACTGCCAATTGTTCGCAAATCGTCGTGATGCCGGGGTCGAAAAACTGGGCCTCATCGATGCCAACTACCTCCACATCTCCGACAAGGCCGGGAATAAGCGAGGAGTCGGATACCGGAGTAGAATGGATAAAATTGGTGTCATGACTGACAATCTTGACCTTGTCATACCTGGTGTCTATAGATGGCTTGAAAATCTCCACTTTTTGATTGGCTATTTTCACTCGCTTCAGCCTGCGAATCAGCTCTTCGGTTTTTCCGCTGAACATACTTCCGCAGATGACCTCTATCCAACCTCTGCGTTCTCCTTTATAACCGGGTTCTATGAACATTTAAGAAAAGATTTTAAAACCAAGATGTAACTTTAGTGCTCGGAAGCTGCAAAGATTAATTGATTCCTTGCATCAGTCAAAACAAATTTACAAAGGCTGCTCCCAATGGAAATGGAAAGAATCAGGACTTTATTGAAAAAAATGCAAGAACAGCTGGATTCAGGTGCTTCGGCTGAAAGCATTATGCTGACGGTAAGTATGATGATGGCTGAATTGCAGCAGGTACGTACTGTCGGCGAAACTGCCGCGGATGGAGATGTGGCAATAGATATTCCGCTTTCTTTGCCAATGGAGGTTCCACGGGAGATTGTTAGGCCCGAACCTGAGACCAAGGTTGTAAAACTGCTGGAAATTGATGAAGCGGCAGTAGAAGCGGAATTGGATGAAATTCGTAAAAAGGCGGAAGAAAGAAATCGCATCGCCCTACAAAATAAGCCGACGGTGCCTTTCGATGCTTTGGAGGAAACGCCTACACTGATCACTCAGGTACCATCATCCACGGTTCCCTCCGAAATAAATGATGCTGTTTCTGCCAATCAATCCTCGCTGAATGACCAATTCGTGCAGTCAGCTCCTGAGCTGTCCGAAACACTTAAAGAGCCTGCTGTCAATGACCTTAGAAAGGCGATTGGGGTTAATGACCGCTATTTATTCATTAATGAGCTTTTCAGAGGGGATGAAGCCATGTATGACAGGAGTATTAAGACTATCAATGGCTTTGACGCTTCTGAAGAGGCGGATCAATGGATCATGCGAGAATTAAAGGTTAAACTCGGTTGGGATGAGGAGGCTCCTGCCGTTCAGCAATTCGATTATCTTATAAGAAGACGATTTTCCTGAATATATTCAAGTATCCTGTCGGTAGCGCCTTTGTTATTCTGAACATATTCCTTCGCCGCTATACCTGCCATTAGCCGTTTTTTTTCATCGGTGAAAAGCTCCTCCAGGAGTCGTTCAAGTTCGAGTGCGTTTCGGATCGAGAATAATCCTCCCTTTTCCAACATTTCTGCGGCTTCATAATGTCTCTCATATTCTGGTCCGATGATTACCGGTTTTCCGTAAGCTGCGGCTTCAAGGATATTATGCAGCCCATTGTCACCAAATCCACCGCCAACGTAAGTGATATCAGCATATTGATAAAGATCAGCAAGCATGCCTATGTTGTCAATGATGAGCACATGCCCTTGGTTTAGGGTTGGCAATGTCATCAGTTGGGAATAAGTGATGCTTTTCGGAAATCTGGAGCTAAGGTTACTGATGTGTTCACGGTCCACCACATGAGGTGCAATTATAAAGACGATCTGCGGATGACTGTTTACATAATGCAACCACTCATCTTCATCCTCCTCCCAGGTACTTCCTGCCACGATCACCTTTCTTCCGTTGCAGAAGTCCTTTAATCCCTCGACAGGCTTTGGGGCTTCGGCGATGCTGCTCACACGGTCAAATCTCGTGTCCCCGCTTTTGCTAACGTTAAGGTGTAGATGAAGTTTTTTGATCAATTCTTCTGACTCGTCATTCTGTACGAACAATTTTGTGAACTGGAGCAGTATCTGCCTCCACAGCGAACCGTACCATTTGAAAAAGGGTTGCTCGTTTCTAAATACTGCTGAAACAAGCAGTAAGGGTATCTTTCTTTTACTAATTTCTTGCAGGTAGAAATACCAGAAATCATATTTTATCCATAGTACCAGTGCAGGATTGAATCGATCCAGAAGCATAGCGGCATGGGTGGGAGAATCCATTGGAAGATAGTGAACGGCGTCAGCACCCTGGTAATTTTTCCTGATTTCATATCCGCTAGGGGAGAAGAATGTCAAAATAATGGGTAAGCCGGGGTGTTGCTGTTTAAGTTTTTCCAGGAGTGGCCTTCCTTGCTCAAACTCTCCCAGGCTTGCGCAATGCATCCAAATCGATTTTTGTTCAAAATGGCATGCCGGAAACTGCTTTCTTCCTTTTATCCACAGGCGCGCTTTGGCATTGAAAAACGATGCCAGGCTAATGCCGGAATAAAGCAATTTGAGGGATATATGGTAGAAAAACAGGTACAATTTGTTTTTTGCAAAATTACGGCTGCTTGATCAACCAATGGGTAAATATTAGGTTCTTAAAATTGTATCTTTGACGCCAAAAATCAAGCTATATGCGGCCGATTCAGATGGTCGATACAAAGACCCAGTATCACAGGATTAAGAAAGAGGTGGATGCCGCAGTAATCGCTGTCCTAGAAAGCTCCCAGTTCATCGGAGGTGGCGAAGTGAACCGTTTTGCGGAAAGT
>Ga0315906_10005490_pt1 | contig 15941 bp, 16 predicted proteins | sample LakEriMetagenome_4_FD_203526 | JGI IMG/M metagenome (GOLD analysis project Ga0315906, IMG submission 203526) | Freshwater fungal communities from buoy surface, Lake Erie, Ohio, United States - Buoy 2 MA122 | ecosystem: Environmental > Aquatic > Freshwater > Lake > Lake biofilm | place: USA...
TTGTCCCACTCTTGATTGAAGCCATCAAGGAACAACAAAAGAAGATTGAAGAATTAGAAGCTAAAATCAACAAGCAATAAGGTAACTACTCATGGCAATTACTACACGCCAAGAATTAAAGGATTACTGTCTCCGTCGCCTTGGGTATCCCGTTATTGAAATTAACGTTGATGATGACCAAGTAGAAGATAGAGTACAAGATGCCATAGATTATTGGAATGAATATCATTTCGATGGTGTGGAACGGGTATACTTGAAAGCACAAGTTGAAGCATCAGAGCTTCGTTTATCCACCATCTTTGCAACTCAATTCACAGTAAATGAAACTGTGACTGGTGCCACATCTGGCGCCACTGCTACCGTGTATGCTGTGAAAAGCAGCAACATATTGAAAGTTCGAGATGTGAATGGGACATTTAGCAACTCAGAAACCATCACAGGTAGCATATCAGGATTTTCCACAACCTTACACGCCACGACAGCTTATACAGAAAAAAGTTGGACCACAGGAGATTTTTCTGTGTCAGATGCTGTAACTGGTATCATTCGCGTGTTGCCGTTTGGTGACGCAGGAAGTAGTCGTGCCAGCACCAACATCTTTGATGTGGTGTATCAATTTCGATTGAATGATATGTACAATCTACTATCATCAGATGTGATTTACTACAATCAAGTAAAAATGCATTTACAATTGCTTGATGATATGTTTGCGGGTTCTCGCAGTTTTTCTTTCAACAGAAAGAAAAATAGTATTCATCTAGATGTAAACATGGATGAAACATTTGAAGATGGTGATTACGTTGTGTTTGAAGTGTATCGAGCATTAAATCCTGAAACATACACAGAAATCTACAATGATATGTTTCTTCGCCGTTATGTGACAGCTCTTATCAAACGTCAATGGGGAGAAAACATGAAGAAGTTTGGTGGAATGCAACTCCCAGGTGGTGTCACCTTGAATGGTCAAGTCATTTTTGATGAAGCTTTATCAGAGCTTAATGAACTAGAAAAAGAAATGCAATCCAGATACGAGTTGCCTGTTGACTTCATGGTAGGCTAACATGGCCACAAATTTCTATTTCCAATCTGGTAGCACATCTGGAACCACAAATGAACAACGGCTTCTAGAAGACCTCATCATTGAAAGCATTAAAATTTACGGTCATGATGTCTATTATCTTCCCCGTACCTCAGTGAAACAAGATGAGGTCCTTGGTGAAGATGTATTAAGTCGTTTTGAAAATGCCTATCCATTGGAAATGTATCTCACCAATGTACAAGGATGGGAAGGTGACGGTGAATTGTTCACAAAGTTCGGTATTCAAGTTACTGACCAAGCCACGTTCGTGGTATCAAAACGTCGCTGGGAAGATGTAGTAGGCAGCAATCCTGATGAACTATTACAATTACCTTCACGTCCTGCCGAAGGTGATTTGTTATATTTTCCTCGAACAAACTCCATGTTCGAAATTAAATTTGTACAACATTTGAATCCATTCTATCAATTAAATAAATTCTACATTTACAGCATGAGCTGTGAATTGTATCAATACAGTTCAGAACAATTTGATACTGGTGTTGAAGAAATTGATGCTGCTGAAACAGCAAGCTCACAAGACCAATTTGAATACAACATCTTGATGGAATCAGGAGACTTGTTGCTTCTTCAATCAGGTTTCAGCATCGTTCAAGAACAATTTGGTACCAGAGCATTGGTACCATTCAGTGATAACGCATCATTTGAAACTGAAGGACAAGACATCTTGGATTTCACATCTATAAATCCTTTTGGTGAATACTAATGTTCAAAGGCAAATATTTCTATCATCAGCATATCAGAAAGGCAATTATTGCTTTTGGAACATTGTTCAACAACATTCAAATTCGTAGAACCAATGATGCTGATGAAACAGTGCAAAGTTTGTTTGTGCCTTTAAGTTATGCACCCAAGCAGAAATTCATTGACCGTATTCGTGAAGCTCCAGAGCTAGAAACAGGTCGTGCCACGTTTGCCATCACATTACCTAGAATTGGATTTGAAATCACCACATTCAACTATGACCCGTCCAGAAAATTGGCTGTGCGCCAAAATGTTCGTGCGGTGGATGAATCTGGTACCTCTGCCACAGGTGTTCGATATTCATTTGTATCCACGCCTTATAACATGGGCATTGGCATGAGTGTGTTTGCTAAAAATCAAGATGATGGGTTACAAATCATTGAGCAAATTCTCCCATACTTCAATCCAGATTTCAATGTCACCATCAACACCATTCCAGAACTAGGTGTGAGAAATGACTTGCAAATTGTATTGGATAATGTTAGTTATCAAGATGAATGGGAAGGCAGTTTTGATAAACGCATGAGTGTCATCTGGGATTTGAATTTCACAGTGAAGTTAAATATGTATGGGTATGTTCGAGATGCCAACCTCATCAAGAAGGTCATTCAGAACATCTATGCAGATCCTGCCTTGGTTGAAGGACAGGTACCAACCAACAGTTTCATTGGTACCAGAATCACAACTGAACCAGATCCCACCACAGCCTTACCTACAGACGCATACGACTACATTCAAGATTTTGATGAAATTTACACAGGTGAATAATGACTTTTGATAATTTAAATGATAAGTTCAATGTGACAAAAATAGAAGATGAAACAACCGTCATTGTTCCTGTTCCTTTAGAAGATGATGCCGCACATGCCAGAGAAACGTTGCGTAATCTTATTGACAAAGGAAATGAGGCCATTGATGGCATTCTTCACATTGCAAAAAATAGTGACCATCCACGTGCCTATGAAGTGGCTGGCCAATTGATTAAAACGGTTTCCGATACAGCAAAAGATTTACTAGAAGTTCAGAAACGAAAGAAAGACTTGGAAAAAGAAGATAAACCAAAGATACAAACACAGAACAATTTGTTTGTTGGGTCCACACATGAGTTGTTGAAAGCCATGAAACAAGCCCAAGAACCAATACAAATAGAGAGTTCGAATGATTGATAAAGAAAGTTCATATCATGGCAATCCTAACTTAAAAGCAATTGGGTATCAGCATCAATTCACACCTGAAGAAATTCAAGAGTTTGTGAAATGTCAAAAAGATCCCATCTATTTCATTGAAACTTATTGTCACATTGTATCGTTGGACAAAGGGTTAATTAAGTTTAAATTATATGATTGTCAGAAGAAAAAAGTAGAAGTGATTCTGAACAACAGAAAAGTGGTGTTGATGGAAGGGCGTCAGCAAGGGAAGACCATCACATCAGCCGCCTGTATTCTATGGTACACATTGTTTCAAGAAAGCAAGACGGTCGCCATTCTTGCCAACAAAGGAAGTGCCGCCCGAGAAGTTCTGGACCGGTATCAAATCATGTATGAACATCTTCCCATCTGGATGCAACAGGGTGTTCGTACTTGGAATAAAGGTAATGTGGAATTAGAGAACGGCAGTAAAGTGTTCACAGCCGCTACAACAGCATCAGGTATTCGTGGTAAATCTGTTAACTGGTTGTACATTGACGAAGCTGCCATTATTCCCAACAATGTTGCTGAAGAATTCTTTGCCTCAGTATACCCCACCATTTCTGCCGGTACCACCACAAAGATTCTGTTAACATCCACACCATTAGGATATAATCATTTCTGGAAGTTCTGGAATGAAGCAGAAAAAGGCAAGAACGGCTTTGTGTCACATTTCATTCCCTATTGGGAAATTCCTGGGCGTGATGAAGTTTGGGCCGAAGAACAACTACGCACACTTGGAGAAGTGAAGTTCAATCAAGAAGTGTTGTGTGAGTTTTTAGGGTCTAGTAACACCTTGATTAACGGTAGAACATTGGCACAAATGAGTAGCATGGATCCGTTCTATTACAACGACATGGGGTTGATGTTGTATGAAGAACCACAGGTGGGAAAAAATTATGTGATTACTGTGGACGTTTCACGTGGTGTAGGTGGTGACTATTCAGCTTTCACTATAGTTGATGTCACAGATATGCCATATAAGTTGGTGGGAAAGTTTAAAAACAACACCATTGCTCCCATGTTGTTTCCTGAAGTGATTCATAAAACAGCCAAAGATTACAACAATGCCATGGTGTTGGTGGAAACCAATGACATTGGCGGTCAAATTGCCGACATCTTGTATGCTGAATTGGAGTATGAAAACATACTGAGCACCATCAAGGAAAACAATCAAACATATATTAGTCCTGGATTTTCCAAGTCCACAACTCTTGGTGTAAGAACCACCAAGACGGTGAAACGACAAGGGTGTTTCGCCATCAAGAGTTTACTGGAAGAGAAAAAACTAAATATATTTGACGCCGACACCATACATGAATTTTCAACATTCGTGGAGAAAAGTGGTAGTTACGTGGCTGATGAAGGGTATCACGACGATTTAGTGATGACTCTGGTCCTTTTTGGATGGCTTACAACCAATCAGTATTTCAAAGAGTTAACGGACGTGAATGTTCGTGAACGAATATACAAACAACAAATGTTACAAATCGAGGATGAGTTAACTCCTTTTGGCTTTATAGACAATGGTTCTGATGAAGAAACGTTTGTGGCAGACAATATTGTATGGTCCACAGACAGAAATTTGCCATGGAAGATAGATAAAGATTCGTAAACTTATAAATATTTTCAACTTGTTCCAAGACAAATGAATTTTGGGTCTTTGAAAAATTACACAGATATAGGAGAATAACATGGCATTTCAACTTTCGCCGGGCGTACTAGTCGTTGAAAAGGACCTAACCAACGTAGTTCCTGCCGTTGCCACATCAATCGGTGGCTTCGTGGGTGACTTCCAATGGGGCCCTTGCTTCGACCCAGTAACCATCAGTTCAGAAATTGAATTGGTGAAAACATTTGGTAAGCCAAATGACACAACAGCAGCTAGCTTCTTCTCAGCTGCCAACTTCTTAAGCTACTCAAACAACCTTAAAGTAGTTCGTGCAATTGGTACATCAGCACGTAACGCTGTATCAACAGGAACTGCAGTTCAAATCAACAATGAAACTGTATGGGAAGCCAGCTATGCAGCTGGTGAAGGCGCCGTTGGTGAATTTGCTGCCAAGTATCCTGGTACACTAGGCAACTCACTTAAGGTTTCCATGGCTGACTCAGCAACCTTCACAGGTTGGACATATGAAGACCAATTTGATTCAGCACCAAGCACTTCAGATTATGTAAGCAATCTTGGCGGTGCTGATGATGAACTACACATCATCGTTATCGACGAAGATGGTTTAATCTCAGGTACAGCTGGTACTGTTCTTGAAAAGTGGGCCAACGTGTCCAAAGCTGCTGATGCAAGAACATCAGCAGGTGCCAACAACTATTATGTTGAAGTGTTGAAGGGTTCAAAGTATATTTGGTGGATGGATCACACCACATCAGTAGAAGCAGGTGACACTGCTTGGGGCTCAAGCTCAGCAGCTACCACCTTCAAGACCATGTCAACAGTTGTTACACGTTCATTGACAGGTGGTGTCAATGATGCTCCAACAGATGCAGAAATTCAAACAGGTTATGACTTGTTTGCCAACGCAGAATTGATTGACATCAACCTTCTTATCAATGGTCCTCACTCATTGGCAGTTGGTAAGTACATCATTGATAACATTGCAACAACTCGCTTAGATTGCGTAGTGTTCGTTTCACCAACACTTGCTGCCGTATACAACAATGCCGGCGATGAAGCTGATGACATTGTTACTGAACGTCAAGATGCTGCATTCAATGTAAATACATCATATGCCGTCATGGACTCAGGTTGGAAGTATCAATACGACAAGTATAACGACAAGTATCGTTGGATTCCATTAAACGCTGACGTAGCTGGTTTGTGCGCACGTACCGATGCCATTGCCGATCCTTGGTTCTCACCAGGTGGTTTAAATCGTGGTCAAATCAAGAATGTTGTGAAGTTGGCTTATTCACCAGACAAGACTGACCGTGACACATTGTACAAGGCAGGTATCAACCCTGTTGTATCATTCCCTGGTGAAGGCACTGTGTTGTTCGGCGACAAGACACTTCTTGCCAAGCCATCAGCATTTGACCGCATCAATGTACGTCGCTTGTTCATCGTACTAGAAAAGGCCATTGCCACAGCAGCTAAGTACCAATTGTTTGAATTCAATGATGCATTCACACGTGCACAATTCCGTAACTTGGTGGAACCATTCTTGCGTGACATCAAGGGTCGTCGTGGTATCTACGACTTCCGCGTAATCTGTGATGAAACAAATAACACAGGTGAAGTAATTGACCGTAACGAATTCGTGGCTGACATCTACATCAAGCCAGCTCGTTCCATCAACTTCATCTCATTGAACTTCATTGCTACACGTACTGGCGTGGCATTTGAAGAAATCGTTGGCGCCTAATTAATAACTTCTAGGAGAAGATACAAATGGATATTTCACAATTTAAGAATAAGTTAGGCGCAGGTGGTGCTCGTCCAAACCAATTCCTAGTGACACTAACTTTCCCTGCTGCTGTTGGAGCAGGTGCAAGTGATGATTCACTACTAGTAACATCTGCAGCCTTGCCAGCATCAAACGTCAACCCAACCATCGTGCAATATCGTGGTCGTGAAGTAAAGATGGCTGGCGAACGGACATTTGATCCATGGACAATAACCGTATTGAACGACACAGAAATGAAGCTCCGTCGTTTATTCGAATCATGGTCAAACCTCATGAACAACCGTGTGAACAACGGCGGTTCATTGGCACCAGCTACATATATGTGTGATATGTCAGTTGCACAATTAGACCGTAACGATGCAACTATTCGTACATACAACATCTTCAATGCATTTCCAATTACTGTGTCTGAAGTGGCTCTTGCCTACTCAGCCAATGATGTGATTTCAGAATTCAATGTGACTTTCCAATATTCACATTTTGAAGTAACACCTGTTTAATCCTTAAGAGGATAGGTAACATATTATGGATATTTTTGGATACGAGATAAAGCGGAAGGGTCCGGCACAAACTGAGCGTTCGTTTGTGCCGCCTTCTGACGATGGTGCACTCGACACCATCAAAGCAGGAGGATACTATGGTTCCTACCTGGATTTAGAAGGTGCCGCAAAAAACGAATCAGAACAAATTAAAAGATATCGTGATATCTCTTTGATGGCAGATGTGGACGCCGCCATTGATGATGTGGTAAATGAAGCCATTGCCAATCTAGATAATGAAGCTTCTGTGAAACTTGACCTCCGAAATGTGAAAGTTTCCTCAAGTGTCAAGAAAAGCATTGAACAAGAATTTGATACTGTTCTACGTTTACTACATTTCAAGGACAAAGGACAAGATTATTTTCGTCGTTGGTACATTGATGGTAGAATGTATTTTCATAAAGTGATTGATACAGCGAAACCAAAGCAAGGATTAACTGACATTCGCTATATTGACCCACGAAAGATTAAGAAAGTTCGTAATGTCATCAAAGAAAAAGAACCAAAGACTGGTGTGGAATTTGTAAAAGCCACGGAAGAGTTTTTCATTTACAATGAAAAGGGCATCCACATGACACAAAATGTGGCAGTCAACACCAATGTCCAAGGATTGAAAATCACAAAAGATGCCATTTGCTATACTCCATCAGGATTGTTTGACGTAGATAATCAATTAGTTTTAAGTTATTTACATAAAGCCATCAAGCCAGCCAATCAGTTGCGCATGATGGAAAATGCACTGGTGATTTATCGGTTAGCTCGTGCGCCAGAAAGAAGAATCTTCTATATTGATGTTGGTAACTTGCCGAAATTGAAGGCAGAACAATATCTAAAAGACATCATGAATCGCTATCGCAACAAGATGGTGTATGATGTAAACACAGGTGAACTTCGAGATGACAAGAAAGCCATGAGCATGTTGGAAGATTTCTGGTTGCCTCGTCGTGAGGGTGGAAAGGGTACAGAAATTCAAACACTGCCTGGTGGGCAAAATCTCGGTGAAATTGCTGACATTGAATATTTCCAACGCAAGTTGTATCAAGCGTTGAATGTGCCAATGTCCAGATTGCAACAACAAGGTGGGTTAAACTTTGGACGTGCTGCTGAAATCACCCGAGATGAGTTGAAGTTCACAAAGTTCATTGGTAAACTTCGTCGGCAATTCGCCATGATGTTCCATGATTTGTTGAAAACACAATTGATTTTAAAGGGTGTGTTAACAGAACAAGATTGGAATGACATTGTAGAATCCATTGAATATGTGTATGCTCAAGATGCCTACTACACAGAAAGCAAAGACCAAGAAATCATGCGTTCTCGGATTGAATTGTTAGCTCAAGTGGATCCGTTTGTAGGAAAATATGTCAGCAAGACATACATTCAAAAGAACATCTTACGATTCACTGAAGAAGAAATTGATGACATGGATGCCGAGATGGAACAAGCAGCATCCGACTCCATGGATTATTCAGCACCACTTGAAGATCCAAATCAACCAGGAAACATTCTACCGAAGGGAACTCCATTCCCAGCACCACCGGAGAAGAAGAATGGAAATAAATGAGGTTAAGGTAGGTGACACGGTCACCTTTACACATAACAAAAAGAAAGTCACAGGCAAAGTGATATATCGTCACGATTCTGCTGACAATAAAAAAGCTGAACGTGCTGCGTTAATGGGTCATGTCAATGTTCAAGTCATGGACAACAAGTCGTATCCCGTAACAGTGCATGTCTCGAAATTAAAACCAGCCATTCAAGAGGAAACCACTATGGAAGAAATGAATGAAAATGTTCTAGATTTAATTGACCGCATTGACGGCGGTGATAATCTAGGAGCAGAAAAGCTTCTAAATGATATTTTAAGCACTCGTGTAACAGAAGTGTTGGATGCTGTAAAGATTGAAGTGGCATCATCCATGTTCAACACAGAAGAATGTGCTGAATGTGTGGAAGAAGCCAAGAAGATGAAGAAAGAAATGGAAGATGACGATGAAGAAGCAGAAGATGAAGATGAGCTTGATGAAGCCTTGAAGGGTGGTCAACATAAGATTGACATGAACAAAAATGGCAAGTTGGATGCTCATGACTTCAAGATGCTTCGTGCCAAGAAGAAAGGTATGAAGGAAGAAGTGGAACAAATGGATGAAGCTTCTTACTCAGCCAAGTCAGCAGCAGCTGGCAAGGACATTGGCAAAAAGGGTAAGATGTTTGGCAAGATTGCCAAGAAGGCAAGTCGTAAGTATGGTAAAGAACGTGGCGCCAAGATTGCAGGTGCTGTATTAGCCAAATTACGCAAAAAAGGTAAGTAACATGGAAGAAGCCAAAATGACGGATGCCGACATGGCACAACGCGAAAAGATTGTGAAGTCAATGAAGAAAAACTTCAAAGATTTTCGCAGTCGTTATGGCTCTGATGCCAAGAGTGTGATGTATGCCACAGCCACGAAGATGGCAATGAAGGAAGAAGAAACAATAGATGAAGCTTTGTTCTACAACCCTTCCCCAAGCCACAGCCCCAAGGCGAAAAATCCCAAAGAAAAAATGTCTAAGGAGCTTCGCAAGAAAATGAATTATTTTCGTAAAAAATATGGTGCTGAAGCAAAACCAAAAATGGCTATGAAGGAAGAAGAAACCATTGAAGAAAACAAATATAGTTTGCCAGCTGGTAGCATGAAACCTGAAAAGCCAATTAAAGGGCTTTCAAAAAGTCCTTTGGAAAAGCGTTTTGGTCATTTAAAGCCAGGACAATCTGCTTCATTGAAGGGTGATCCAAAGCAAGTGAAGAAAACCAATGAAGAAGCAGAAACAGTAGTGGAAGGAGAAGTGAAGAAGGCAAATAAAGAAAAAAAGAATGAATATGTAGCATCCATCATTCAAAAGAAACTTCATCCTTCTGTTCTTCCTTCCAAAGCATATGGTCGTCGTAAGTTGAAAGAAGCTGTCAAAGATGAAGCTGACAAGGGTGAATATGATTACGAAGGTGACATGGCCAAATCTTCACTTCGGACCATTGTTCGCAATGCACAAATGATGCATGATATGCTTGATGAAAACACCAATCTTCCAGAATGGGTGGCAAGCAAAATCACATTGGCAGAAGATTATCTAGTATCAGCAGCACAATACATGCAATCAGAAATGTCAGAAGAAGTAGAACTAGATGAAATTTCCAGTTACAAAGCTAGTAGAGCAGCAGATGCTTCTTGGCATATGAATACAAGAAATGGTCAACCAGTTGCTCAAGGTTATAAAAAACTCCGCCATGTAGATACCCATCCATATCCTGGAAAGGACGGTAAGTTGGGTAGCAAGAGTCGGGAAAAGTCAGAAAAGCAATATCAAAAATTTGCTGCTTATGCTAAAAAGAAAAAAGAAATGGGTGAATCCAATCTCACTCCATATAGAAATACAGAACTAGGAGTTCGTAGCACAAAGAAAGCTGGACTACCACGTATGTCCAATGCCAAACAATTCTGGCGCCCACCTGAAGGTTTCACAAAGAAGGGTATAGAAAAAGGTAAAGGCAAGGTTACAGTCCCTGTATATAAAAAGAAAAAGTAAACAAGAGGATATATAAATGGCATTAACAGTTTTAAAAAAGACTCCCATCCATTGTGTGGTTGCTGTGTCCGGTACAGGTGCTACTGAAACCATTGATTTAGATGCAACATTGGCAACAGCCAGTCAAACAGCATCTTCACCCAAGGTGAACATTTCTGCCATTCATTGGTCAGTTCCTTCAGGCAATGCCACCATTACAAGAAACTCTGTTCAATTATGGGCATTGACAGGAGCTCGGGAATTTGAATTTAACGGATTTTCTGATAATCGTGAACAAGGAAGCAACATTGTAGTAGTAACACCTGCAGGTGGTGGTACAGTAATTATCGAACTTGTAAAAATTTCTGGTTACGGTGATACTCAACACGTAAACCCATTGACATAAGGATACCATCATGAAACTCATTTCAGAAATTGTAGAAAACGTACAAGTCATCACTGAAGGCACAAATAAAGATTTGTATATCGAAGGCGTGTTTCTTCAAAGCGAACTAGCTAACAGAAACAATCGTATCTATCCCAAGTCCGTGATGGAAAAAGAAGTGGCACGTTACATGAAGGAATATGTGGAATCAAAGCGTGCATTTGGTGAACTCGGTCACCCAGAAGGTCCTACCATCAATCTTGACCGTGTATCACACATCATCACTTCATTGAAGGAAGATGGAAACAACTATGTGGGTCGTGCCAAGATTCTCAATACTCCCATGGGTAACATTGTGAAGGGATTGATTGAAGGCGGCGCACAACTTGGCGTATCATCACGTGGTATGGGTACTTTGAAAGAACGTGATGGTGTAAATGAAGTACAAGAAGATTTCTATCTAGCCACTGCAGCTGACATTGTGGCTGACCCCTCAGCACCAGATGCTTTCGTTCAAGGCATCATGGAAAACAAAGAATGGATGTTCGTAAATGGTAGCTGGACTTACCAAAACATTGATGAAACCAAGAAGTTAATCGAAGCCACCAAAAAGAAACAATTGGAAGAAGTGAAACTACGTGTCTTTGAAAACTTTTTAAATAGTCTTTCTAAGAAGTAAAAGCTGTATAAATAATAGTAACGTTTGTAACTAATAAGGAGATAGTTAAATGGCCTCAATCGAAAACAAGATTCGTGAAATGATGAATACAAAGGCCCAATTGGATGAAGCTTTCCCAGGCATGGGTAATAATAAAGAAGCAGCTCCAATGGCTCAAGGTTCATCAGAAAAACCAGAAATTCAAATGATGAATGTTTCAGGTGCTGCTAAGCCAGCCAATCCTGTAAACAATCTTGCTGCTGGTGCCGGTGCAATGGAATCAAAGCCAATGACACAAGGTTCATCAGAACAAGCATCAGTTGAATCAGAAGATGACCAAGAAACACAAGGCAAGACACAAGCCGCCAAGATGAAGAAGGCAGCTGAATTGAAGGGTCAAGGTGCCGGTGCAGCTCCAAACTTCACCACACATGCTGATCCATCATCAGTTGTAAATCAAGCATCAAACGCTGGCAACGTCTACAAGGAAGAAGCAGAAGTTGAAGAAGCTGTAGTCATCAAGCCAACTCCTGCAGTACAATCAGCCATTGATGCTTTCAAGAAAAAGAGAGCTGAAGCAGCTAAGGTAAATGATGGCAAGACCAATCCTTCAATGCCAGCTGTAAAGAAGGAAGAAACTGAAGTAGAAGCTGCTGAAGAAGAATTCATTTCAGAAGAAGAATTCAATGCTTTGTCAGATGAAGAAAAGGCAAACTATGAATTGGTAGAAATGGAAGTTGAAGCTGAAGAAGTTGTTGAAGCTGAAGTTGAAGAAGCTTATCAACCAGGTGATGTCAAGAAGAAAGTAGAAGGCGCTCAAGCATCAGCTCGCGCCGCCAAGGGTGAATACAAGCTAGGTGATGTAACCAAGCGTGTAGAAGCTCAAAAGGTGAAGATGAAGGAAGAATTATCAAAGGATGTAGAAACCCTTCTTTCAACTGAATCAGAACTTTCAGAAGAATTCAAGACCAAGGCTGCTTCATTGTTTGAAGCTGTAGTAACAGCTCGTGTAGCTCATGAAATGGAAATCATGGAAGATGTTCTTGCTGAACAAGCTGCCGAAGTTGTTGCAGAAATGCACCAAGAATTGGTAAACAAGGTAGATGCCTACCTCAACTATGTTGTTGAACAATGGTTGGAACAAAATGCTGTAGCCGTGGAAAGCGGCCTACGTGCAGAAGTCACAGAAGATTTCATTGCTGGTCTCAAGGTGTTGTTCAAGGAAAACTACATTGAAGTACCAGAAGAAAAATATGATGTTCTTGGCGAAATGCAAAATCAAATTGAAGAATTGACCGCAGTGGCCAATGCTTCAATGGCAGAAGCTCTAGAACTCAAGAAGGCATTAACTGAATCAAAGCGCGATGCTGTGTTTGCCAAGGTCACTGCTGACCTAGCACAAACTGAAGCAGAAAAACTTCATGGTTTAGTTGAAGAAGTAGAATTTGATAACGCAGAACTTTTCGAACAAAAGTTAACTGTTATCAAGAACAACTACTTCCCAAAGAACGTTGTTGAAACTACAGCTCTTCCAGAAGAACAACCAATTGTTGAAGAAACATCTGGAACTGTAGCACAATATGCAGCTCGCATCGCTCGTACCAAGTTCTAAAAATTTCCACTTGTATAAATAATAGTAACGTTTAACAAAACAAACAGTAACAGGAGAACAAGAATGTTTCTTTCAGAAAATCTACAAAAGAAGTGGGCTCCAGTATTGGACCACGACAACCTCCCATCAATCAAGGACAACTACAAGCGCGCAGTAACAGCAGTTGTACTTGAAAACCAAGAAAAGGCATTGCGTGAAGAAAAGGCAGCTCTTTTCGAAGCAACACACGTTAACCAAACAGGTTCAGCAATTGACACCTACGATCCAATTCTTATCTCATTGGTTCGTCGTTCACTTCCAAACTTGATGGCTTATGACGTAGCCGGCGTTCAACCAATGACTGGTCCAACTGGCTTAATCTTCGCCATGAAGTCACACTACTCAACACAATCAGGCACAGAAGCTCTATTCAACGAAGCTGACACAGACTTCTCAGGCACTGGTTCACACGCTGGTTCAAACCCAGTATCAGGTTCATACACCACTGGTACAGGTGTTTCAACAGCAACAGCTGAAGGTTTCGGTGATTCAACCACCCTTCAACAAATGGCCTTCTCAATCGAAAAGACCACAGTAACTGCAAAGTCACGTGCTTTGAAGGCTGAATACACAGTTGAATTGGCACAAGACTTGAAGGCAATTCACGGTCTTGATGCAGAAGCTGAATTGGCCAACATTCTTTCACAAGAAATTCTTGCTGAAATCAACCGTGAAGTTATCCGTACCATCTACAAGGTTGCAAAGCCAGGTGCTGCTTCAACAGCAACAGCAGGCACATTCGACCTTGACGTAGACTCAAACGGTCGTTGGTCAGTAGAACGCTTCAAGGGCTTGATGTTCCAAATCGAACGTGATGCAAACGTAATCGCACAAGAAACACGTCGCGGTCGCGGTAACTTCATCGTTTGCTCATCAGACGTTGCAGCAGCTCTAGCAATGGCTGGTAAGTTGGATTACACCCCAGCTCTTTCAGGCAACGATGGCATCTCATCAGATGACACTGGTAACACATTCGCAGGTACATTGAATGGCCGTTACAAGGTATTCATCGACCCATACTCAGCCAACACATCAGCATCATCACAATTCGTGATGGTTGGTTACAAGGGTTCAAACGCATATGACGCAGGTTTGTTCTACTGCCCATACGTTCCTCTCCAAATGGTTCGCGCAATCGACCCATCAACATTCCAACCTAAGATTGGATTCAAGACACGTTACGGCATGATTGCAAATCCATTCGTAACACAATCAGACGGTACAACAGATGCAGATACATTCACTGCTGACCGTAACCACTACTATCGTTTGTTCGCAGTAACAAACCTTCTATAATAGTAGCAGGTAAAAATTGGGAAAGAGAGTCCGAAAGGGCTCTCTTTTTCCTTTTGTGTCATATAAATATTAGAAACTCTACAGGATTAACACATGGCAACTACTCAATGGGATTTACGACAACCAGATATGTTGGACTTTTTACGTCCTAATGGTTTCTATTTTCTTATTCAAAATCTCCCACAAGTAACATATTTCTGTCAATCCGCAAACATCCCAAGTGTCAATCTAGGATTTGCAATTCAACCTACACCATTTGTGAACATCCCAAAACCAGGTGAAAAGATTGATTTTGGTGAATTGAACATTAAGTTTCTTATTCAAGAAACCATGGCCAACTACATTGAATTATACAACTGGATTATTGCATTAGGATTCCCAGAAAGCCATAATCAATTTCAATCACGATTCGGTGGTGCTTCCACGATATCACCTGAAGGCAATGTTTCTGCCACTGGGTCACGTCCTGGATTACGTTCCACAGATGCCGCTGAATATAGTGATGCCACATTGTTGGCATTAGATAGTGATTACCAACCAGTTGTGGAATTCACGTTTAAGGATTGTTTCCCAGTAGGATTAACTGGTATTGAATTCGATGTATCCACAGGCGATACACAATATTTTGCTGCTCAGGCTGTGTTTAGATATCGGATGTTTACAGTAACATCTCTGGCTTGACAAAAATGGAATAGTAGTTTATAATTGAAGTATGTGAGGAGGTGTTATGAAACTACAAGAAATTCAAGCCATGTGGGCCGAAGATTGCAAAGTGGATCAAACCAATCTTGGTCGTGCGGCTGCAAGAGTACCAGAATTACATGCAAAATATTTGAATATGTTAACATCAGTTCGCCTACAATTTCGTAAGGCTGAAGCTGATTATCTTCGCTTGCGCAAGTTGAAGTTTAAATATTATCGTGGTGAATTAACCAAAGAGGAACTAGCTGAACTAGGCTGGGACCAGTATTTAAATAATCGTCCATTAAAGAATGAAATGGATGAAGTCATGACCACAGATGATGACATCATTCAAATCACAGATAAAGTGGAATACATCAAAACGGTTTTATATCAACTAGAGCAGATATTAAAAAGCATCAATAGCAGAACCTGGGATGTGAAGTCTGCCATTGAATGGTATAAATTCACAAACGGTGGCTTGTGAGTACAGTTACGATAAATAAAAAAGATGAAGTTTATCTCCGAGTAGATGCAGAACCTGATGTGTTGTTGGAGATGAATGACTTCTTCACGTTTGCTGTACCTGGCGCACAATTCACACCTCAGTATCGTGCAAAACTTTGGGATGGAAAAATTCGACTATTGAGTTTGTTCACCAAAGAATTGTATGTGGGATTATCTTCTTATGTCGAAGAATTTTGTAAAAGAAACGGCTATGCATTTGTTAACAACTGTC
>Ga0315906_10005492_pt1 | contig 15937 bp, 8 predicted proteins | sample LakEriMetagenome_4_FD_203526 | JGI IMG/M metagenome (GOLD analysis project Ga0315906, IMG submission 203526) | Freshwater fungal communities from buoy surface, Lake Erie, Ohio, United States - Buoy 2 MA122 | ecosystem: Environmental > Aquatic > Freshwater > Lake > Lake biofilm | place: USA: Lake...
ATGGGTTAACAATACTCAAGAAACGGTTACGTGTAGCAGCTACGTTTTGTTCAAATACAAGGTACTTACTGGTTGAAGCAATGTACTTCTTCAAGTTGATCAACAATCTACGGACGTTGATTCTGTCTAGAGCACTTGATTCAACTTGTAGTGTCTTTTGACCCCATACACAGATACCTTGACCTGGGAATGCGGCAATTGGATTTACACGACCTTCATAGAGTGTATCACGTTCTGCATGAGTCAATCTATCAAGAGTTTGTACAGCTTGTGGAATACCACCACGGTTTAGACCGGCTGGAGCAAACCATTCTGCACTTGCTTTGTCATTAGCAGCATAAACTGCTGGTAATACTACTGAAGGTGGTACACTTACAATCTTGTTGGTGTTAGTATCTAGGATCTTAACCCAAGGATAATAAGTACCTACATAATTACTGTCAATTGTAGCTACGTTACTTACAGCAGCATCAATCAATCCTACACTTTGATTGCTTGATGGGAATGTTACGTTATCCATGATATAGAAACAATCACCACGGGCTTCACACATATCAATTGTTAGTGTTGTTACGTATGAATGATGTTGATTGAAAATACCTGGTAGAGCAATCAAGTTGATGTCAAATTCATCTGCATTTCCAAGAGCACCAATACATTGTTTGTATGCTACTGAACCTGCACTAGAAATTGTTGTACAATCTAGACCTTGAGTGTTACCTGGAGTAATTGAACTTCCTACATTAATTGGAATTGTTGGTGATTGACCATCAAATCCACCTTGGAATCCAAGAACAAACTTACGTAGTTTAACATAAGTTGATTCAGAAGCACTTGGTGTACTTGGAATGCTACCACTCAAACTTGCGGCAAGTATTGAACCGGTACCACTTCCAACAATTACATCATCCAAAGCAAATCCAACGTTATTACCGTTAGTTGCACCACTTGGAACTGGAGCAAAATATTGAATGTTGTCATTATAAGTTTCTACTCCAGTTGAAGCAGTTGGATATAGAGCAACCAATTCAGAATCTGTGTTTGGAATTGCATCAAATACAACACCAGATGGATACTTACCAAGTTGTGTACCATATAGAGAAGCTCTACTATACTTCATAGTGGTAGCAACATTATCAAGATCACCTGCAACTGGTACATCATATGGATTAAATCCGTATGGTACGGCAGTTATTGGATAATCACTGGTGGTCATTTCAATTCTGATATTCTTACTGACATTGGCATAAGTACCAAATTCAATAATCTTACCGGAGTAACTGATGTAGTTGTATCTGTCACCAATTCTACGTGCAATGAAATTGCTAGAATCTGGATCTAGTGACAAGTTTGTGAAGGTTTCAATATACTTAGGACGTTTTGTTGTATCATTGTAATCACGTACAGATAGAGTAAATGTACCCCAATCTGTTCCTGATACTGTACCAGCTAATTTAACATCACTAATTTCAATCTTATATTGTTTATTAGTATTTGTACCATCAGATAGTGTATGAACTTTGAACAATTCATATCTTGATGTGGCACCATTTACTGCGGCAACTTTTTGAGATACAATAAATGGTGTATAAGCATTGGTTAGACCAAAGTTACTGTCACCATTTGCTGGGTTAAATGAATTTGCATCAGTGAAATTCAATGCTTTTGATCCAGAGAAAATTCCGCCTGGTAGAGCAGCAATTCCTACTCTATAACTGGTTGAATTATTTGCAATTCTCTTGATTGTATCAGAGAATGTAGTATAACGATAAGCAGGATTCAATTGAATTGTTGTACTTACTGCTGTTGGGTCTGTACCAAATACATTTTCAATATACTTAGGACTTGTTGAATCCAATGAGAATTCAAATACACCATATGAACCCAAGTTACTTCCACTTAGTGTCAAGAAATAATCTTGTTCAATACTTGAACTATTTGAAGTTAGTACACTTGCAGAGGTAAGTACAGATCCAGAGAATCCTGGTGAGGATAGATTTGTAATTGTAGCATTTCTAGTATCAGCTAGAACTGCCAACAAAACAGTTTCAGAAACAGCACTTCCAGAACGCCATACGTTACAATCATCAACATATGGAGCGCTACCAGTTACACTGAAGGTACCATTATATTGACCAAATGAGCCTGATATAATGCCTTGTACTCTTAATACTGGTGAATCACATGTACCTTTAAAAGATACTATACTACCACTAATTAATGTTGCATTAACAAATGGTGTAGATGTTCCTTGTAATGTTACACTTAGTGGTAGTGTAAATGTTACACTTGTGTTTTGTAAACCATAATCCAATAATTGTTTACCGGTATAACTACTACCAGAAACCAAAGTGCTATTATATGTCCAAGATCCAGTTAAGGAAGAGACAAACGCAGTATATGCAGCTTCAGTTGTTGTTACGGTTTGTCCTGAATACAATAAACTTCCACTTGGTCCGTTTATTGATTCAAAACCTTCTCTAGTTGCAGAACCTGCTGCTGATGCAAATGTAAATGTAAATGATGCAGTAGGAATTGATCCTGTTAGATTACTGACTGAAGTTATAAAATTACCTGTTGAAGCAGTAACGTATGTATTAGTAACTGTTACACCTGCTAAATAACCAGCAGATCCTGATACTAATGAACCAGATGGTGTTAAGAATGATGATCCACTAGCAAGTGAACCAATATCCCCGTTTCTGTTCCAAGTACCTTTTTGAGCATAAATTGCTAATGGATAATCTTGATTATAACCAGTCAAAGCACCTACTCTGACTACGGTTACAAATCCTTTTTCATTTAAGTATTCTTTTGCAGTATATGGACCATAATATACTCCATCTGCAACACCAAACTTAGTTTCCAAGTCATAAACGTTGGTTACTAGTGTTGGAGCAAAGCCAGGGCCCTTTGGGAATGGTGCAACAATTGCTGCACCAATATCAGCTACTCCCTGCGTAATACCTGATAAATCTAATTCCCTTGTAAATACCCCAGGACTTACAATTGTGTCCTGCGGCGTAAATCTTCCACCTTCTTGAATTGGCATAGTTATATTTTTCCTTTCAAAATTTGAGTTTTAAAAACTAAATATAAATATTGCTAAAAAATTCAAGATGTTAATATTTATCAGATTTTATATAAAACTTATTTTACTAAATCCGTTTTCTTTCTTAATTTCAATTCTGTTGTCAACCATATCTCTCATAACATCCAAGTGACTTATAATCCAAACAAAGTCAAAATTAGTCTTCAAAAAGGCAAATAGTGTACTCATAGATGACAGATTATCAGCATCAGCACATCCAAATCCTTCATCAATAGCTATAAAATTAGGTCTTGGTAAGTTACTTACATTAATTAATGCTACTCTAATAGCCAGTGAACTGATAAATCTTTCCAATCCACTAGCTAATTCTAATGGCCACTTCTTATCTTCATAATTAATATGTGTAGTTACATTTTTACCATCAGTCTGTAGAGTTACAGTAAATTCAACGATCTGATTTAATATGTTATTAACTTCCTTTTCAATTGTAGGAAGAGCTTTACTGATCAAATCATATGGTATACCGTCTCTTGAAATTGCAGAAGTGTACAATTGATATGCTTCATATTGAGTTTCTAATAATTTAGTGTCTTCAATATTCTTCTCAATTGTTTTCTTCTGTTCAATTGAGTTTGATAACTTGGTAGTATGATTAATTATACTATTATTTTTATTTTTAATATCAACGTCAATTGATTTTATATTAAGTTTGATACTTTCAATTGTTTGTTTAATAGTTTGATTAAACTCAATTGCATCTTTTTGTTCATAATATTCTTTAATCTGTGATTCTACATTAATCAAACTGTTTTGATCAGTAGAAATCTTATTTTCTGTTTTTAGAATATCATTGCTTAACTTTGAAATCTTAGATTCTAATTCAGCTTTTACTCTATAAGCCTCATTATATTTTTTATAATCATCACCAATAAATGTCAGTTCATTTACTTTATTTTTAGACTGTGTATATTCTGTAACAAGAGTTTGAGCTTCATGTTTATCAACTTCTAACTCTTCTCTGGTCTTGATTGCATCTTTTACGAATACATTGGTTGTACAGTAAATACAATTTGGATCATATTTATGTTCCTCTAGTTTTTTTAATTTATCTAGTTTAGATTTTACAACAATTTTTTTCTTCTCAATCAACTGTTCTGTTTGTTTTAGTGAACTTGATAGTTCAGTAAACTTTTCATACTTGGTAGTAATGTCATCATTTTCATAATTTGAAATGATTTGATTATTTTCTTTTAGAGAATTTTGAAGTTGAACGTCTTGATTTTTAAAAGTCAATAGACTAGAAGAATGTGTAGAAATATTATTCTCCAACATGATCTTCTTTGATTCCAATGATGTAATATCAGTGAAATTGCCTGTGATATTAATCAATTTCTTAGTTTCTTCTAACAGTCTATTGTTTTCATCTTCACGTTGTTGTGTTAGATCATCCAGTAGTTTATTTTCAGACTCCACCATACTAGATGAAATCTCAATAGAATTAGTCAAATCTAATAACTTCTGTGTATAATCATTATTTTTAAAATTCTTCAACAATACATTGATTTCTTTGGTCTTATCTGATGCATCATTATACAAATTATCAAATATAGTTAGTCCCATGAATTGTGCCAATAGATCTTTACGTTCTGTTTGACCCATATCAACAAATGAACCTACTTTATTATTTTGAATACTCAATACAGTCAAAATAAAGTCATCATAAGTACCTACATAATCTCTGATAATGTCATTAGTTGATCTACGTGCTTCACCATTAAGTTCAATTACTTTACCACCCTCTTCTTTCCAGAACTTAACATCCACTTTGACATTACCCTTCTTATCAGCTTGACCTTTTCTTTCAATAAAGAAATCAGTTCCGTTAACTTCAAAGTTAAACTTACATTTGAAGTTCATTTTTTGACTGTTAAGAATGTGAGATGCTTTAAATGCACGGTCACATTTATCAAAAATACAAAATGATAGTGCAGATAATACACTAGATTTACCTGATGCATTGTTAGCAAACAAACCAACTACATCATGCATCTTAGTGAAATCAATTACATTATCTTCACCATAACTAAACATATTATCAAATTCAAACTTCTTAGGTTTCCATCTGATATTTTTTACAATATGTTCTTTTTCTAAAGTAGCATTTAAATCCTTGTTTATTTTATAAATTTGTTCAAAGGTATCTTTGGTTACATTATTATTTTTTGATGTGATGTAGTCAGTAATTAATTTATTTTGATAATCAACGTCTGATACGTCATTCAAATTAAAGTCAGTACTATTAATGATATTTTTTGATGAAATATCACCAGCATCTACTCTAACATAAGACACTTCTGTAACTTCACACACTTCTCTTACCTTTGAAAGTGCAGACTTAACTTCAGTAGCTACACTTTCCATACACTTCATTCTGAGTCTTGCCTTTTTAGGAATATCAGAAAAGTCTGTAACCAATTTACCTTTGTTTACTTCAACTGTATAAAATCCATAGTCATTGACCACTTCAAAATGTTTGAATGCTTTGGTCTTTAGATCCCAAAAAACAAATCCGTGACCCTTTAATTCTTCTCCATGGTTTTGTTGAATCAATGAACCAGCATAAACAATGGTAGTTTCATCTCTTTCTAGAACTTGGTGTTTATGAATATCACCTAATAGAACAATTTGGTGTCCTTCAAACAACTTGTTTGTGATTGTTCTACTGGTTACCTTATAACCAACATCCGTAATTGCATCATTTACAGGTCCATGAAACAGTGCAATGTTGTATCTGGTTTCATTTAGATATACTTTTGGAATGTCTTTGAACTTAATGTAATTTTCTGGTTCATCAAAGACACTATAGTGATTAAATAGAATATCTCCCAAGATATAAAGACCGGAATCTTTTAAATAAAATAGGTTAGGATGATTAATTGCGTTAACAATAGGACTCAGACTGTCTAGTCTATTTTTATTAGCTAGAGTAGCATCATGATTACCGGCAATCAATACGGTTGGTCTTCTGTTGGCAAGATTTTGAAGAAAATCAGATGCCATTTTAACGCATTCAGGTGAAAGATCACTCTTTGAATGAAAGAGGTCACCCAATACCGCAACAACTGTTTCAGTTGGTGTTTTTTCAACTGCTTTGTATAACTTTTCAAACACCTGTTGATATTCATCATGTCTCTTTGTAAGACGTAGGTGAATATCTGCAATGTGAAAAATATTCTTATACTCTTGTATATCTGATTTTAGATATGTTGCCATATTATATTGTTATCTTTAATTTAAACAGTCTCTCAAAGTCTACTGTATCAGTAGCATCTATCATTTGCCAAGTTTTTTCAAAACCAATTACGTTTGGATCTTTACCGTCTAATTGAACTAATTTTACTGGAATATCATGTTTTGTTAAAAACTCACATATTTTTATAGAATCTTCCAACGCATCATTGTCCAACAAGACATTTACCATTGGTACATCATATTCCAACAGTTTCATCTTTAGTTTTTTACTCATTGTTTTTCCAAATAATGGAATACAATTTGTTCTTACTGCAATAGCATCAAATGGACCTTCAACTAATGTGACTGGTTCATCAAAATTGATTAACATTTCAAATCCAATGATGTTTTTTGAATAGTTACAACTTACATATTTCAATGATTTGGTTTCATAAAAACTTCTTGCGGTAAAGAAATTTAAATTGCCATTACAATCATAAGAAGGTACTACAATTCTGTTTTTATATTGTCCTTCTGTACAATATCCAATGTTATATCTAAGAATATCTGACTTTGTAATTCCTCTGTTCTTTAAATATACCAAAGCATGTCTATATTCCAATTCAGTTGATGGTTGATACATTGGTTTATATTCTTTTGGTAAATAGTGTAGTTCAACCTTTTCAGGTTCTTCATCAAAAGAAATTAAGAAATCTTTTGTTTGATGAACCTTCTTAAGTTCACCAATAGATGCGTAACACTTTGAAGGTGCGTTGAGTTTTTTTAATAGTGTTTTATAACTAGTACCACTAAATCCACATACCCAACAGTTGTATTTGCCAGTTACTAAACTTACTTCAAACTTTCTTTTGTAGTGTTTACAAATTGGACAATAGTACACCGCATCAGTTCCCTTTCTGATCTTGGGGATCTGATTTAACACTTCATTCAAAGTAGATAAAATTTGTTCTTGTTGTAACAACATTTAAAACAGATCATATCTCAATAGTTCTATTCTATCAAGTTATTATCTAACGGTTTTTTCCATGGTTTTTGGTCTAAAGAAACTGCAACTTTCATCAATTTTATTGGATCAATAGGATCTTCAGAAACATCTTCATTTTTTTTGTCATTCTGTTCAAATTCTTCACCATTATCTTCAGTTTCCGTATCTTTTTCTTGTGAACCAACATCTTCAGTTGGTGATGGTGGTGTCATGTCTTGTTGAACATTTGCTTGAGTATAACTTTGTGGTTTTGGAACGTATCCTATTGCATTTCTCATTATTATACCTTGCATAATGTATCTTTTATAATCATTATACATTTTTTTATAATATTCAAATGCATTGTATATATCTTTATAGTTTTCATGTGTGATTGTCATCTTCACACAATCATTTTTTTCTTTCCATTTGAGACCAGGAACATCCAATATCATACATGAAACATTTATCAATAAATCTCTTTCATTAGAATCATGTATAATAAAATAAAAGTCTTTTGTTTCTATTGAAGGTGTTAACTCACTGGATGATATATTGTATTTTAAACAAATTTTTTCCAACTTTTCTTTAGCCACATTTTTTTCACCATCCTTACCTTTCTCAGCTAAGGCTTTTATTTTTTTTGCTAACTCTAATATTTTGTTGCGGTTCATTGAATATATTTTTTCCAACCTTTATGTTGTATTCTTTTTCCTTGATTAACCGCAACCATATTACTTTGTTGTAAATTGTTTTTTTTGCAAAATTCTTGTAAATTATTAAATTCAATAACTTCTCCGTTTGGATTGATAAACTTCCATGTTTTAGAATTATTATATTTTCCATCTTCCCATAATTTTTTTTGTATCTTTGATAGTATTTTTTTATGATTTGGATTTTTATTATAAAAATTTAATCTAGATATTGAATGTTTCTTTTTTACTTTTTCTGATGAATTTGACATTTTAATACGAATTCTATGATTTTCTAAAAAATTAATATCATTTTTAAATTTTTCTTTTAATGTAATAGATTGTTTTTTTCTTACTTCATTCCAATTCACTTTTTCTCGGCCATCCCAATATTTTTTAATAAATTTTTCATCTTTATATTTTTTCAATAATGCATCTGAAATTATTTTTTTAGATTGAATTTTATGTTTAAATCCAGACATACCTTCACCGCCTTCAGTCAAATTGCATAAAATTCCAGATTTATCAACTATTCTTCCATAAGTTTTTATTTCTTCTATTTCTAATAGAAGAGCAGAATATTCTGAAATATTTTCTTTAATTTTTTTATATATTATATGTCCGTTTAAATCTATAATTTTTTTAATTTTGTAAAATAATAATTTGTTATTATTTGGTATTTTATTATTCCTCACCATTTTTTCATGATGATACATTCTGTTTTTTATTCCTTTTCCTATATAAAACGGAAGATTATTATGTGAATTTATTAAATGATATACATAAAAATTGTCCATATATGAATCCTATACCATCATATATATCATTTATAAATAATAAAAATTCAATTTATTTGAAAAGAGATGCAACGATTGCATCATACATATCACCGTTTCTTTCATCCCAATTACCCTTTTTGTTAAGAACAGTAAATTTAATTACATCTGGACATAGAGATTCTAACTCAGATTTAACAAAGTCTTTGGATTTGATGCCTTTAATTCTACACTTACCAAATAACTGTTTACGCATAGTGTTTACTGATAACAGATTTACTTTTACCTTGAAGTGTTCTTCAATAATATAAGCAAAAACAGCGTTATGACGGGCTAATGTAATAATAACTTGTTGACTGGTAAATCCACCAGCAAATCCACTTAAAGCAGCTTCTAAATTAATGGTGGTTACGTCTTTTATTAATGGATTTTTCTCCAATTCTGATATAACAAAAAACGTTTTTTCTTTGGTTGTTTCAAGCTTTTTGGTGTCAATATAACCAGCATCCAAGACTTTGCCGTCTTTACTAAATGCCCAACCAGTAACTGATGTAGATGAATCTAAACCTAATATAACCATATACCAATATATAGTATATGTATTATCGTTTGTATGGTTTATTATTGAAACCTTGCATGTAAAGTGAAAGTTGTTTGGAACTAGCACCGGCAGCATCTTTCAATTCAGTTACTCCTGTAGCCATTTTTGTTTTAAATCCCTTTGTAACTGTATAATTTGTTTCAAATGTACTACCTCCTAGAGATACAACGTTGCCACCTTGTCTTACAATGTCTTTGGCATTATAAGCACCACCAACAGGTTGTGTTTGATATCTTGTTTCCAAGTTTTTTTCTAATGAAGGTCTATCAATTGTTGCCATATAGTTATATTATTAATTATAAATATGATTAGACATCCCATTTTACTAAAATATTTATCGGGAAATCTTTACTATTTTTAATTGGTGTTCCTAATTTACCTATTGCAACCAACTCTGTTCCACTATACAAACCAACGGTAGTAATATAAGGTGCTAAATAAGAACCCGTTGTATCTACTGATGAACTATATTCATAGTCAAAAAATTCTGGTTTTATATAACTTCTATTATATTTTCCAGTTGCATTATCCAAATAATTAGATACGTCTTGATATTTGGATCTCATACATTTGTTTGTAATGAATGGTTTCAAAGAATTTTCATCCAATTCTGATATGAAATATTTCCACAAAATAAACATATCATTGATATTAACCATTTTATCATTGTTTACATCCAATTTTGAATCTATAGATACTAAATTGGTATATTCTGGCATGTTTATTACTGACTTACTTACATAATAATTATTATCTTGACCTAATGATCCAGTATAATAACTGAATAAGTTTTCTTCATATGAACTATCTACAACTATTTCCCACCATCTTTGATTATTTGAATTCTTGGATGAAATATAACGTAAAATTAAATCCAAATCATTGAAAGTAAAGTGTTTGTCACCATCAATATCATAATCAAAATTATTTCTATATACCGCAGTTGGATTGGTACTTACATTAAATTCCCCAGTTTCAATTCTACAGATAATTTGATTTTCATAGATTGAAAAGTTGGATTGATATTCTACGTCATAATATGAACCTGTAAGTGGATTTTGTTTCAACATCATGTTGTCAAAAATAGATCCACTGGTTTTCATTACCAACAATCCATTTCTATAGAATACATTACCAATATGATAATCTTTTAGATCAGTGTTTAGATTGTATATATAAGAATATCCGTGAATATTATTATAATTAGATATACTTGTTTCTACTGTTCTGTTAGTATCTGCAAATAAACATGGTGATCCTACCACAATAGATTTATCTGAAATTGCAGCATCAAATCCAAATACTGTATATGGAATTCCATATGTTTTGTATCTGAATATATTTTTACTTACATTCCAGTTACTTTCAGTATTTTCGTACAACAAAACTTGACCTAATAAATTAAAAGGTCTTTCATAATCTTCTCTGGTCAATACTTTGTTTAATGATCCAGTTATAAAACTAGAAGAAAATGGAAAAATATATTTTGGTGCGGATACAATTGTATAGTTGTCAAATATATCAACGTTATATCCTAACTTGTTATCTTTAAATGTATTATCATCACCATATGACTTTTTATCAAATACCCATTTGTTATTTAAATTACATTTATAATAAAAATAAACAGCACCACGTTTTCTTAGTTGTTGTGATGAAGTATATTCATAATACTCTGATTCATATGGACAACCAACAACTGCATTATCACCATAAATTGATACTGAATATCCAAATCCATCAAATGATTGTGAATATGATGCGCTTGGAGGATAGTTTACATAAGTAAGATTATAATTAAAATCTTGATTAGCATTTACATAATTTACTTCATTCCATCCTGTAGAAGAAGATGCAAAGAAATAAACTGAACCAGTTCCACTTCCTTTGTAATCACTAACAATCAAATCTCTGCTTCCGCTAGGATCAATCTTTAAAGAATACCCAAAATAATCACCTACATTACTTTTACTTCCGGTTAAAGTTTGCGCATAAGTCCAATTATTATTTACTTTTTGGTAAATATAAACAGCACCTTTATTATTAAATTTTTTGGTACATCCTATTGCCAATACATTTTGACCAAGTGAAATTGATCCAGCAAAACTACCGGTTTCATCATTAAATGAACTGCTTATACTTGTATATGGATATATTGATCCTGAAGATAATTCATAGATATCAACACATGATCCTGTAGTAAGAGTTTGTCCGGATAAATTATCTGGACTTACAAATGAACAACTAAAAAATCTAGTACCTACTGCTAGTTCAGTTCCATAAATTGAAAGTGAATTTCCGTATTCATTTTCCAATTTTACAATATCAGTTTCATTTAGGTCACTGTCAAGTGATTCACCGTTTTCAGTTAACAAATCAGAAAAATTTGTGTCACTTAATGCAACATCTAATTGTTGTAAATTTAAAGTTTTTTGTAATTCTAAATATGGAACATATTGATCAACAGATGAATCATATTTTTTAACATTCACCATTCCAATTGAAAATCCTTGATTTTTTCTAAATGAAGGCGGTGATCCAATTGCAACATAGTCACCATATGTTGCTACTGAATATCCGTAATTTTCATTTTTTATTGTTACACTCATAAAATTTAATTATCATTTAAATGATCTTTCATCACTGCCAAATTTGATAGGTTGACATATTGCGGGATAAATAATTTCTACAATTTGTTCAGTAGGATTTATATAAATCAAACCATCATTTAATATGCCTTCCGCATCTTTAAGACCCATACCAGGAGTATATAATGTATCAGATTTAATTATTGTTGGATTATTCTGTTCATCATATATAACCATTTTATCCATTTGAAATTCAAATCTTGCATTATCAATTAATGTATTTGTTATAGCCAAATTAACAAAAGATTTCAAAAGTGATCGTTGTATTTCTCCATTTGTAACGGATGTTTTAGGTGATAAAAACGTATCTTTAAACTCATCACTATTAATTTGTGATATTAATTGTGTTTTTGCATCTTGTACATCAAATGTAACATTTGTTCCTTTATATCTAAACCAATGACAATCAACTACAAGAGACCCTGGATTAATCCTATTCTCTAAAGAATTTCCTAGTCTTTTATATGTTAAAGTAATTTGATAGTAAGTTGTGCCATATGAAATACTTAAGTTAAAATTTAAAATTATTTTTATATTTGTAGTGGAATCCTGTAAAGTTTGATCTCTAGGAGTAATTCGTATGTTCTTATTTATATAAAGTATATTACGAATTCCATCATATTCATATGGTGATAAAGATCCCTCAAGAACTTTTGATTGTAGTTGACTAATTAAACTCCATTCCGTGTTTAATGATTCATAATTTACAATACCCCTTGAATAGGTGGTAATTACAATAGACTGATTATATATATCATTAATTCCTAATGAAGGTTGCACTACAGGAGGAGGTGCATTAACGCAACTTATAGAATAATTCCAGGCATTATTATTTGTTGTGGAATATACAGTGACCAAACATTTATCACTATCTATACCATTCAATGATCCTTTTTTATCCTTATCAAAAGATATTTGAGGATTATTATTTGGTGCTGATATTAATCCTGAGTCATATACAGTTTTACGTGAATTTAATGGATATTCAATTTTAAACTGTGATGTACCACTATTTATGCTATATTTGAAATTTATTTTACCAACTGATGATGTTAAATCAATAATATTTTTTTGTTCTTGTTGATAACTAGGTTCATTTGTAATATTAGTTTCACAGTTATTTGTTGGAATCTGTTTTATTATTAATGTAACTGTATTGTTATAATAAACATTTGGATTTTTAAACTTTACATTTACTTCATATACTCCAATTGCAGATGGTATCGTAGATGAACCATTATATGTAATTGTCAAATCTTCTTCATTAGGTGATTTAGATAATATTTGAACTGGTTTTGGATTTCCATCAAAATAAAATACATTTGTTCCAAATTTAACGTCTCCCTTTATAGATGTAATAGTTAGAGTTGCAGATACAGGTGAAACTGTATACTTTGTTGTTGTAGACACTTCAGTATCTAATTCAGCGGTAACATCATATCTTCCAATATCTTTTGGATATTGTCCTTCTGTAACTGTTCTGATTCCACCGTATAATGTAACAATGGTTATTACATTATTGTTGTTTTTATATGTAATTTTTATTGGTATATTAGAATCAACTATTACGTCTAATGATTGTAGCTCACCATTATATATTACAGTTGCACTGTTCATAGTAATAGTACCACTTGAACCACTAGATTTTATAGCTGCAGTTGTAGTTGGTTGAACCAAAGTATATTTACTTGCGTCTGTTCCTGAAATAGTTAAACCAGAAACGGTAACGGTTTTTCCTTCACCTACTGAATCACTTGAAAATTCTCCTAATGCACTTCCAACATTTAATGTTACATTATCCCTTGTTCCGTTTGGATATGTTACTACACCTTGTAATGCGGCATTTGAAGTGTTTAATGTAGCTGTGATATCACCATTATATACTTTATCAGCTGCGGTTATCCCAGTCACAGTTAATAGTTTAGGACTTATTGTAATTGAGGAACAATTTACACTAGTAACAGAATAATTTCCTGATGCGGCTTGATTTACTGTTACATCAAGAGTACCAACTCCAGTGATATGAATTTTACCATTTACAATTGTTGCTGGTCCACTATTGATTGTATAAGAAATTGCACCGTTACTAACACTATTTACTGGAATAGTAAAATCATCATCACCATAAGTTTTTGATGGACATTGTGTTGTTATACTTAATGTTTGTGGTGCAATAGTCAATGTAGCGGTTTTTGTTCCTTGATAATTAGGATCATTAATTGTTACAACTACATTATAAGTACCAACATCAGTTGGTGGTGTCATAGACCCATTATAAGTTACTGTATAATTTATATTTGTTAATGGAATACTAATAGTTACAGGTTTAGGGTTTCCATCATAAGTTTGAGTTAAATTACTAAGTGTAATTGTTGTTAAAAGTTGTTCAATTGTAAAAGTACCTGTGACTGATCCTTGATAAAAATTATCATTAATAGTTGCTACTACAGTATATGTACCTGCATTAGTTGGAGGTGTTGTAGATCCATTATAAGTTACAATATAAGATAAATTTGTTGGTTTAGTAGTAGCAGTTATTTCATATGGATCACCGTCATAGTCATATGTACCTGGCAAAATATTCAATGTAATATTTGCTGCAACTTTATCAATATTTGAGTCTTGATTATTGATAAATGTTTTATCACTTACTACCAGATTAGAGTTGCCGTCATCAACAACGTTATAAGTTTGTCCTTGAATTTCATGTTTAATAACAACTGACTTTGGAATTACTTTTTCACCAAATTTGTTTTGTGGTATATTAAATGTAGAAATCTTATTTGGAAGACTTCTGTTTACGTTGGATGAATCTAGTGATTCCAATCCAAATATTTTTGAAGGATCTTGACTTTCTTTATAAAATAAATGTTTTGTGGTAGCATATAAAACGGTTTTATATGTACCATCCACATTCTTTTCAGATAAAACAGGATCATAATAAAAACTTCCGGTTGGAGATATTGATCCTGTTAAATTAACACCTTCTCTGAATCTTAAAAAGTCATCTTGTTGTTGTTGAAGAGCAATTGCAGATGAAATGTATGTATAAGGTGCTACTGTTCCGTCATTGTATTCTTTAAAAGTCAATGACAATGATCCACTAACAGATCCACTTTGCCACAGTATTAAATCCTTGTGAAGTTTATTCTGAGGATTCCATTTTTTAGCAGCAGTGAAAGGTGTGGTTCTAATGTCATTTTTTTTAAGTGACTTTATCATTTTTTAGAAATCCAATCTTACCTTAATGAGAGATTCATTATCAAAACTCTTCATCACAGGTTGACTTACTTTTGCAACAGCAACCAATTCATTTGAATCATTATACAAACCAACAGTGGTTATATAACTTTGTGGATTTGTAAAGAATTGATTGAATCTTATAGTACCTGCTTGTTTTCCGTCTGTACCATCTGAAACAAATGATGGATTGTTTGAGTAATTAAATTCTTGATTTTTAACTCTTACAAAGTAATGTTTAGAAGGTAAAAATTCTGATTTTCTTGCCTTGAAATATTTTGTGGTACATCTTGTTATTCCTGCAATCAAATTCTTTTGATATAAACCATATGATGTAGGATTTGTACCAGTAAAATCAGTAATACCTGTTAATGCACTGATTTTTGATGAATTTAGTATAATTGTACCTGTTTTTGGATACAATGTACCAATACCATAATATACAGCGGTTACTGTTCCACCGTTTGTGAATGGTGTAGGAATTCCGTTGACAATACTTCCGGAGATAAGATTGTAAGAATCTGCAATTTTGCCTGTTACTGATGAATCATCAATAAATGTAAATTGTCCTTTTGATCCGCTAAGGCTAAATTCAAGTTGACCTTCATCCAATTTATCTTTATATTTGTTTACAGTAAAAGATATTGCATAAATGCTTGAACCTGTAATTGTTGTGATTGAGTTTGCAGTTACAGTAGATGCGGTTGCAAAT
>Ga0315906_10005495_pt1 | contig 15930 bp, 15 predicted proteins | sample LakEriMetagenome_4_FD_203526 | JGI IMG/M metagenome (GOLD analysis project Ga0315906, IMG submission 203526) | Freshwater fungal communities from buoy surface, Lake Erie, Ohio, United States - Buoy 2 MA122 | ecosystem: Environmental > Aquatic > Freshwater > Lake > Lake biofilm | place: USA...
GACCCGGCTGGAACCTGATTCCGGTCCTTTGGGATCGAGCTGCGGGCCGGAGATGTAGTCCGCCTGCCAGTCGAGGCACCATTCGAAGACGTTGCCGAGGGTGTCATGCAAACCCCACTCGTTCGGCGCCCGCCCCCCGACCGGATGGGTCTGCTTCCCGGAATTCCCCTCGTGCCACGCGATCGCATCGAGGTTTCCATGTCGCGGTCCGACGTTCCCCGCCCTTGCCGCGTATTCCCACTCGGCCTCGGTCGGCAACCGCCACTCCCATCCGGTTGCGAGGCGTCCCTCCCGACGATGGAGCTCCGTCAGGCGCCTGCAGAACTCCACCGCATCATTCCAGCTCACCTGTTCCACCGGGAGATCGGGGCCCTGGAATCCGGAGGGGTTGCTGCCCATCAGCGACTGCCACTGCCGCTGGGTACATTCCGTCTCGGCCATGAAGAAGCCTCGGCTCAGGACCACCTCGTGGGGCGTCTCGCCTGGGAAACGCCCCTCCTCCGTGTTCGGGCTGCCCATCGTGAAGCGTCCTGCCGGAATCCACCGTGCCGACAGGGCACCCACGCGGACCGCCGCCCCCGGGACGAAGGGATGGGTGACGCCCAGTGTGCCCGCGAGCTCACGCTCCAACTCGGCCACCCGTCCCCTGGCGGTCTCGACGGCTGCGGACGCTTCCTGGCGGCTGCAATCGATCCACGATGCCAGTGCGGGATCGGGACCCTGGCGCTCCGGCTGTGGGATCCGTCGCTGGAGCCGATCGAGGAGGTCGAATCGTCCCGCGACGACGGAGTCCCCCGAAACCAACAGCCTCCCGGTCGTGCCTGCCAGTGGGAACAGCCACAGGACCGACGCACCGGGTCCGTCCTTGCCGCTCCGCCATCGGGCCACCAGCCAGTCGGATTCCAAGGCCTCGATGGCGAAGAGTCCGTCGGCATCGGTTCGGGTCCGCGCCGGCGGCAGGGCCGTGAGGAGATCCTCCTCCAGCGCACCGGACTGCAGGGCGGCTTCCAGCGCGGTCCGACGTCGGACGGCCTCGCCCCCGATGCGCTCGATGTAGCGGATGGCCAATCCATGGGACGCCATCGACCGCAGTTCCTTGTCGAATCCCAAGAGGAGCTCACGTCCGGCGAGATCGGCGCCCAGCGGCTTGAGCAACTGTCGGGCGACCCTCGCCAATTCCTCTCCGGGGACCACGTGGATCCCGACCAGCGCCAGCTTCAATCCCGATCCATCCGGTGTGACGAGGAACACCTGCCCGGTCCGCCCACGACGATCCGAGCACCCGGCCACGGCGAGGAGCAGGAGGAACCCGCACAGGAGAGGTCGGCGGCGTCGAGACAGCATCACCAACGATCGGCAGGAGACCCGAATCCCTCAATCCTCAACTCGGGCTCCACTCGGAGTTGGACTGTGACTTGACGCCTGAACCGATTCCATCGAGACGTTGGCCATGAAACTGACTTGGAAGGACTCGGACGAGGTCGCGTGGGCACTGGCGGACAAGTTCCCGGACCAGGATCCTCTTCGGCTGAGCTTCCCGAAGCTGCACAAGATGGTGCTCGAGCTGGAGGACTTCAGCGACGACCCGGACGGGTCGAACGAGAAGATCCTCGAGGCCATCCAGATGGCCTGGTACGAGGAGAAGCAATAACACCATGCCCAAGATCCCCGTCAGTCCCGCGACGCTGCCTCCCGCACTCGGTCCCTACACCCACGGGATCAGGCTCGGGGACCTCCTGTTCTGCTCGGGTCAGGTTCCGATCGACCCGGCGCATCCCGGCGGACCGGTCCCGGCGGACATCCGGGATCAGACCCGACGGGTGCTCGAGAACATCCGACTCCTCCTCGCGGCCGAGGGCCTGGGGTTCGGGCATGTCGTGAAGTCGACGGTCTTCATGACGAACCTCGCCGAGTTCACCGGGATGAACGAGGTGTACGCGGAGTATTTCCCGAAACCTTTCCCGGCCCGGTCGACGGTCCAGGTCTCCGCCCTGCCCCGCGGCGCCGCCGTGGAGATCGAGGTCATCGCCAGCGCGCAGGCGGGGTGAGGGGGGGGGATTAGTTGAGAGTTGAGCGTCGAGAGTTGAGAGACAGTGCGCAGTCCAATCAGGCTCTGAGCTTAGGAGGGGACGTCGCGGAGAACTTTGCCACCTCAAGGGTCGCTCCCGCGCCGTGTTCGCAGGGCACTGCTCACCCAGCGCGTGCGGATCTGCGCCAGGTTTGTATTAACCCTCACCTCTCAGCTCTCAGCTAATTCCTCACCGACGTCCGCTCCGACAGCCAGACCATGTCCTTGTTGTTGGGGGAGGAGATGTTGAGGGGCATCTCGTAGAACTTCACGCCCACCACGGTCCGGCCATCGATCCACTTGCGGATCTCGGCATGGCCGTCGGCGAACGAGATCCCGGCCGCCTTGTTGTGGTAGGACGCCGGGTAGTCGACGATCCGCGCCTGGGCGGGGTTCTCCACCATGGTGTTGGCGAAGCCACCCGCGTTGATGCTGTCGGGATGTTCGTCGAGGAGCACCCAGAGACGGCTGGCACCCACGGCGGCGAGGTCCGAGTTCTTGTAGAAGGTCTTGTAGGACTTCTGATTGGCCACCATCGAGCCCCCGGGTGGCAGCCACTCGCCGGGTCCACCCATGGCCTGGCTCATGCCCATGCTCCGGACGCGTGCGTATTTCTTCGAGCCGAGCCGGACCTGGCTGATGTCGGCCGGGCACTTGTAGACCGCAGCCGTCCCGAGGTACGGGGCGAACTTCGAGAACTTCTCGTCCATGATCATCTGGAGGTTCGTGTTGTCGCTCGGGAACGGCCCGGGCCAGCCCAGCCAGCCTCCGACCCACTGGTACGGCTCGTCGCGGGAGTTGCCCGGGGCGGTGATCCGGTCGTTGTGGTCGTTGGGATACATGATGTGCGCCAGCTGGAGCTGCTTGAGGTTGCTCATGCAGGCGATGCCCTGGGCCTTGGTCTTCGCCTTGCCGAGGGCCGGAAGGAGCATGCCGGCGAGGATCGCGATGATGGCGATGACGACGAGGAGCTCGATGAGTGTGAAGGCACGTCGGGAACTCGGGTGGATGGAGGGCATTCTCATGGGACGGGATGACTGCGACAGGACTTGTACCGGATGCCGGAGAGGATAGGCCGGACCGGGCATCGACCAAGGAGTTTTGCGCCCCATCCCACCGGGTCTTTCTCGTTCCTGAGAAGGCATGTGAGGTGCTTCGGGGGAACCATGAACCGGTCCTCCACGGGGACTGGCGACCTGTCCAAACGGATCGGAGCCAACCTCGGTGTCGGAATGCCGTGATCCGAATCCTTCTGATGAAAAACAGCCACGATCGGGTAACCAGCCGCAGCCCACAGACGACCACCGGGCGGGGATCCTCCTCCACCGCCTGGATCTCGACCCTGCTCCGTCCCCTGTGGACGAGGACCGCCGGACTGATGCTCCTGCTCCTCCTCCCCGCCTCTGCGGAGCGGATCTCCTGGGGTTCCCTGCCGGGACAGGAACACGTCAACAGCCTGGGGCAGCCCCTCAACTCCGGCTTCCAGTTCGAGCTCGGCGGCTTCGCCAAGGGGTTCCTCCCGTCGGCCCAGAATACCCAGGAATGGTCCGCCCACTGGATCCCCATCCAACGGACGCGATTCAACCCGAGGACCCGGTGGTTCACCTCCGTCGTCACCGTCCCCGCGACGGCGTCGCCGCTCCAGCCGGGCGACCCGGTCTACGTCTGGGGATTCGGCGGGTCGGAATCCTCCGGCGAGTGGACCCTGTTCCGGTCCGACCGCTGGGTCTGGCCCAAGGCCAACCCGGCCAACCCCGTCCCCCTGCAGTGGTTCGCCAAGGACGCCACCCAGGTGGTGCTCGGCTCGATCCGCCTCACCGGCGGACAACTCCGTCTGGCGACCGCCCCGGTCACCGGCAGCCTCCCGCCGGTCACCACCTGGGCGCAGTGGCGCTCGGAGGAGCTGGGCCACGGCCATCGGACGGCGCCGGCGGAGGACATCGACCAGGACGGCCAGGCCAACATCGTCGACTTCGTCCTCGGCCGCGATCCGGCGGGGGCGCAGGCCGCCGCACCGACCCGATGGCTGCAGCCGTCGCTCCGGACCCGGTCGGGACAGGAGTTCCTCGAGGTGCGGGTGCCTCGGCGGCGCGACCGTCCCGTCCTCTGGCGCATCGAGGTGTCCGAGGACTGCACGACGTGGCGTCCGGCCTCGATGGACTGCGAGGTGGTGGACGAGGGGCCGGATGCGTTCGTGGTCCGGCAGACGACCCCGACCTCCTCCCCGACCTGTCCACGGTTCCTCCGGGTGGTCCCCGAGCCCGCGCCGTGATGTGCGCCACAGGCAAGGCTTGACGGTCCGGTCCTCTGTGTTTGCATCGCGGGCGTCATGAGAATCCTTCTGTCCGCCCTCCTCGCCGTCGCCGCGCTGTCGGCCGCAGGCTGCTATTCCACCGAGACCGGATCCAAGCGCTTCGGCGTGCCCTTCGCGCAGGACAAGGTCGAGAGCCGCTACCAGCGGTCGGTGGCCCAGGTCTTCAAGGCGGCGAAGGATGTACTGGCCTACAACGGCACCATCACCGGCGAGAACCTCATCGACAACACCCTCACCGCGAAGGTCGACAACAAGTCGGTCTGGTTCCGGGTGGATGAGATCGAGACCGGCGTGGCGCGCACCTTCGTGCAGGTCCGCACCCGCGCGGGTGGAACCGACATCCTGCTCGCGGCGGAGCTCGACAAGCAGATCGCGGTCAAGCTGACCCAGACCCGCTGAAGCCCCCGGTTCTCCGGGACCCAGCACCATGAAGGCCGGTTCCTGCCGGCCTTTTCCTTTTCCCACACTGGCATCACGTCCGTTCTCCGGTACGGTCCCCCCTGTGCTCGCCGCCATCACCCCCTGGCACTGGCTCGGCTTCGTGGCGTTCGTCCTCCTGGCCCTCGCCCTGGACCTTGGCGTCCTGAACCGCGAGAGCCGTGAGGTGCGATTCCGCGAGGCGCTGGTCTGGACCGCGGTCTGGGCCGCCTGTGCCGTCGCGTTCGCCCTCGTGGGAGCCCCCCGCCTGATCACCGGCTGGACCGCCGAGCAGTCCACCACCTTCCTCACCGGCTACGTGGTGGAGCTGTCGCTGTCGATGGACAACGTGTTCGTCATCGCGATGATCTTCCGCTACTTCGCGGTGCCGGCCCCGTGGCAGCGACGGGTCCTGTTCTGGGGCATCCTCGGTGCCCTCATCATGCGCGGCGTGATGATCCTCGCCGGGGCCGCACTCATCCAGAGGTTCCACTGGACCCTCTACCTGATGGGCGCCTTCCTCCTCTACACCGGGATCAAGATGCTCGCGGCCGGGGAGGATGGGGACTCGGTCGAACCCGAGAACTCCATCCCGGTCCGCATCGCCCGCCGGCTCTTCCCGCTCGCGAAGGATTTCGACGGTGAACGGTTCGTCACGGTCCAGGCCGGACGTCGCCTGCTCACCCCCCTGGCCCTCGTCCTCGTCATGGTCGAGACCACGGACGTCGTGTTCGCCCTCGACTCCATCCCGGCGATCTTCGGGGTGACCAAGGACCCGTTCATCGTCTTCACCTCGAACGTCTTCGCCATCCTGGGCCTGCGCTCGCTGTACTTCGTCCTGGCCAGCCTCATGGGCTACTTCCGGCTGCTCAAGTACGGCCTGGCGCTGGTCCTGATGTTCATCGGCGCCAAGATGCTTGGGGAACATTGGCTGAAGCTGTGGCTCGGCGACTACCTCACCAACGTGTCGCTGGGATTCGTGGTTGGCACCATCCTGACCTCCATGCTGGCGTCGGTGCTCCTGGGGAACCGCACGGTGTCGGACGACGACGGGTCCACGCCATGAATCCGGCCGGGGAGTCCACACCGTCCACGCCGGGACAGGACGGCGGCATCGCACCGGGCCCCGTGCCCCTCTCCGAACAGCTGTCCCGGATCATCTCCAACCCCGGGGATCGACCGCTCGACCTCAACCAGCTGCTCGCACAGACCGCGGACCGTGGGCCGTACGCGCTCATCATCCTCCTGTGCCTCCCGTTCATGGCCCCGTTCTCCCTGCCGGGGTTCAGCAACGTCTTCGGCGTGGTCATCGCGATCCTCGCGTGGCGGATCCTCCAGGGCCGACCCGCCCGGCTGCCCCGACGCCTCGGGGAACGGCGCATCGACGGCAGGATCATCGCCCGGGTCGTCCGCGGCAGCATCCGGGTGGTCCACTGGATCGAGAAGGCCACCCGCCCCCGCGCCCGGGGCTGGGTCACCGGGAACACCTCCCGACGCGTCAACGCACTCGTCCTCCTCTACGGCGGACTCGTCCTCGCCGCGCCCATCCCCCCCATCATCCCGCTCTCCAACCTCACCCCGTCGATCGGCCTCATCCTCGTCGCGGCCGGCATGATGGAGGAGGACGGGTTGGTGCTCTGGATGGGCTACCTCGCGACCCTCGCGGCCTCGGCCTACATCGGGTTCCTCATCTACATCCAGTCCGCCCTCCTCCTCCACCTCTGGCGCCAGTACTCCGAACCCCTGATGCGTCGACTCGGGGAACTCATCGCATGAGGTGCCGCTGGACGATCTCCGAGCCGGACCCGGAGGCCTGTCGACGCCTGGGTGAAAACCTCGGGATCGATCCCCTCCTGGCCCGGTGCCTCGTCCAACGGGACCTCACCGACCCGGAGGCGGCCCGGCTGTTCCTCGAGCCGCGCCTCCGGCTGCTGTCCGACCCCTTTGATCTCCCCGACATGGACCGGGCAGTCGCCCGCCTGATGCAGGCGAGGACCCGCGGCGAGCCCGTGCTCGTCTTCGGGGACTACGATGTCGATGGCGTCACGGCCACCACCCTCCTCAAGACGGGACTCGGGCGCCTGGGCTGGACCGTCCACCACTACCTGCCGCACCGCATGGAGGAGGGCTACGGGCTCAGCACCTCCGGGGTCGAGAACTGCCTCGAACGCTTCCAGGTGCCCCTGTGGGTGGCGGTCGACTGCGGGTCGACGTCGACGGAACAGATCCGGCTTCTGGCCGAACGGGGCATCGACGTCATCGTGGTCGACCACCATCAGGTTTCCGACCCGCCACCACCGGCCCATGCCATCGTGAATCCCCAGCGGGGTCCGGACAACCCCACCTGCCCGAGATCCCTGTGCTCGGCCGCGCTCGCCTTCAAGCTGCTCCACGCGGTGCTGCGACACGGACGTGATCTCGGGGAACAGGGGTTCTTCGACCTCGATCTGAAGGCGGAACTGGACCTCGTCGCCCTCGCCACCATCGCCGACCTCGTCCCGATCCGGGGTGAGAACCGGATCCTGGTGACCGCGGGACTGAAACGGCTCGAGGCCACGACCCGACCCGGGCTGATTGCTCTCAAGGAGGTGGCCCAGACCAAATCGCCGGTCGGGGTCTACGAGGTCGGATTCCAGCTGGGTCCCCGTCTCAACGCGGCCGGACGCCTGGAGACCGCCGAGTCCGCGCTCGACCTGCTGCTCGCTGGGGACGTGGATGCAGCCCAGCCCCTGGCGCGCGCCCTGGACGCGACCAATCGCGACCGCCAGGCGATCGAGAGACGCATGGCGGACGACGCCGTGGCGCTCGTCCGCTCCCGGTTTGATCCCGACCGCGACTTCGTCATCGTCGAGGGCTCGGGCGACTGGCACATCGGGGTGGTGGGCATCGTGGCCGCCCGGGTCATGCGGGAGTTCCACCGGCCGACCATCATCCTCGGGGCGGACCAGCAGTTCTGGCGCGGCTCCGGGCGGAGCGTGCCGGGATTCGACCTCGCCGAGGCCCTCCGCGACTGCACCGATCTCCTCGAGAAGCACGGCGGCCATGCGATGGCCGCCGGCGTCACGATCCAGGCGGAACGCCTCGCCGGATTCCGGGACCGGCTCAACCAGATCGCCCGCGACCGGCTGTCCCCTGAACTGCTGCGTCCCGAGCTGCGTCTCGAGGCCGTCGTCCCCCTGCGGGATCTCACCCCGGAGCGGATGACCGATCTCAACCGGCTCGAGCCGTTCGGCCAGGGCAATCCCTCCCTGCAGTTCGTGGTGCCCGCGGTGCGCCTCGTCGGGACGCCCCAGCGGATCGGCAAGGACCAGCAGCACTGGCGGCTCCGGGTCACCGATGGCGTCGCCACGGCCGACGTCCTCTGGTGGGGGGGTGTCGAGTCCGGCCAACCGCTGCCCAGCGGCACGTTCGACGTCGCCGCGGTGCCGCAGCTCGACACCTACCAGAACCGAGCCCGGGTCCGGCTTCGGCTCCTCGACTGGCGCCCGGCGGAACCCCTCCCGGGCAGGGTCTAACCCCGAGGAGATGGCACGACACGCTCGGATCGGGTCCTGGATGCACGGGAAGCTTTTCAGGGGCATGGGGCCCTTGGTTCACTTGTCCGTCCGATGATCGCATTCCTCCATGGCCGCCTCACCGAGGCCCTTCCGTCGGTGATCACGATCGACGTCCACGGGGTGGGCTACGAGGTGCTGATCCCGCTTTCGTCGTTCGACCGGCTGCCCCCCGTGGGACAGGAGGTCCGGATCCTCACGCACCTGGCCGTCCGGGAGGATGCGCACACGCTCTTCGGGTTCATGACCGCCCCGGAACGCGATCTCTTCCGGCTGCTGGTGCAGACCGTCTCCGGGATCGGACCCAAACTCGCCCTCAACGTCCTGAGCGGACTCAGCGTCCCGGCATTCCAGTCGGCCGTGACGTCGGGCGACATCAAGGCCCTCTCCAGCATCTCCGGCGTCGGCCGGAAGACGGCGGAACGGATCGTGGTCGAGCTGAAGGACAAGCTGGGCGGCCTCACGCCGGGTGCCCCGGGGGTTCCGTCAGGAGGTGGGCCGACCGCATCGGCGGAGGGCTCCACGCTCCAGGACGCCGTCGCGGCGCTCGTCGCCCTCGGATTCAAGCCTGCGGACGCCACGAACTCGGTCCGCGGTGCGATCAGCCTCCTCGGAGACTCCGCCCCCGTGGAACAACTCGTCCGGGCCTGCCTCAAGCGGGGCGCCTGACGCCGACCCTTTCCTCCGACTCCATGCCGCCCCCCATCGCTCCGGCCCGTCCCCATCCCCCGACGTTCGGAGGACGCCTGGCCGCACGGGCCGCGTGGGCGGTTGCCCGGCTCGCCAGCGCCACGATCCGTTGGCAGCTCGAGGATCCCACCGGACTGGTCCAGCCGCAGTCGAGGCACACCGTCATCTTCGCCGTCTGGCACAACCGCCAGCTGCTCGCCCCGGAGCTGTACCGACAGATCCTCGGGGACCCCTCGAAGGGGCGTCGACGCCTCGCCTCGGTGGCGAGCGCCAGCCGTGACGGTGCGATCGCCGCACGTGTGCTGGAGCACTTTGGTGCGGTCGCCGTCCGGGGCTCCTCCAGCCGACGCGGCGCCCAGGCGCTGGTGGAACTGGTGGCCCTCGCCCGACGCGGCTACGACCTCGCCGTCACCCCCGACGGACCCCGGGGACCCCGCTACGAGGTCAAGCCCGGCATCATCGCCCTCGCCCAGCACACCGGGGTCCCCATCCTCCCGATCTCCTACAGGCTCACCCGATGCCTCCAGCTCAAGAGCTGGGACGGCTTCCTGATCCCGCTGCCCTTCGGACACTGCCGGATCCAGGTCGGCCCCGTGATGCAGATCCCGCCCGACCTCGACGAGGCGGAACGCGACCGGCTCGCCCTCGAGCTGCAGGGACACCTCCAGAGGCTCACCATCGATTGAGACCGCGCGAGGCGTGCATTAACCCTCACCTCTCAGCTCCCAGCTTCTCCCCCCCAGCTCCCGCCTCATCAACGCCTCGAAGGCCGACACCATCACCGGGGCGTCGAACACCGTCCGGGCTCGGACCTGACCCCGCTGGGAGAGGGTCCTTCGGAGATCGGGCGACGCCACCACCCGTTCCAGCGCCTCGCGGAGCGCCTCCGCGTTGCCCTCGCCGAACAGCAGACCGCTCGTGCCGTCCTCGATGATCTCCTGGATGCCTCCGCTCCGGCTGCCCAGTGTCGGCACGCCCGCTGCCATGCTCTCGATCACTGTCAGCCCCAATCCCTCGTTCCGTGATGGCAGGACATTGAGGTCCATGAGGGCGACATGGGCGGAGGGCTCCTCCACGAAGCCGGCAAAGAGGATCCTCGAGGGATCGGCGCCCTGGTGTCGCGCGATCTGTCGGACCGCTTCGAACTCGGGTTCCGTGCCCGGCCCCAGCGCGAGCAACCGCCAGGGGAACCGCACCCCGGACAGGGCCCGGAAAAGGACATCGTAGCCCTTGAAGTCCGGGACATCCGGTCGCCACTCCTTGCCCAGGTGCAGTCGTCCCACCATGCCCACCACGACAGTCCCGGCGGGCACCCCAGCGAGCAGGGAGGCCCGCAGGGCCTCGACCCGGTCCCGACGGGGCTCGAGGAACGGGGTGAGGTCGATCGCCCCATGGATGCGGGTCACCTGCCGACGCGGGTAGCCGCTGTCGACCAGGCTCCGCGCGATGATGTCGCTGACCGCAATGTGATGCCGGGTGACCAGACGATGGAGCTGGACGCCCCCGAGGCGGGTCGTGCCACTGATGCAGTGCCGGTAGAACCACACCGGAGGGCGCAGGCCGGTGAGCTTGGCTTGGATCGCGAAGTGTCGGGCACCCGAATCGTGGGTGACCACCAGGTCCGCGCCCGCGGCCTTCCGGTTGAACTCCCGCAACGATCGCCAGGGCAGTCCCCGGAACCGGGGGATCTCCCAGCACGCGTGTTCCCCCGCCACGCCGGGCCGGTTCTGGAGGAAATATGGAGCCACGCCGAAGGTCACCCGATGGCCCGCCGCCTGGAGCCCACGGCCCAGCGCGATGGCCACCCGATCGGCCCCACCCTGCCCCGTTCCCGCCAGCAACTGGACGACATGCATGCGGTTCAGACCTTCCACAGACGTCGCACCAGCTCGCGATGCCGCGCAGCCGTCAGACGATGGAACGCCTCGGCATAGAGCCCCGCACTGGTCGTGATGCCCCGGTACCGGTTCAGTCCCAGTGCGGCCTCCACCCAGTTGTTGGAGGCATTCTGGCTCGTGAAGCATTCCAGGGCCCGTGCCTTCACCGGCTGCTCGGCCGTGATGTCGACCGCCACGTTCGGGGTCAGCGTGCTCCACACCTCATAGCCGTAGACCATGGGCTGCAGCCCCATCTCGCGCATGGTCCGGGCCAGCATCTGGTTGAGGACCACGTGGTCGGTGTGACGATCCAGGAGACTCGGCACGTAGACCAGGTCGGGCGCCTCCTCGCGCAGGAAGGTGGCGAGGGCGGAGAGCGCCTCCGGATTGCCGGACAGGGTCTTCGACCGGAACGGGAGGAAGTCCTGACGCTGCACGCCGAGCAGGGCGCCGGCGGCCCGGCCCTCCGTGATCCGTTCCGGCGTGCAATCGGCGAAGGTGAGGATGGCGACCCGCTTCCCGGACTTCACATGCTTCGCGATCACCCCCCCACAGCCGATCGTCTCGTCGTCGATGTGCGGCGCCAGCACCACGATGCGGTCGCCCGTGGGCAGTGCTTCCCGGACGACGGTCTGGTTGATCAGCGGCTCCACCCACTCGTAGAGCCGATATACGTGGGTCCACTTGAGATGCCGTCCCATGGTCTCGCCGTGGCCGTCAAACTCGCCCGCACGCGGACATCAGGCCAAGAGCTATTTCGGTCATGAGGTCACAGGGATCCGGTCGGACTGCCCTGCGCGCCGGGTCCCCGCCGCCCCCAGAGGGCGGCGCCATGGGCGCCTGCGAGCTCCCCGAGCTCGGCCGGGACGAGGCGCATCCCCTTCCCGCCCGGACGCCATTCCATGTCGGCCAACAGGGTCCGGAGGGGTGCGAACAGCGTCTCTCCCGCCCGGGCAACGCCACCCCCGACGATGACCACCTCGGGATCGAGGATGTTCCCAAACGAGGCGATCGCGGCAGCGAGGGATCGGAGGGACCGGAGCCAGATCTCCCGGGCCGGGCCGTCCCCGGACTCCACGGCCCGGACCAGGTCGTGGGTGGTGGCGAACCGGCCCCCGGTGCGGGCCACGATGTTGTGGTTGCCCATCGCGTCCTCGAGGCTGCCCGGGGTGCTGCAGATGTCGGGAGCCCCGGCGGGATCGAGCGACACGTGGCCGAGATGCCCGGCCTTGCCCGTGTACCCCCGGAGGAGTCGGCCGTCCGACAGCACCGCCCCGCCCACTCCAGTCCCCAGCGTGAGCAGGACCGCATGCCGGGCACCCCGTCCCGCCCCGAATCCCACCTCGCCCAGCAGCGCGGCGTTGGCGTCGTTCACCACCGGAATGCCCTCGGCTCGACCCAGCCGATCCCCCCACACCAGGCCCTCGAGCCCCTCGAACCGGCCCGGCATGTGGGCGATGCTCCGATCGTCGAGCGCCGGGATCCCCGGGGCCGATACGCCGATCGAGCCCGGCCGGCCAAGGCGTCCGGTGAACCGCTCGACGACCCGATCCATCGCCCGGGCGAACGCCATCGGCTCGACCAGGTCGAACGGCTCATGGTCCTGGGCCACCAGCGCGTCCCCATCGAGGGCGACCGCCTTCACGGACGTACCGCCCAGATCCAAACCCAATGCATACGATTCCCGCTTCATCGTCTCGTGACTCATGAACTCTGACCCTCGGAAACAGACCATCCCCCGTCGACCGCGATCACCTGACCGGTGACGAAGGCACTCTCCGGCGACAGCAGCCACAGGACGGTGCCATCGACGTCACCCGGAACCCCCATGCGCCCCCCATCGAGAGGCTGCTTGGTCCGGAGGAATCGCTGGATGGCCTCGTCCGACTGCGCCCGATGCGACATCGGAGTCGCCACCAGGCCTGGTGCCACCACGTTGAACCGGATGTTCCGGGGGGCATACTCGGCGGCAGCCGAACGGGTCAGACCGATCAGACCCGCCTTGGCCGCGGCGTAGGCGTGGGTGGAGAAGTGGGGCGTGGACGGCGAGAACCCGAGGACGGATCCACAGTTGACGATGCTTCCGGGGGTTCCCTGGGCGAGGAACTGTCGGGTGGCGGCACGGTTGGAGTAGACGACCGAGGTCAGGTTCAGCCTCAGCGTGAAGTCCCAGCCCTCATCGGTCAGGACATGCAGCGGACCGTCGCCGTGACGTCGACCACTGCCCCCGGCGACATGGTACAGCCCGTCGAGCTGCCCAAAGGCCGACACGGCCAACCCCACCCCCGCCGCAGCCGTCTCCGGATGCGTCGCGTCCCCGACCATCGTGCGGACCGACGAGCCCAGTTCGGCCTCCAGCCTCGCGGTCTTCGCCGGATCCCGTCCCACGACCACCACCCGGGCGCCTTCCTGGACAAGGGCGAGAACGGCGGAACGGCCCAGACCGTCTGTGCCTCCCACCACCACGATTGATCGTCCCTGGAGACGTCCGCTCACTGGGCGTCGAGTCTCCCGTGGAATCGAACAGTGAAACAAGCGACAACGCTCCGGAGCGAGGCGGGGGCGGGACCGGTCCGAAGGGTGGGCCTTGAAGGATGGGGAGTCATGGAAGCCTCACGCGGGGTGACATCGGACCCTCATTCCCTCGCCGCCTCGAACGCGACCCGCGGGGCCTCGACGTCACGATCCCAGACCCGCACCACGCCGTCCTCCCCGCCCGCCGCCACCCAGTGACCGTCGGCCGAGACCGCCACGGCGTAGGCCACCTCGCCAAGACCGTTCAGCGCGCGGACCTTCTCGCCGTTCTCGTTGACCACCCGGAGCTCCTTCGGACTCCCCGTCGCCACCCAATGGTCGCCACCCAGGAACGCCAACGCCGTCACCTCGCGATCCACCCCGCCCGCCTGCTTGCGCTTCTCGCCGTTGACCGCGTCCCAGAACTTCACCGTGAGGTCCGCCGAGCCCGACGCGACCGTGCTCGAGTCGTCCTTCCACGCCACCGACAGCACATGTCCGGTATGCCCCTCGAGGGCCCGGACCTGCTGCCCGGAGAGCGGGTCCACCACGCGCGCAAAACGGTCGGCGCCGGCCGACGCGAGCCACCGCGAATCCGGTGAGAACGAGAGCGAGAACACGGCGTCGCTGTGGAGGTTGGTCATCCCCGACTGGAACGAGCCGTCGGCCGGGTTCCAGAGATGCACATGACCGCTGCGGGAGGGCTCGCCACAGCCACTGGCCAGCCAGCGTCCATCCGGTGAATACGCCAATGCCCCGACACGATCCTTCAACGGTCCCTGCCCTCTGCCATCCGCCACAACGGTCTGGAGCTCCCAACGCGGGAGGAGATCCCGCTGGAAGGAACCCGGGCCACAGCGGATCCGCACCTGGGCGTCCGACACGATCTGGAGGGCCTCGATGGCCGAGGGTGCGTCCCAGGTCTCGACCGGCTCCCCAGTGACGCCCGACCAGATGGAAAGCCGATCGGGCGCGGTCTGGGTGACCACCCAGCGGCCGTCGGACGACAGATCGAACCGGAGGGGCTTCCGCGCGGCGGCGGCCTGGGCGAGGTGATTGGACCGGACGGACTCCGCGCCCGCGAGGCGGTTGCTCAGGGAGGAACGTTCCCGTTCCCAGTGGAGGAGGTCGTTCCGGCTGAGGTCGACCGAGTTCCCGGACAACCGCAGCTCCTCCTGGGCCACCGCGAGCTTCCGGGACGCGTTCTCGATCTCAGTGCGGGCCGCGTCGAGGGCCTTGCGGGCGGCGTCCATCTTCTCGACCAGCGGCTTGCGCTCCGCCTCGGGGGCGTTCGTGGGCGCCAGCGCCAGCGCGAGGGCCGCGGCATCCAGGTCGACCTGGACCTTGTCCCGGGCCCGCTGTTTCTCCGCGAGGGTGTCCGTGGCCTTCACCTGCCCCTCCCGGGCGCGGCCCAGGCGTTCCTGCTGGCCCTTCTGCTCCTTGTCGGCCGCCTCGACCCGCTTCTGCACCGAGGCGAGGGCACTCCGGAGGGCGGCGACGCCCCGGGTGGCCTCCTGCACCCCACGCTGGAGGCGGACATCGCCATCGAGGGCCGCCACGACCTTTCCGTCCGCGTCCAACAACTCGACGCCACCCGCCGCGGCGCGGCGCAGCGATCGATCCCCGGAGGCACTGCGTCTGGGCTCGGCTTCAGGTCGGGACGTGATCGGCTCCGTGGTCCCACGGAACGCCGAGGCCGCCGGGCGCCAGAGCCGGATCTCCTCGAATCCCCCCGACGCCAGCTGGAGTCCATCCGGACGGAACGCCAGCGCACCGACCTGGTCCTTCTGGGCGACGGGCCGAGGCCCCGGGACATCTGGCGACACCAGCTCGCCCACCTGCTGACGGGTGGGACGATGGTACAGGAACAGCCGGTTCCCACGCCCCGCGGCGAGGTACTGTCCATCCGGCGACAGCGCCACGGCATAGACCGCCTTCAGATCCGGGGCCGACTCCAGCCAACGGACCTCCTCGGCACCCGCCTCCCCGGCGGCAGCCCCCTGCTCGATCCACAGCGACAGCAGCCCCAGCTGCTCCGGGGTGAAGTCGACCGCGTTGACCTTGTTGTCCTTGGGCGGCATGCGGGGCTTGGCCTCGTGGGTGGACAGCTTGAAGAGGAGGGATTCCGCAGGCTTTCCAGGGACCAGAGCCGCACCGCTCTCACCCCCACGGATCATGTCCGCCGGCGTCTCCAGCAGGAGGTCGGCCTTCGTGGTCGTTCGGTTGTGACACGGCAGACAGTTGGCCTGCATCAGCGGCAGGATCTCGCGTCGGAAATCGACGGGTGTGGTCCGGTCCGGGCGTTTGACCGGGATCGGGTCCGCAGCCTGGAGCGGGAGGGATCCGACCAGCAGCCCAACGACCGCGCCCAGGATCAGACCGCCGTTGCGACAGTGGGATCCGGTCGGGGCATCCGACGGAGGAGTCTGGGGAATGGGTCGGTTCATGGCGTCTTCTGGGGCTGGAGGGGCACCTGGAGCTGGAACGGCTGGGAGA
>Ga0315906_10005497_pt1 | contig 15926 bp, 6 predicted proteins | sample LakEriMetagenome_4_FD_203526 | JGI IMG/M metagenome (GOLD analysis project Ga0315906, IMG submission 203526) | Freshwater fungal communities from buoy surface, Lake Erie, Ohio, United States - Buoy 2 MA122 | ecosystem: Environmental > Aquatic > Freshwater > Lake > Lake biofilm | place: USA: Lake...
CGGGCGCAGATGATCAGTGCCGGTGCCATGGGATTCATGCACGGAACCAATGACGCTCAGAAGACGATGGGGATCATCGCACTGGCTCTGCTTGCTGGCACTACCGATGGCCAGTTTGACGGCCTTCCTCAGTGGCTGAATTTCCTTCGTGTTGAAGTACCGGCAGGGAGCAAGGACTTCGAGATTGCGATGTGGATCAAAATCCTCTGCGCAGTCGTGATGGCAGCAGGTACGGCAGCGGGGGGCTGGCGGATCATCCGCACCTTGGGACACAAGATGGTGCGACTTCAGCCGGTGCATGGATTTGCCGCAGAAACCAGTTCGGCCTTCGTCATCGGCCTTGCTTCCTGGCTTGGCATCCCCGTCTCCACCACTCACAACATCTCCTCAGCCATCATGGGAGTCGGGTCGGCCAAGCGATTCAATGCCCTTAAGTGGACCGTCGTCGAGCGGATGGCATGGGCCTGGATTCTGACGATTCCGGTTTCGGGTGGGATCGCTTACCTTCTGGTCAAACTGCTATCGGCGGTCGGGGTGATTCCCCCGGCGGTCGCTTCATGACAAAAGCCCTTGCACGACCTCACCCTCGACGTTGGTAAGCCGGCGTTGGATGCCGTTGTGGTAGTAGGTCAATTTCAAGTGATCGATTCCCATGAGATGCAAGACAGTGGCATGGTAGTCAGGCCACGTCACCGGCCGCTCAACCGCCTTCCACCCCAATTCGTCCGTCGCCCCGTAAGCACTGCCTCCTTTCACACCGGCTCCAGCCATCCAAGCAGTGAACCCCTCCGGGTTGTGATCGCGTCCCAGTCCCTTGACGCCCGCAGGGGCGTTGGCAAACGGGGTTCTCCCGAACTCGGTGGTCCAGAGCACCAGGGTTTGATCGAGCAAACCAGAGCGGGCCAGATCTTCTAGGAGAGCGGCGACGGGTTGATCGATTCGGAGTGCTTCGACAGCGTGGTCGGTTCGGCAATCTTCATGGCTGTCCCAACCGTGGCGAGGTGATCCACCGAAGCAGCCGCCAGAAAAGATCTGGACAAATCGAACGCCACGTTGGATCAGGCGGCGTGCGAGCAGGCAGCGTCGCGCGGCATCGGAAGTCTCGGGCCGATCGAATCCGTACAACTGCTGCGTTTCTTTAGTTTCATCCGAAAAATCCAAGGCTTCTGGAATAGAGACTTGCATGCGCGCGGCTAGGCGATAGGCATCGATGCGTGCGTCCAGTGCATCCCTATCGGTACGTCCAGAGGCGTGGTTGCGGTTCCACGTCTCCAGCAGCGCCAGCGCGTCCTTTTGGGAGTCTTCCGCAAGCGGAGAGCGTCCGAAGAGATTCGGGATGGGAGGTTCGGAGGTGCGAAGCAATGAGCCTTGGTGTTTGGCGGGCAGGAATCCTTGACTCCAGTTAAGCGCCCCACCGCTGGGGAGACTTCGGCTGTCGGGTAGGACGACGAAGGTAGGGAGGGAATCGTTTTCCGACCCAAGTCCAAAGGAGAGCCAACTGCCGAGCGATGGGAAGCCATTGGCCTGGAACCCGGACAGCTGCTGGAAGGTAGCTGGCGTGTGATTGGCTGTGTCCGCTTTCATCGAATGGATCATCGCCAATCGGTCGATTTGCGTTGCTAGGTGCGGGAAGAGATCGGAGACCCAAAGGCCGCTTTTCCCATGCTGCCGAAACGCCCAGTGGCTTTTGGCCAACAAGCCGGCACTTCCGAAAAAGGTATCGGGCTTTTCCGAACCGCCCAGCGCTAGTCCGTCCCGCTTCTCGAGTTCCGGCTTGTAGTCGAACGAATCGATCTGGCTGTATCCGCCCACCAGGCAGATGTGGATCACCTGCTTGGCTTTGGCTGCAGGGTGGAGGGCGTTGTTCAAGCCGTGTGTGGCTGCATGAAGCGGTTGATCGCGTTGGAGCAGCGTCCAGAGTGCGGTCGATGCCAGACCGCCTCCGGCGAAACGGAGGAAGTCATGGCGATTCCAAGCCGTGGTCGCTTGGATACAAGGCGATTTTTCGCGCATCAGTCCACCGTGATCCATTCGTTTGTATTGAAAAGAAGACGACATACGACTGCTAAGCCAAGTCGAATTTTGAGATCGATCGCCTGCTCCAGCTCGGCATCCGTAGGGTCGCGCAAAAGCACCAGACGCCAAAGCTGTCGGATTTGCTCCCGTTGGTCGATCGCTTGCCGTTCCACCTTTTCCGCCAGCCGCTGGGAGGCCACCTCCACCAACGGTTCATTCCACATCGCCAGCGCCTGTGAGGCAGTGGTGGTGCGGGTTCGCGTTGCGATGCTTGCTGAGGGATCGGGGCAATCGAAGGAATCGAGCAGTCCGCTGCGATCGCCTCGGACACGCCATCGATAAATGGTTCGGCGCGTTTGCGAAGTCTCCCAATCCTTGTCGAAACGGTAATAGTGGGCGGCACCGATCACATCGATCGCCACATCGCGGTAGGGAGGGCCATAGGGAGTTGGATCAAGCAGCCCGCTGGATACAAGAAGGCTATCCCGCAATTGTTCGGCATCCAACCGTTGCGGGTCTCGGCGAGTCAGCCAGCGATTGTCACGGTCGGAATCCAGCGTCGACGGATCCCGTGGGTGGTTGGCTTGTCGATAGGCTTTCGATGTTACTAGAAGACGATGCAGCTGCTTCAGTGAATAGTTCTGCTCACGAAACCAGCAAGCGAGGAAATCGATCAACTCAGGATGCGAAGGGAGTCCGCCTTGAAAGCCTAGGTCGTTCGGATGACGGGTGAGAGCCTGGCCGAAGTGATGCTGCCAGACGCGATTGACGATGGCTCGGTGGAACAGTGGATTTTCTTGGTGCGTAATCCACTGAGCGAAGCGAAATCGGTTGAGAGATTCATCGGAGAGGGCTTGAGGGCTGAGGGGGGGCGACGTCCAGGAATCTACTCCTTGGGAAACCAACTGGATTGGTCCGGGCGTGACTTCATGGAGCGGTTGCTGCACATCGCCGCGGCGGAGGACGCGAATGGAAGTTGCGGGCCGGGGAACATGACTGAAAACTTCCACCCCCTTCAATGCCTGCTCCGATCTTTCGATTTCCAATCTCCACTGGTTCCACTGGGGGTCGGTGGATTCCGGAATGGGGCCAGGAGTTCCCGAGTAGATCTGCACGGCCCATTGATTCGGTTGGTACTGGATTGCGTGCAGTGCATGGATGCCTTGCTGATTCCATCCAGGAAGGATCGCATGGAAATAGATCGGCAATTGGGTCGATGCCTGTTTGCCGGAGTGTTGGGTTGGTTGCAAGGCATCGAACGATTCTTCGTATACCAACTTTCCGTCGCTTCGGACGATGCGAAGATGGTCGATGGCGGCTGCGAAACGGTCGTTGGCGATGGCGGGGCCAAGCCATAACGTGGCATTGCCAGCACCGTTGCCCCAGTATTCGATCGATTGCGTCTGGAAATCCTGAGCTTGTCCGGTAGCAATCCAGGACGGCGTGGAAAATAAGTGATCGGCGAGCGAGTTTTTCTGGGAGTCCAAGAGGCGGAGCCAGAGTGAATCGTATTCTTGAGTTGCTTGACTGGGGTTTTCCCAAACGGTGGGAGAGGTTCGGATTTCCAATCGATAGCGGTCGCCGGGACGATTGGCGCTGGCGGGTAAGGTGGTCCAAAGGGCATTGCTGGATTGCAGCAACGAAGGAAGGGATAGCATCTCGGCCCGCTTCACCTGCTGATGTCGCAGATTTGCGATTCTTCGATGCAGGGCCGAGGGATCCTGTTCGCGTGGAACGGAGGCAACGCCGTGACCGACACTGGAGAAGTTGGCGATCCAACGGTAGTAATCTTCGGCTGGGATTGGATCGAACTTGTGATCGTGGCAGCGGGCGCAGTGGATCGTCAAGCCAAGCAGCGACTGCCCCGCGACCGATGCGATCTCTTCCAGCTCTTGCTGCCGCACCGTTTCCTTCATCGCGTCGCTGATTCCGAGGACCGTGTTATGCGGCCCGGCCACCCAGAACCCCAGTGCTGCAGCGGCATCATAGCCATCTCGCGTCAAACTATCTGCGGCCAATTGCATCTGAACGAATTCGTTATACGGCATGTCGCGATTCAGCGACCGGATGACCCAGTCGCGATAGTGCCAAGCGTGATCGCGAGGCTGGTTGTATTCGAAGCCGTGGCTTTCTCCAAAACGGACGATATCCAGCCAGTGCTGGGCCCAGCGTTCGCCGTAGTGGGGAGAAGCAAGACACTGATCGACCAGTTCCAGCCATGCCTTGTCAGTGGGTTCTCGCTCGAATGCCTCGATCACTTCGAACGATGGAGGCAGGCCGGTCAGGTCGTAGTAGAGTCGGCGGACTAGAGTGCGGGGTGTTGCTGATTCGGCCTGTTGCCATCCCTGCGGCTTAAGTGCTCGATCGATCCATACATCGACCGGATGGTGTTTGGGATCGGGAGCGAGCAGATCGGACGAATGGTTGGGAAGTGGTTGGAAAGACCACCAGTCGGCACCAGCCCGGCGATCTGTGGTGAAAGCGTAGCGGTCGAGAGCGTCTTTGGGATAAGGAGCACCTTCAATCAACCATTGGCGGACGATTTCTTTTTCATCAGGAGAAAGGGGATCCTCAGGAGGCATTTCGCCAGATTCAATCTGCATCCAAATGCGACTGGCCATTGGGGATGCTTCATCGATCGCCGCGCCGGATTCGCCCCCGCGCAGTGCAGCGGAATGGGAGGAAAGATCGAGCCCTCCTTCGGGCTCCGAACCTGCGTGGCAGGTCAGGCAACGCGTGACGATCAATCGGGCCGCGGATTGGGGTGCATCCTGCGATAAGGACACCTGGATGCTCGAGCCGATTAGCCAGAGAATAAAAGAAAAGGCCAACATTTCTCCGATCCGAATTCGTTTCGTTCGTTCTCTAATGGACACAGGACTCAGATCGACCTCCGATGAAAGAATGGGGAATCGACGCGTTCTCCGATAGCGGCCATTCGGAGACGATTAGCTGCAGCACTGTCTGAAATCTTGGTTCTCTATGTCGTCGCAATAATCGCCGATCGAAAAACTTTTCAGAGTATAGCCGTCGAATGGGGTGGACAAGTTCATCGCAAAGCAAGCGATCTACCCAGTGCCGGCTGAAAGGCGACCAAGCTGGTATCGCCTGCGAACGCGGGATGGTGTTTTTTCTTCATAGGCTTGCAACGAGGATTTCGGAGAGTCTAAGATGTCCCCTCTATCGGGTGTTGGCCGCATATTCTTTGTTTCTCAATTTACTGAGCCGATCATGAAGCGCGAAAGTCCGTTGGTGGCATTGAAGAACTGTTGGCGGCAACAAAAAGGTTTTTCCCTGAAGCGACGGCTTAAGGGGAACCAATCGCATGCAAATGGTGGTGGGAAACGTCTGACTCTGGAGCAGCTTGAGGGGCGACGATTGCTTGCCACACTACCGGGACTGACGCCCGAACTGCTGGCTGATCTGACTCCAGGGCAAGCAAGCAGCGTGATCAAAAAGATGGCTTCCGTTGGCGACCGAACCTTCTTTGTTTTAAATGACTCAGAGCTTTGGTCGACGCAGGGCAAGGCCGGTGATCCACAATTGGTCGCCGATTTCCGCGATGGAAATAGCAGCACGTTTGTTAACGAATTAACCGAGCACGCCGGCAAATTGGTTTTCCGCGTCCAGATCAACCAAGTGGGGGCCCCCGATGTCAGAAAGTTCCTGTACTACGATCCTCAATCCAAGGAGATGCAGACTTGGATGACTTTGGATTCAACTGAGTACTTCGGGTACCTCTATCCAGATTTTTTTGTATCCAACGGAAGTGATCTCTTTTTTACCCTCACTGACTATGCCACGCATCAGGACGTGTGGAAAGCGAATAGCGACTTAACCGAAACTACATTATTGCAGTCGTTCGGTGAGTTTTCGTATGTCGATCAACTGCAAAGTGTGGGCGGCCCCAACGTGGTATTCAGCGGGGAGCCTATGGAATTATGGAAGTCCGATGGGACGGTCAGCGGCACCCAGCAGCTGCGCGATATCACCGCAGCGATCGCTGAACCCTTCGAGTACGCAGGGATTGACGGTTTGAACATCGGCCAATTGGGATCTTTGGCGACTGCCGATTTCGATGGCGATGGAGCGACCGACTTTGCTGTACCTGGTCGAATTCTCTTCGGAGATGGCCAAGGAGGTGTTCTTCGAAGTTTGGCCTACGGTGATTTTACGATTGACTACAACTGGCAGTACCGGACTGGAATTCAGGCGATCGATTTTGATCTAGACGGCGACCAGGATATCGCGGTAGCCCTGGCAGTCAATTCCTCGGAATTGCGAGTTTTCCGGAACGATGGTCTAGGCCAATTCACGCTCGCCATCCAGATGGATCTACCAGGGATCTCTGTTGCCATGGCAACGGGATCGGTGGACGCAATCCTTGGTGACGACCTCCTTGTGGCCATCGAGAACAGGATCTATCGCCTCACACCTGGAGACTCGCCGGTTCTGGACCAGATTGCGGTTGCTACGCAACAGCAGAAGATCAACCGGTTGCAGACGAAGGACCTTGACGGCGACGGGTTGCTGGACATCGTCACTTCTGAGTCGGATAGGATATGGGGTCAAGAGAAATCTCGTGTCACCATTTTGAAACAGTCGTCGTTTGGATCCTTTGTTGAGCAGAGTCGTACTTTCCTTTCGACGGAAGGCGAAGAGGATTGGTATGTCGAGCAAATGGCCCTTGCCGATTGGAATGGGGATGGGCGAGAGGATTTGATTGTTGGTCAAAACGTCGACACCTTCTACTATGGAGCGCGCCGTTTCGGCGTGATTCTACAAACAGCCACTGGCTATGATGGTCCTGTAACTTGGAACAGCCTTCCTGGTGGACTGGCCGGCATGCAAGTCGCCCCTCCGGTCAATGGGGACGGGGGCTTTTTGCTGATTGGCGTCCGCAACCCCTCACAGTGGCTGGTCTATCCGCTAGCGGAAAATCTTCCGTTGAACGCCACTCCTATCGGCATAGCGATGGATGGGCAGCCTAGCAGTATTGCAACTGGCGATTTCAATGGTGATGGATTGACCGACTTTGCAATGGGTGACCAGGAAAGTCGGATCGTCACCTACACCAATTTCAACGGGGGTAGTTTTGGGATCTATCCGTCGAAACCACTGACTGGAGAAGTGATCAGTTCAGTGGCATATCGGAACCCAGGAAATACCGAAGATACTATTTTGACGCTAAGTCATATCGTGAATGCCACGCAGATTAGCCGACGAGGGGCTGTCAGCGAGTGGGCTTCAGCACCGGCTGGTTACGTACCCGAGTTGGTGCTACCGGGCAAGGCGTCGAAGGTTTTGGCCGAGTCGCTTCAAGGAGCCCCAGAGAAGGATCTTTTACTTCTTTTTCCAGAGGGGCCTTACGTGTCGATCTTCCAGGATGGAAGCTTTCTTCAGGATCAACGGATCGCTTTGGGAACCGGTGCCCAAGACATGGCCACTGGCGACTGGAATTCGGATGGGCGATGGGACTTGGCTGTAAGCTACCCCGCAGTGCATCGCATCGTTGTTTATGAACAGAACGAACTGGGAGTTTTTGCTCCTTCGATTATCCGAAATCTTCCTGGAGGTGGGGAGCAACTTCTTTCTGTCGACATCGATGGGGATGGGGACAACGATCTGCTGACGCCCGACTCACAGGGCAATCAGTTGCATATTTTGCCAGCCGTTTCAGGGGGATTCTTAGAAACACAAAGCGTTGCGATCCCAGGAGGTCCAAAGTTGGTTCAGTTTGCTGACATGGATCATGTTGGCCAACTGGATCTAGTCGCCACCACGACCGATTTGGGGATGATCGTGGCTCTCCGAGACGCGACGGGTAATGTCTACTTGACGCGTCGTGAAGAAATGGCATCGGCGGCACTGGACTTGGATCTAGCTGACATTTCCGGTGACGGTTGGACCGACGTCATTGTGACGCCCTCGGTAGGTAGTCAAGCACTAGTTTATTACGGTGCACTTTATGGTGAAGTGGGTTACGCGATTCCGCAGTGGGTCGGCGTTGGAATGCGCCAGATGGTGATCGGATCAGTCGAGGACGATGCCCTGCCAGGGCTCTTCATGCTGCTGCAGACCATTCCAAGTCAGGTTCAGAATCAGGCTACTTTTGGCTACGTGGTGGAAATGCGCCCAAATTCTTTGGCTCATCCAATCACCGCTATCCAGTCCATGACACATCGGGATCCCGAAGTGGAAGCGAGTTACTTCCTCACCTACGCCGATGATGAATGGCAGTACTACATGAGCCCCTCCTTCCATTTGCCTGGCACCCATGCCTCCATCAAGGAGGCACTTTGGAAGACCGACGGCACGCCGCATGGCACAACGATGGTTTACGATTTCCAAGGGAACTATCCTCAGGACTGGTTTTCTGGCCCAAATTTTTTGGTCGGTCTCGTCTACAACTCGACGACCCTTGAAATGGAACTATGGACTTCGGATGGGACTTCCGAGGGTACTAAACCTCTTCGTTCTTTCTTTGATTTGTATGGCTTCCAGGGGAAAAATTTTGTTGCCTGGAACGGAAAGATCTACTTCGCTGCAACCACTTCCGAAGACGGCACGGAATTGTGGGAAACGGATGGAACCGTGGAAGGGACCAAATTGTTCTATGACTTCTTTCCTGGGGCGTCAGATGGCTTGAGGCGATACGACAACGCGTTCCTGAAGACGCCGAGCGGATTTTATTTCACGGCGGTCACCGAAGAGCATGGAGCAGAGCTTTGGTTTTCCGACGGGACATCGGCAGGAACTGTCTTGACAGGTGATGTAGAACCGGGACCAGCTAGTAGTGACCCAGCCGATTTGCACTGGGATGGTAAAAAAGTCCTTTTCTTCGCCTTCACCAAGCCGTTCGGCCTCGAGCCGTGGACTCTTGGAGCGGTGGAGTATGATTTTGGCGACGCACCCGACAGCTATGGCACACTTCTCGCATCGGATGGTCCTCGACACCGACTGGGGAGTGGACTTTACCTCGGATTTCAGATTGATTCGGAAGCTAATGGTGCTCCTGGCTCTCTCGCCAACAATGATGACACCTCGGGGATTGCCGATGAGGATGCAGCTACCACATCGCCAAGACTTGTATTGGGCGTCATGAATGACGTGACCCTGGTTGCAAGTGGTCCTGGGTTTCTTGATCTCTGGCTAGACATGAACCAGGATGGAGTTTTTAACCATCCCGTTGAGCATTTCATGCTGGGTGAATCGGTGTTCTTGGGAAAAGGAGAAAACACGTTCCAGTGGATGCTACCCGAAGGAACGCTTCCGGGTGTTACCTACGCAAGGTTGCGTTTCAGTGCCACCGGGGGTTTGATGCCAACCGGCGAAGCGATGACCGGAGAAGTTGAGGACCACCGAGTGGTCATTCGTAGCAGTTCTAGCCAATCGGATTGGCAAAACCCCAGAGATCCTCACGACACCAACAACTCTGGAGATATCAAGCCGAGTGATGCGCTGGTGGTGATCAATTACCTGAATTCAGTCGGCCAGGGACCTCTGCCACCCAATCCAGGCATCCCGCCTTTCTGGTACGACGTCAACGGTGATGGCAGCGCTACACCGTTGGATGCTCTTCGAGTCATCAACTATCTGAACTTGGCGGGAGCCGGTGGTGAGGGAGAAAGCTCGATCGCTTCGATGCTGCTGGTAACTAGCGATAGCGACTTGGCGTGGCCTTTTGCCAGCGTCGAGGTGATCGGTGGTCCGAGCGATTTCGATGATAGCTCTCCCTGGGATGACCTAGAGATTATCTCCGAGGGGATTATTGAAGAAGTTGTCCTGGGCGGTGCGGATGATACGTCGTGGGAGTTATCAGGACCAGTCGACGACCGCGCGTACAGCACTGCGACCGAGACGGTCGACCAGGTGATGAGCGATGCCGAGCTGGAGTCGATTCTGATGGAAACGCCACCGCTACATACCCAGCTTTCCAGCTTTTGGATGCAACTTCGCCAGCGATTGGCAGGAAAAACCTGATGGGTTTCCAGCCCTCTGTAAGTCGTGCGAGGCAGGAGGGTCACAAAGATGGGCCCGAGGAATCTCGGGCGGAAGATAGAGGAGTGTGACCGTTCGCGGCCCGCTACCGAATTCAAGCTACCGCGTGATCGCATGGAAGCGATCACAAAAGAGATGCGATGGCTTTAAATTATGAGTCTCTTAGCGAACTGCTCTGAGCCTGGAGAGGTTGAAAATGGTCGCGATTTTCAGCAGTCTGTAAGTCCAACTGCATCTACCGCCAATCCTTGGATTGGGGCTGCATACAGTGGGATCCGAAAATCATGCTGTCGTTTCGATCATTCTAATACGGAACAGGTGGGAGCATTTTCCAGGCAACGACTGCATCACATACCCAGCCTGTTGCTAATTCTTTCCGTTAGCCTTCAACCCTACTGCATCCTGCATCATGTAGCGTACGCTACAGTTTCCGGATGGATGGTACCCTATGGGGTGAGTTAGTGAACTGGATGATCCGGCGTATTGTGGGTGGAGCGAGCGAGATGGCAAGAGTGCAATGGCTGGCTGGGATTTGCAGTTGCAATGGGTGGCTTTGGATTCTCTTTTTCCTAGCCGGTTTGTCGAGATCCGCGCAGGCGGAGGTTCGATTGGCCGGGGTGTTCCAGTCCCACATGGTGCTACAGCGTGACTTGCCTCTGCCTGTCTGGGGCTGGGCTGTACCTGGCGAAAAAATCTCGGTGGTACTGGGATCCCTGCGTGGTGAGGCAGTTGCGGATTCCCAGGGCAGATGGGAGTGCATCTTACCACCATCACCGCTGCGGCCTGAGCCAGTAACTCTTGAGGTTTCGGGGAGCAATCGGATCGTCTTGGAAGATTGCTTGATGGGCGACGTCTGGCTCTGCAGCGGACAGTCGAACATGGAGTGGCCGGTGGGGGCTTGCGATCGACCTGATGATATCCGTGCAGCCAGTGACGCGGGGATTCGGCATTTTGGGGTCGAAATGCACTTTGCCTCAACACCACAGCAAGATGTTCGAGGCAAATGGCAGGTATGCGACCCTCAGACGGTTGCTGGCTTCACGGCCGTAGGCTACTACTTCGCTCGGACTGTACGCCAAGAATCTGGGGTCCCGATTGGACTGGTCCGGTCGTCGGTGGGAGGGACGAATATTGAGCTGTGGATGTCGCAGCAAACTTTGATGGAGACGCCATCTCTGAAGAGTTACGGCGATCTGATGCGACAGTCCCTGGCTCAGCATCAGACAGACCTTGCCGAGTCGCTGGACCGTGTTGATAGATGGCTGACTGAGGCGAGGAAGGCAAAGGCCGAAGAGCAGCCGATTCCATTGCCACCTTCCATCCCCGATTATCCATTCGGCGAAAAGCTGTTTCGTCCCCGTTGTGTCACACTGCATCAAGGGATGATCCATCCGCTTTTCCCGATGGCACTGCGTGGCGTCCTCTGGTACCAGGGAGAGAACAATGCAGGATCGCCCGAAGATGGAAAAATGTATTTCGAGAAGAAGCTCGCAATGCTGACTCAGTGGAGAGAAGGATTTCGCAATCCGCATCTTCCTTTTTACTTCGTGCAGCTCGCCAATTGGCAGCAGCCGACGGACGACCCCAGCGATAGCTCGGGCTGGGCCCACTTTCGCGATGCTCAGCGGCGCTGCCTGGAAATTGCGGAAACAGGGATGGCCTCGGCTGTCGACATCGGCGATCCTCTCGATATTCACCCGAAGAACAAGTGGGAAGTTGGCCGTCGATTGGCCCATTGGGCTTTGCGCGATGTCTACGGAAAATCGGTTCAAGCGTCGGGGCCTTTGTTTCGGTCGATGCGAGTTGAAGAGAATCGCGCTGTGCTCGAGTTTGATCAAGTCGGTCGCGGTCTGATGGTCGGGAGGTACGATCCTGTGGAAGGAACGAAGGAAAGCCACGAACCACTGAAGCGCTTTGCCGTGGCTGGCGAGGACAAGAAATGGCATTGGGGGATCGCCGAAATCGACGGAAACAAAGTGGTGGTTCGTCATCCTGAAGGAATGACCCCCGCTTCCGTTCGATATGCCTATTCAATGAATCCCGAAGGGGCGAATCTTTACAATCGCGACGGACTTCCTGCCTCACCGTTTCGCACGGACGATTGGTAGTGTTGGCGCAAAAAATTCCTCCCCGTCGAGATCGTACCAAGCGGTCACTGCGGATGTTTTTCGGTCCTTTCGACCATTCTGTAGGGCAGTGGAGCAAGTGCCATCCACTGCGACACAACGGGGCCATGCTGGAATGCTGCCCAATCCTAGCGGTGCGATGGGAGCCGTCCGGTTCTATTGAGCCAGAGGCTTCCACCGGTGGTCTTGGGCCCCCTCGCTAATAGGGGAAGATGCCTTACGCTACTGCGCGAGCCATTCGGTAAGCGTCCATAGGCGATTCCCATCGGATGCAGTAAAGCGATTGCGATCCACAATATTCGCAGCTAGGGCTGCTTTTCTTTGCTTTGATGGATGCCAACGTGTCGAAGGGTAGGTTTCCAAAAGTCATAGAAAAAATTCGCAGGAAACGTCGCAATCCAATACACTGAGTGAAAGCCAATGTTGCAGCTTTCCTCGGGGTATCGCAGATGAATGAGGCAGAGCGGATTCATTATTCCGACCCCAAGACATTGGCGGTTGCAAAGAACGCAATGGTTTCGGGGCAAACGGAGAGACCTCTAGCTGTTGCCGGCACGCACCTACAGGAGCAAGGCCGCATGGAATCGCCCCGACAATCCAGGTCGGGGCGGATCGGAAAATTCCGGATCATCCGTGCGCTGGGGCGTGGAGGGTTTGGTGTCGTTTACCTTGCGGAAGATGAGTTACTTGAACGTCAGGTAGCGCTCAAGGTACCTCTGGCAGGTACCTTGTCAGACCAACAACTTCGACGCCAGTTACTGCGGGAAGCAATTGCCGCCGCAAAACTGCACCATCCCAACATCGTGTCGCTTCATGAGGCGATTGAGCAGCAGGAATCCATTTGCCTTTCGTTTGCTTTCTGCCCTGGAAGGACCCTGCAGCATTGGCTTGAGAATCGGCGAGAGCTTATCGGTGAAGACCTATCGATCGAGTGGGTCCGCAAATTGGCGATGGCGGTGGAATACAGCCACCGAAACGGGGTTGTCCATCGCGATATCAAACCAAGCAATGTCCTCCTGGAGGAGCCGGAAGGATGGAGTGGCAAACTGGCGGAACTCGAGCCGAAGCTGACTGATTTCGGATTGGCTTTGATTCGCGATGAAGCAGACGGAAGAACGGTGACGTTGAATCTGATGGGGACTCCGCAGTACATGGCCCCTGAACAGTTGATGGGGAAGCGGGGCAATGGAAAGCAGGTTGACATCTATGGATTGGGTGTGCTGCTCTACCAACTTCTCACGGGAAGAGTTCCTGCACCGTTCGAAACCATGGAGCAGGCAATCCGAGAGATCGATCGCTTTCAACCAGTTGCTCCACATGTGATACAACCAGAGATTCCAAGAGATCTCTCCCGAATTGTGATGAAGTGTCTGGAGCAGGAGCCAGAGGACCGCTATCCCAACGCGCAGTCGTTCGCGGAAGATCTTTTAAATTTTCAGGAAGGTCGGCCGATCAGTATCCGCACTGCCGGAGTCTGGTCCAGAGTCCGCCGCCGTATCGCTCGAAATCCTGCCGCCAGTTTTCTGGCGGCCGCTGTCAGCATTGTTTTCTCTGTTTTTGTGTTCGATAAAGTGCGCAATGCGATCGATCTGCATCGCCTGCAGCAGCAGTTGCATTTGCGTCAGGACGACCTCGACTCAAAGACGGAAGCCCTGGGCAAGCAGACCCAGTCGCTCGACCGCTTCAAAGAGCAACTCTTTGAGAAGGAGCTTGAGTTGCACAGAAAGAGTCGGCAATTGCTGAAGTCCGAGCGAACCAATGATTTGGTCAGCGCTGGACTTGCATATAGTCGCAACGATCCAGTGAGTATCCGGCAGTTGCTAGATCGCACCTTCCATCAGGAAAAGGAAGAACTGGGGGAAATTCGCAGCACCGACTTTGCGACAAGATTCCTCTGGGAATCCCTTCGCCCCGAAGGGCAGATTGTGGAGACCGACCGGCAGTCTCTTTGGTGCATGAAGGCGACGCCGGATGGGAAATGGATGGCCGTAAGCGGTAGCAAGGGCGTCTTGGTGATCCACAACGCTTCCTATCCGTTCGACATCGCACGGCGATTTGAGCCATTGCAGACCGAGATCAATGCACTTGCGTTTGATGACACAGGTTCCTATTTGGCCGCCGGATGCGATGACGGACGCGTGGTGGTGTGGGACTTTAAGAAGGGGGAGCTGCTTCAGGAAATCCTCTTAGAAACCGGTCGGATCGTTTATGACGTTCGTTGGATCCCCGGTTCCAGTCGTCTGCTTGCTTCCGGGAAAGCGACCGAAGTGTATTGCATCGAATCGAGGACGGGGGAAGTGATTCGTCAGTTGTCGACGCCGCACCAGGCTTCGGCAGTCGAGTTTCTCTCGGTTCTTCCCGATGCTGCGTCGGTAATCACAGGTGGCTCGGATGGCAAAATCTGCCAACTACCGCTCGACGGATCACCAGGCCGCATCATTACAGAGCATGGTCTTTCTCAAATTCGATCCCTCTCCGTCATGCGACACCCAAGAGACCAGGGACAATCGTTGATCCTTTTTGCCAATTCCGATTCCCGTCTGATCCTGGTCGATATGCAGGGAAGGGAGTTGGCAACTCTATCTTTTCCCGATCGATTTAATGATCTAGAGGAAGTTTCTCCAGGCTTTTTCGCCTGTGGAGACAACATGGGCGCGATCCACCTAGTGCGAGTGATCTGCCAGGAGGGAATAGCGGAATCGTTCCTGCTGCAGGTCGAGCAATCCTGGCAGCAGCATCAGGCGCCGCTGTACGCGCTAGGGGTTGTTGGCTCATCGAATGTCAACGACCAAACCAACGGTGGTTTGCAATATCCTACGGTCTTCACGGGAGATCGCAGTGGCGAGATGCGCGTCATGGGAGCGAGAAGTTCCAATCATCGCCGTTTCGAAACCGGCATCCTGGGTGATGCGGTCAGTCAAGAATACTCGACATGGCTGAGGGAAAGCGATCAGAAGGTGATTCAAATCATTCCCGAGGGTGTTGCGTTCATGGACTGGCGTCAAGGCACGACGGAGAAGGAATCGCTGGAGGGTAGCCCCCATTCCAACTCCTTGATCCAAGGCAGTCGTTATCCCGATCGCTGGATCGCAACGGATTCAGATGGGTCGCTAACTGTAAACGCAGAAGGTGGGGTCGCGAAGAGATCAGAGAAGTTGTTTTCCGGTGGTCGCTGCGCGCAAGCGGCGTACTTGGACCGAATTGGAAGCATTATCGCCAGAGGAGGTGACGACAGATCTTTTTACCTGCTGGACTCCACTACCTTGGTCCCCAAGATGCATCAGCAGGACGTGATCTCCATGGCTGTTTCACCCGACGAAAGGTGGATCGCCATTGGAAGCCGGTTGGTCCATCAGGTTCAGATTCTGGATACAGCAACTCTGGAGACCATTGCCAGCTTGCCGTTAGGCCGCATCGCTCCGGATTTCCTTCGCTTCACTCCCGATGGTCGACGCCTGCTGGTCTTTGGCCACTTGCGTTATCTGAGTGTATGGAACACGCACGACTGGCAGCATGATCAGACCATACCTCTTCGCAGTCCGCTGGTTTTGTCTCAGACGGTTTCTTTCGACTCCGAATCGATCGCTATCGGCGATTCGACAGGAAGGGTTGCGGTTTGGGACCTAGCCTCCGGGCGTGAACTGTTGGAATTGAGATCCGAGGGTGCTGCAGTCAATTGGCTGGAATTCACCGCGAATGACGAGGCATTGGTGGCCACCATGGTTGATGGGCACATGGAAGTCTTTCATGCCACTCCACTCAAGACTTTTCATCAGGAAGTGG
>Ga0315906_10005498_pt1 | contig 15925 bp, 23 predicted proteins | sample LakEriMetagenome_4_FD_203526 | JGI IMG/M metagenome (GOLD analysis project Ga0315906, IMG submission 203526) | Freshwater fungal communities from buoy surface, Lake Erie, Ohio, United States - Buoy 2 MA122 | ecosystem: Environmental > Aquatic > Freshwater > Lake > Lake biofilm | place: USA...
TGTGTAAAACATAAGTTCTCTTTACAGAAGCTTGTAGATCGCACAGTTCATTTATATTTTACAGATGAAGAATTTCGCAAGAACATTCACAACCACAATAATTTAAACCGATAAAAGTTATATGAATTCAAGTTTTGCTTATCTTCCTCAGAATGAGAGGAAGAAAATCTTACTAATCTGTGACGATATTAGAGTACACTCAGGTGTAGCTACAGTCGCTCGAGAATTAGTATTAAATACAGCCCAACATTTTAATTGGGTAAATGTAGGAGGCGCTATTAATCATCCTGAACAAGGTAAACGATTAGACCTATCAGCTGATACTAATACAAACACTGGGTTAACTGACAGTTCAGTTGTTTTATATCCAAGTAATGGATATGGTGATGCTAATATAATTAGACAGCTGATTAGCATAGAAAAACCAGATGCTATATTCTTAATTACAGACCCAAGATATTTTATTTGGTTATTCCAGATTGAGAATGAGATCAGAAAGAAAATGCCTATTATCTATCTTAACATTTGGGATGATTATCCGGCTCCAATGTATAATAGAGGATATTATGAGTCATGTGATGCTTTATTAGCTATCTCAAAACAAACTAAAAATATTAATGAATTAGTATTAGGTGATAAAGCTAAGAAAAAATTAATTGAATATGTTCCTCATGGATTGAATGAAGAAGTATTTAAACCACTTGATAAAAGTGATAAGGAATTAGTTGAGTTTAAAAAGAAATTATTTAGAGGTAAAGAATTTGATTTTGTTATGTTCTTTAATTCTAGAAATATTCGTCGTAAACAAATTCCTGATACAATGTTAGCATATCGTTTGTTTATTGACTCATTAACTGATGAGCAAGCAAGAAAATGTGCTTTTGTATTACATACTCAAGTAGTAGATGATAATGGTACTGATTTGGAAGCAGTAAGAGAAATGCTGTTTGGAAGTGATTCTAAGTACAATATTATTTTCTCTAATCAAGTATTAGATCCTGGAGGAATGAATATGTTATATAATTGTTCTGATGTTCAAATCTTATTAACTAATAATGAAGGATGGGGATTAAGTTTAACTGAAGCGATGTTAGCAGGTAATCCAATTATTGCGAATGTAACAGGTGGAATGCAAGACCAAATGCGTTTTAGTAAAAAAGGCAAATGGATTGATTTTAGTGCTGATTTCCCTTCAAACCATAATGGTACAATTAAAGAACATGGTGAATGGGCATTCCCAGTATATCCAACTAATAGATCAATTCAAGGTTCTCCATTAACACCTTATATTTGGGATGATAGATGTAATGCTGAAGACGCAGCTGAGCAAATTAAAACTGTTTATAACCTATCTAAAGAAGAAAGACAAGCACGAGGATTAAAAGGTCGTGAATGGGCTCTATCAGATGAAGCAGGATTTACAGCTGAGAATATGGGTAAAAAAGTTATTGGAACATTAGATAAATTGTTTAAAACTTGGAAACCAAGAGAAAAATATGAGTTAGTAAATGCAAACGAAACTCAAGATAAAGTAGTACCACATAAATTAGTTTATTAATAAAAAGTTATATGAGCAAACCGTTATTTTTTATATCATGTCCTATTGATACTTACTCAGGATATGGAGCACGATCTCGAGATTTAGTTAAAGCAATTATTGCTACAGACAAATATGATGTTAAAATTATCCCACAAATGTGGGGTAATACACCTTGGGGATTTATTAATGATAACCCAGAATGGGAATTTTTAAACAATCATATTTGGAATCAACCTCAACTACCTAAACAACCAGAGATATGGATGCAAATTACTATACCAAGTGAATTTCAGGCAGTTGGAAGATTTAATATTGGAGTGACAGCAGGAATTGAGACTACTTTATCTCCAGGTGATTGGATTGAAGGATGTAATAGAATGAATTTAGTGTTAACTTCTTCTGAGCATTCAAAGAAAACATTTTTAGATACTGTTTTACAAAAAGTAGATCAACGTACTAATCAACCAATGGGAGAAGTTAAAATTGAAAGGCCAATTGAAGTATTATTTGAAGGTGCTGATATTGAAATTTATAAACCACTTGATAAAGTAGATTCATTTCCTGAAATAACTAGTATTAAAGAAAAATTTGCATTTTTATTTGTTGGACATTGGATTAATGGTGATTTAGGTGAAGATAGAAAAAATGTAGGTTTATTAATCAAAATGTTTTATGAGATATTTAAAAATAAGAAAGACAAACCAGCACTTATTTTAAAAACATCTCAAATGGGTTCTTCATATCTTGATAGAGATGAAATCTTAAGAAAAATTACCTTAATTAAAAAATCAATTAATAGTAAAGATTTACCTAACATTTATGTTTTACATGGTGAGTTTAGTGATGTTGAAATGAATGAGTTATATAATCATTCTAAAGTAAAAGCAATGATTAATTTAACTAAAGGTGAAGGATATGGAAGACCATTACTTGAATTTAGTTTAACTAAAAAACCTATCATCACTACTAATTGGAGTGGACATACAGATTTCTTAACCCCAGAATTTAATACAATGTTACCTGGTAAGTTAACAGAAGTTCACCCAAGTGCTGCTAATCAATGGTTATTAAAAGAATCACAATGGTTCTCAGTAGATTTAGGACACGCGGGAACATCTATTAAAGATATGTTTGAAGATTATAAAAAATATCTTGATGGAGCAAAACGTCAAGCGCATAGAAGTAAAACTGAATTTAGTTGGGATAAAATGAAGGACAAAATAGAAAAAATATTTTCTAGATATGTTCCTGAGTTTCCAAAACAAGTAGAATTAAAACTACCTCAACTAAAGAAAATTGAATTACCTAAATTACAAAAAGTAGAAAAATAATGGATAAAATTATTAATTGTCCTAAATCAGGAGGTGACTTGTGTTACGAAACACAGGTCACACCTGAAATAACAAATTGGATGTCATTATCATGTGGGTTTTGGACTAACTCACTTATGAAAGTAGAAAGTGAATTTTATAATGAACAAATGGAAGTACTTCCTGAGTTATATAAAGTATTAGCTTGGATTGATCCTGAAACTAAATTAACTTGGTTACCACAAACTATCAATGAACCTAAACAAGGTATGGTATTTGCTAATGGAACTGGAGTGGATAATTGGAAATGGGCAGCTGTCAAAGCAGTACCTGTAACTGAAGAAGAAAAACATAAGTTCCCAATCCCAAAACAACCAGGTAAATTTTATGAGTATAGAATGGATATGGAAACACTTCAACATTTTGATGAAAGAGATTTCATAGAGGCTTTAGATTATATTGGCTTATTAACAAAGTAATGTTATATTAGGTTATATGAAAATTAGTTATGCAATTACAGTTTGTAATGAACTGGAAGAGATAAGTCGTTTACTTAATTTCCTTCATCAATATAAACGATCTGAAGATGAGATTTGTGTTTTATTAGATAAACCAAAAGCATCACAAGAATTATTAGATGAACTTTATTATTGGTCATCTAAAGATATAATCATACTAAAAGAAAGCACATTTCAAGGACACTTTGCTGATTGGAAAAATGAACTAACAGCAATGTGTTCTGGTGATTATATTTTTCAAATTGATGCAGATGAATTACCTAATGAAGAATTATTAGAAGTTCTTCCTAGTGTGTTAACAAACTCAGAATCTGATGTTATTTTAACTCCTAGAATTAATATTGTAGAAGGTATCACACCCCAACATTTACAAATATGGGGATGGAAACAAAATGATAAAGGTTGGGTTCAGTTCCCTGATTATCAATGGAGAATATTTAAGAATACATCTGATATTAAATGGAAAAACAAATTACATGAAGTGTTAGATGGATATAAAACATATGCCTACCTACCAGAATTTGAAGAGTATTCTTTATATCATTATAAACATATATTAAGACAAGAATCACAAAACAATTTTTATAGTAAATTATGAGTTATAAAAAATTAGTTAGTATTTTAATACCAACAAGAAAAAGAGTAAAATTATTAAAAGAATGTCTTGATAGTTTAAATAATAAAACCAAAGATAAATCTTTAGTAGAAATTTTATTAAAGATAGATACTGATGACCAAGAAACAATTGATTTTATAAATCAATATAAACTTACTTCACTCGTTGAAATTAAAGAGATAATAACTGACCGGAAAAATGGTTATGGATCTTTAGACGAACATATGAATCATTTATCATCATTTTCTGAAGCTGAGTTTTTATTAGGTCTTAATGATGATGTTGAAATGTTAACAAAAGAATGGGAACAAAGATATATACCATTTATTGGGAAAAATTTCCTTATAGCTATTAATATTGAATCTATTAAAGATGGGGTAACTACTAAACTATGGTCTGATTATAATGCTTTTCCTACTATACCTCATGATTTTAGATCACATATGGGAGTATTACAAGGTCACCCAATGTTAGATGATTGGTGGGAACATGTTATGAGACCAATACGAAATCAAGGTTTAGATTTAAATAGATGGATAGATGTAACAATATTAAATAAAAGACCAGATGGAGGAGAAATAACAAATTCTCCTATAGATCAAACATTCTCTGAAAGTAGACCTCATATTAATTGGAACCATCATGGTTCTGTAGAAGTAAGAGAATGGTCTAATAAAATAATAGAATACATAAATGCTAATCCTAATAAGTTTATCTAATGAAAATACTTTATGTGACTAACCATATTGATATAGCTAAAATAAGTGGTGGTTTTATAAATGATTATCAAAATGATTTAGTGTTTTATGGGTTAAGAGAATTATTTGGTGATGATGTAGTAGACAGCACTCAAATTATTTCATTATATGAAGAATATGAAGATAAAATCCACCCCCAACATCTATGGGGAGGTATGACTACATTTTGGTTAATTGGAGAAAATAATATTGATCGTTCTAATATTGAAGAAAAGATCAAAGATAGATACTATGATTTAATTATATATGGAGCAATCAAACGTTGTAAACAATATTATGATTTAGTTTCTAAATATTACCCACCTAACAAGGTAATTTTAATAGATGGGAATGATGAATCTGAATTAGATCCACTATATACTAAACATCTTTATTTCAAAAGAGAATTACAAGAGTCTCATCCTAATCTACTACCAATTACATTTGGTGTACCTACTAATAAGTTAGCTCAACCAAATAAAAATAAGATACAAGAATACGCTACTTGCATACCAGGTCAACCTGAGACATATATTTTTAGAGATGAGAAGTCATATTATGAAGATTATCAAAAGTCATATTATGGTGTGACAATGAAAAAAGCAGGATGGGATTGTATGAGACATTATGAAATATTAGGTAATTACTGTATGCCTTATTTTATAGGATTAGAAAATTGTCCTAAAAATACATTAGCTAATTTACCTAAAGATTTATTACTTGAGGGAAGGGAATTAATAAGTAATTTTAATGAACAAAAATATTATATTATATTAGATGAAATATTTGATTATACAAAAAATAATTTAACAACCAAAAATATAGCTAATTATCTTTTAGAAAAAATATTATGACAAACAATTTACAAGAACCTGAAGTAATCAGGTATCTAAATAGTGAAATTAAAAGATTTGATATTATCAATTATTTAATTGAAAAGTATAAATTGATTAATTACCTTGAAATAGGAGTATTCCAAGGTGAAAACATTAGAAAAGTTAAAGCATCTCATAAAGACGGAGTTGACCCAGGACATGAAGGATATGTAGTTCCTGAAGTTAATTATCCTATGACATCAGATGATTTTTTTAATTTACTTAAAGGGCATGAAGATATTAAATATGATATTATTTTCATTGATGGTCTACACCATGCTGATCAAGTAGAGAAAGATATTAAAAATTCATTAAACCATATTATTAATGGTGGATTCATTGTACTCCATGACTGTAACCCAGTAAGTTATGAAGCACAATTAATACCTAGACAAACAATAGCCTGGAATGGTGATGTATGGAAAGCATTTGTTAATTTTAAAGCTCATTACCCTAAAATGGAATGTAGTGTAATAGATACTGATTTTGGGGTTGGAGTTATCAAAGTAGGAGAACAAGTAGTTATTCCCCAAGATAATATATGGGATTGGGAACATTTTAATAGCAATAGAAAAGAATTATTAAACTTAATTACTTGGGATGAATTTAAAACAACTTATTAATAAATCAGTTTACGGTACAGTAGGTTACATCTCATCTCAAAATGACCTTGATTTACTAGAATCATATATAATTTATAATTTACCTATATTAAAAGAATTTAAACATATAGTAGTAGCTACTAACTATGGTTCTGATTTTCAGTCCCAAAATACACAATTATGGAAAAAATACTTTCCAGATTGCATTTTAATCGATTCTGAAGTAAATAGAGGTCATAGTTTTGGAACAGCAGATTTAGATAATCTAGTATTTAATTGGTGTAAAGAAAATGATAAAGAGTGGCTTTGTAAAGTATCTAATGACACAATATTACAAGAATCTATTTTAGATAAAAATATTAATGAAGCTGATTTTTATTATTTAATTGGTATATCATATGAGGATTTATACTTAAATAGTTTTAATTATAAAAAGATTCTTGATAAATTTTTCCCTCAAACTAATTTTTATTTAATAAATGTTTCTAAATGTGATTATTTAAATAATAAAGATTACTTAGATATAACATATAAACAAATGAAAACTATTCCTAACTATAATGGAAAAATATGGGAGTATATTGAGGGATGGAGTTGTGAGTTATTTTTAAAACAGTGTGTAGAAAGAAATAATCTAACTAAACATTACTTATTAGATATAAACAAACATAATAAATTATGTGATGCTGTTAATACTTATAAAATTGGAGACCCATCTCATAAAAATGTTATGATAGAAGGAATATGCCATTTTCATTCACCAACCCAAAATGTTATTGAAATATGATCTTCCCAGAAGTAAAAATATACCAACCCAGTGTGCATACTGATTTTAGAGGTGATTTATTAACATTATGGAATAGGGATACATTTGAGCCTAAATTAGACTTTAAACATAACAAAATATCTACTTCTAGGCAGCATGTTTTAAGAGGAATGCATGGTGATAATAAATCATGGAAATTAACTTCTTGTCTATACGGAGAAATGTATTTTGTAGTTATTGACACCAGGCCTGAATCAGAAAATTATTTAAAATGGGATTCAATTATATTAGATGATAGATCTAAAAAATTAATTCTCACACCACCTCAATTCGCAATTGGATTTTTAGTTTTAAGTGAACACGCATTACTAAATTATATGTGGGCGTATGAAGGTGAATACGCTGATGTTAATGAGCAGTTTACTATAAAATGGAATGATCCAAAAGTAAATATAGCTTGGCCTATTGAAAATCCTTTATTATCATTAAGAGATAAAAATGTTAAATTATTATGAAAAGTTTAATTAAAAAAATAGTAGATATAGCTACTTTAAAAAAAGAAGGTCATATACCTAGTTCATTATCTATATTAGATATAATGTATGTTTTATATGATAAAGTATTAGATATAGATAGTATTAAAGAAAATAGAATAGATAGAGATCGTTTTATCTTAAGTAAAGGACATGCGTCATTAGGATTATATGTTATATTAGATCATTTTGGTTTACTTAAAGAAGATATTAACACATTCTGTGATTTAAATAGTAAATTAGGAGGTCACCCAACAGATAAAATTGATAATATAGAATCATCAACTGGGTCTTTAGGACATGGTTTTCCTATAGGAGTTGGTTTAGCATTAGCTTATAAAATAAAAAAATATAAGAGTAAAGTTTATGTCATAGTAGGAGATGGAGAAGCAAATGAAGGCACCATATGGGAATCAGCTTTATTATCTAACCATCATAACTTAAATAATTTATTTTGTATTATTGATTTTAATCATTCAACTGATAGAGCTGTTGAGTTAGGAGATTTGGATGCTAAATTTAAAGCATTTGGATGGGATACTAAAATAATAGATGGTCATAATCAAAATGAAATATTGTTAGCTTTAAATAATAGAAGTGATAAACCAACATGTATTATAGCTAATACAATTAAAGGAAAAGGAATAGAGATGATAGAAAATAATCCTGAATGGCATCATAAATTTCCTAACGAAGAAGAATATAAATTAATAATTAATAATTTAAAATAATAAAAAATGGGTTTAACTTATAAAATGAGAGAAAATGAACAACGACAAGGTTTAATAAATTTATGTTTAAATGTTCAAAATTATATTGGTGATGAAAATCTACAATTAGTAGAAGTAGGTTCATATTGTGGAGAAAGTAGTGAAATAATTGCTAGTAATTTTTTAAAAAGCACTTTAAATTGTGTTGATCCTTGGGAGTCATATACTGAGGAAGGATCTACTTATGATTTATATCAACAATCTTTAGAACTTAAAGAAGCAGAATCATTATTTGACCTAGTTGCTTCTAAGTATAATAACATTATAAAAAATAAATTATCCTCAACCCAGTACGCTAATCAAATTAAAGATAAAAGTATTGATTTTATCTACATTGATGGAAATCATCAATACACATCGATTATAGAAGATTTAACAATTTGGAATAAAAAAATTAAAGTTAGTGGAATAATAGCAGGTCATGATTTTAGTTGGAGCCCAGTTAGTAGAGCTATTTATGAGTTTTTTGATAGAGCCCCGGTATCAGTATTTGAGGATGGAAGTTGGTTTTATATTAAAAAGTAAATTATGAGAAAACAATTTGTAACAACTGTTTCAAATATGATGTCTAAGGATAACAATTTATGTCTTCTTTTAGGTGACATTGGAGTATTTGGATTTAAAAAGTGTTTTGAAGAACACCCAAACCGAACTTATAATATAGGAATTTTAGAACAAGCTACAATTAGTTTAGCATCTGGGATGAGTAAAGCTAATATGATACCTGTTGTTCATACTATTGCTCCATTTATAGTTGAAAGAGCATTAGAACAATTGAAAGATGATTTTGGTTATCAAAATATGAATGGCAACTTTATTAGTATTGGTAACTCATATGACTATGCTGGACTAGGATGTACTCATCACTGCCCAAGTGATGTAGCAACACTATCAGTTATTCCGAATATGCAGATTATCTCACCTGGTAATTCATATGAATTTGATAATTTATTTAATCAAACTTATAATAATAATACTCCAACTTATTTTAGACTTAGTGAGTATGAACATGATTTAAATTTTGAAGTTGAGTTTGGTAAAGCGAATGTTATTCAAGAAGGTTCTAAAGCATTAATAATATGCTATGGTAACATGTTAAAACCCGTATATGAGGCTGTAAAAGATTTAGATGTCACTCTATTATATTATTCAACTATAGTTCCTTTTGATAGTGAGACATTAAAAAAATATTTTATAAATAATATTATAGTTTGTGAACCATTTTATGAAGGATCTACAAATTATTTTATTAATAAATCTTTAGAAGGTGTAACTTATAAATTAAGTAATATTGGAGTACCAAGAGAATTTATTCTAAATTATGGTAAGAAATACCAAATAGATGAAATACTAGGATTAGATGTTGAATCAATTAAAATTAAAATTAATAAACTTATATAATGGATTTTTTAAAGAAAGATATTGATCGTATAATTGAAAAAATTGATTTTTCAGATCTTCAAGATAAAAAAGTATTAATTACTGGTGCGTCCGGATTAGTAGGATTTTATTTAACCCAATGTGTTAAGAGATTACAAAATGAACTTAACATAAGTATTTACTTATCATATAAAAACTTAATCCCAGAGTATTTAAAGGAATATTATGATTTCCCTTATACTGAGATTAAAGAGGATATCACAACTATTGAATTAAAATCTAAATTCTTTGATGTCATTATTCACTCATCAGGTTATGCTCAACCAATGAAATTCTTAAATGATAGTTTAACAACTATCAAAATTAATACTAACGCTACAATTAATCTATTAGATGCTTTAACACCAAATGGTAAGTTTTTATTTGTAAGTACAAGTGAAGTATATAATGGAAATGATAGTCTTAATATAACTGAGGATCAAATTGGGACAACAACACCATCACATAGTAGAGCATGTTATATTGAGTCTAAACGTTGTGGTGAAGCAATATGCCATAGTTATATAACATCTGGTTATGATGTAAAAATAGCTAGATTGAGTTTAGCATATGGTCCTTTTACTAAGTTAGGTGATTTAAGAGTATTAAATAGCTTAATAGATAAGGGGCTAAATAACGGGATTATTGAACTTATGGATGATGGATCAGCAATTCGTACATACTGTTATATGACTGACGTTATTGAGATGTTCTGGAATATACTGTTACATGGTAAAGATGTAACATATAATGTAAGTGGTTTTTCAAATAGTTCTATTAAAGAATTAGCTGATAGTATAGGAGTAAAAATGAATAAACAGGTTATTGTTCCTTCATTATCAAATAGTTTGGCTGGTAGCCCAAAAATAGTTAATATTAGTTCTGAAAAGTATATTAATGAGTTTGGTAAAAAAGAATTTATTAGTATTGATGAAGGATTAGGAAATGTTATAGAATGGATGAAACATATTAACCAATACAAACAGATATGATTAAATTAGTAAGTGATACAATTAATAAAGACGATATTAACTCTTTAATTGAGTGGTTATCTCAAGATGAAATTCCTCGATTAACAAAAGGAGATTTAACAGTTGAGCTAGAAAACAAATGGGCTAACAAAATAGGAACCAAATACTCAGTATTTGTTAATTCTGGCTCATCATCTATATTATTAACATTATCTGCTTTAAAATATAATAATAGATTAAAGAATAATAAAATAGTTGTTCCATCATTAAGTTGGGCAACAGATTTATCTTCACCAATTATTTTAGGATTAGAACCAATATTATGTGATTGTAATTTAAATGATTTGTCTTGTGATTTAGATTCACTAGAAGAAATGTTTAAAAAAGACTCACCTAGTGTTCTTATACTAGTATCAGTTTTAGGATTAGTACCTGATATGGATCGAGTAGTTGAGTTATGTAATAAGTATGATGTTATCTTATTAGAAGATGTGTGTGAAAGTATGGGTTCAAAATATAAAGATAAATACTTAGGTACATTTGGTTTAGCTTCATTTTTTTCAATGTATTTTGGTCATCACCTAAGTACTATTGAAGGAGGATTTATCAACACAGATGATGAAGATTTTTATTATGCTTTGTTAATGATGAGAAGTCATGGTTGGACTCGTGATTTACCTACTCATATTCAAAATGAATATCAATCTAAGTATAATGTAAGCGCCTTTGACAATCTATATAACTTCTACCTACCAGGTATGAATTTAAGATCAACTGACCTTCAAGCATTCATTGGATTAAGGGCTATAGATAAATTAGATAATTTTAGTAAAATTAGGAATTCTAACTTTAATCATTATATTAATAATATAAAAAATAATGAATTAAATATACAAGTTAACTCAAGTGATTTTGTTTCAAATTTCGCTATGCCAGTTGTTTCTAAAAATAAGGAAAATATTTTAAATAACTTAATTAAAAACAATATTGAATGTAGACCTTTAATAGCAGGAAATTTAGCTAACAAACCATTTTGGTATGAGAATTTTGTAAAACCTGAATTAAAAAATTGTGAGTTAATTGACCAGTATGGTTTTTATATTCCTAATCATCAAGACTTAAATGAAAATGATCTTAATAAAATAATTGAAATAATAAATAATGGGTAAGAAAGCGTTAATCACAGGTATTAATGGTCAAGATGGATCATATTTAGCTGAGTTGTTATTAGAAAAAGGATATGAGGTGTTTGGTACACTAAAAAGAAACTCAGTAGCTGAGAATCAAACATTTAGATTAGACCCAGTCTTTGGGAAAGTTAAATTAGAATATGCTGATTTAACAGATATGGCCTCGTTAGTAAGAGTCATGACTAAAGTAATGCCTGATGAGGTATATAATTTAGCTGCTCAATCACATGTTGGGATATCTTTTGACCAACCAGTATACACAGCTCAAGCCACAGGAGTAGGTACTTTAAATTTATTAGAAGCAGTACGCTTAATAAAATCAGATACTAAAATATATCAAGCATCATCATCTGAAATGTTTGGTAATAGTATAGATGAAGATGGTTATCAAAGAGAGACAACACCAATGAATCCTGTTTCACCTTATGGATGTGCTAAAGTGTATGCTTATAATATTAGTAGAAATTATAGACATTCATACAATATGTTTATTTCTAATGGTATATTGTTTAATCATGAATCACCTAGACGAGGAACTAATTTTGTAACAAATAAAGTTTGTAAGGAAGCAGTTAAGATTAAATTAGGATTATCTAATGAATTAAAGTTAGGTAATTTAGATGCTTCTAGAGATTGGGGCCATGCTAAGGATTATGTTAGAGCAATGTGGGAGATACTTCAACTAGACAAATCTGATGATTTTGTTTGTGCTACAGGTATATCTCATACTGTAAGAGAACTATGTGATTATGTTTTTTCATCATTAGAATTAGATTGGAAAAAATATGTTACCACAGATGAAAGATATTTACGTCCTGAAGAGTTACATAATTTAAAAGGTGATTCGTCTAAATTAGTTAAAACTACAAATTGGACTCATAATTATACATTTGAGATAATGTTAGATGAAATGATTAAATATTGGTTAGATTATTATACAAATAAAAAATAATGGAAAAGACAGCTATATTATTAGGTTGCAGAAATGATGGTTATAAAGAAGATGAAAGGATAATTACTTGCCTAACATCTATGGTTGAAACATTTGATGAAGTTTGGTTTTGTGATTGGAACTCACCTTCTAATAAAGGTCCATTACTATGGAAATTAAAAGATCAAATACCCCAAACAGGTAAGATTAGACATTTTGTTATTAGTGAAGAGATAGCTAGTATATTAACTCATCATAATCCAAATGTAAGTCCCTTTAATGGAGTTATTTCTCAAAATATAATGCTTAGAAGATGTGATGCTGATTGGATCACATGTTCTACTATGGATATTATTGCTCCTAAAAAAGAATATCTAGATGATTTTATCTCTAAAATTAATAAAAATACTTTCTACTCAGTATCTAGAAGAGATGTTGAATATTCTGAGTTAGAAAAGATGGGGTTTGAGAATTGGAAAGAATTTAGAGATAAAATGGATATTGAAAGTCAACCTAGAATACTCCCAGCTAAAGTTACTCCTAATGATAATTGGAGTTTAATTAATTGTTGTGGTGATTTTCAATTCGCTCATAGAGATATTTGGAATAAAATTAAAGGATTTGAAGAACAAATGATATATTCTTGTTTTAATGACACTAATGTCCAGAAAAAAGCAGTTCTAAATAATTTTAATTTAACAGCACATTTTGATTTACCATTGTATCATTTGTCTCATACAGGTATGGGTAATGATGGATCATCACCTTCAAAACAACATTATAACAGCGCCTGGGATTGGGTTGAGAATTTTCAAGAAACCCAAAATAATGATTATTGGGGATTAGGTTCTACTGAAATAGAATTTGAGATTATCTAATATAATTTGGCCTTAACTTATTCTTTATTATATTTAGATAAATAAGAGTTATGAGTTATAAAGATTACTACTACTACGCATCAGTTGATTCAAGTGCTGAACCATTAGGGCACTGCAATGCGGGTACAATGGGTATAGCAGCCATTCACTTCGCATCAATGAAACAGATGGACATGAGTGATTTTTTAAAAATATATTCTATAAAGGAGAAAGATGAATCTAAATAATTTCGGAAGTAAACTTAGAATCTCTGATAGTGGAAGAACTGCTGAGAATAAAGAAAAACAACTATTTATTAGACTTGTGTCTCAATTAGATAACTGTTGGATTAGAACTAGTTTCTTACACACCCAGTTACAAGTTGATTTTTGGAATTATGAAGAACATTTCTATCACATAATTGAGGATTTAATTTACTTACATTTCGAAGAATGGAAAGCAGAATTAATTCTATGGTATGTGTATGATAGAATTGATGGTGAAGGAAAGATATTAGATTTAGAAATCACAGCTGAAGGTAAACCAACTAAAAAATATAAGTTGAAGACACCTGAAGAGTTATGGAAATTAATTGAGAAAATAGATAAAATAGAAAATAAAGGTAAACAAGATGAGTAGAAAATGTATTGTATGTGGGGTTGAGATAGATCCAAGACGTATCGCCATTTTGCCTAACACGCAAACTTGCACTCAACATTCAACAGTTGAGAAGAAAGCAGCAGTAACAGTGCAAATGGGAGAAGGTGATCACACCTGGATTGAAACATATGCTGTTGATAGAGAAGATCTTCGTAAGATTGAAGAAGCTGAAAAGAACTTTAGAAAACAATTAGTTGAAGAAGAGAATATCTCACTTGAGGTTGTCTCAACAGATGCAGATGATGATACTAAAACATTAAACGACTTTGATTTAGAAGAAGACGCTACAGAACCTGAAGTAGAATAATGCCTAAAGCAAGACCATTAACAAAAGAATCAATCATCAGCGCGATGGACAAAACAAAGTCTGTTCGCGCTGCTGCTCGTTACTTGAATTGCTCCTACCAGCATATCAAGAAGTGGATGAAATTATATGTTGATGAAAATGGAGTATCTTTATTTGACGCTCACAAGAATCAATCAGGTAAAGGTATTCCTAAATTCTTATCAGCGTCTACTATTAATAAAAAGGAACCTGCAATTTTAGATATTGTAGAAGGCAGAATAGATCCATCTCACTTCAACCCACAAAAGATTAAGTATCGGTTGATAACAGAGGGTTATTTGAAAGACGAATGCAACAATTGCGGCTTCCATGAACGCCGTGTTTCCGATTACAAATCCCCACTGATCTTGCACTTCAAGGATGGTAACAAACAACACTACAGATTAGACAATATGGAGATGCTTTGTTATAATTGTTATTATTTAATGGTAGGTGATATATTTAGCAACAAACAACTTGAGGGGTTAGAGGATCATAAGCCAATGAACCAAAGTGAAGTGGATTGGGAATTAGATGAGTATACTAAACAACGATTGTTAGAGTTAGGTTTAGACAAACCTGAGATTGAAGATGATGGAAGTGAGTTTATTAGTAGACTTTAATATTTATAGTTGAATGAAAAAGAGTAAGAAACATAAAGAAGTAACAACTGACTATGATGCTATTAAAGCAAAGCATTTAGAAAAGTTAGCTACTGATATGTTAAAGAGAGATGAGAAGATGAATCAACTTAAGGGTAAAGAAATTGACCCTGGGTTCCTAAATTTATTTTAATATGGCTATTGAATTCACATTAAACAACACTGAAGAGTTTCAGGAGATGGTTGAGAAAAGAGATTTCTCAATAGCTAAGGCAGTTGTAGAAACACTACTCAATAACCTAAACACTCGTAAACAACATATACATGTCATAACAGTTATATGCTTAGAAGAAAATGCTGAGTATGATATTACATTGGAAAGAAAATACTTTGCAGATACGTTACAAGAGAATCTTAAATACTATGTTGAAAATGAACAGTATGAAGATTGTACTAGAATTGTAGAGGCAATTAATTACCTAAAAGAAAAACAAAACACACCTAAGAAAAATGGCAAAAACAAAACAAACATCAGCAACAAAGATGTACAACCCGAGTCCTAAAAGAAAAAGACCAGGAGTACATAGTAAGAAAAAAACATCAAAATCAAAGCGAAGCAAAAATTATAAAAAAGCATATCGCGGACAAGGAAAATAAATTAAATAAAAATAGTTATGAGCAAAAACAGTGCAATTCAAAAGTA